>MDTA01032130.1_pt1 | contig 13962 bp, 15 predicted proteins | sample 811151 | NCBI WGS metagenome assembly MDTA01 (sample SAMN05326648, study PRJNA326480) | marine metagenome | isolation source: seawater | place: Indian Ocean: South | collected 2010 | reverse complement strand
CAACGTCTTTGAAACTGTCTTGTATATAAAACGCAGTAGTCTGACCCTCAATTGTAGCACTAGTAGCTAAAATTACTTCCTCAATTTTTTCTTTTTTTACTCGATTAACTAACGCGTTTATCAATAGTTCATCTTTATTCATGTTGTTTGACGAAATTGTGCCCCCAAGAATATGAAAATATCCTTGATAAACACTAGATGCTTCAATACTCCATTGATCAGCTATATTTTCAACCACACAAATTTTACTGAATTTTTGATTCAAATTTTCACAATTATTACAACCAATATTATTTGATTTTAATGATCCGCAAGTTTTACATCTAGATATATTTTTGTAAACCTCTGCTAAATTTTTTGCTAATGGTCTTATTAATTCCTCTCTGTTATTGATCATCTTTAAAACAATCCTTTTTGCTGATCTTGTTCCTAAACCAGGAAGTTTAGAAATTAATTTTATCAATTCTTCAATTTCAGAAATATTTTGCATTTTGTTATAAAGGCCACTTAAATCCAGGTATTCCAAAGTTTCCTGCTGATTTAGAAATTTCTTCTGTTGTTTTTGATTTTAATGAAGATTTTGCATTGTTATGGGCAGCTTTAACCAAATCTTCTATAATATTTTTTTCTTCATTTAAAAGTTTTTCCGATATCTCAATTGATACCATTTCACCTTCACCATTTAATTTAACTTTAACCAAATCTCCTCCGGAGCTACCAACTACCTCAATTTTTTTTATTGATTCTTGGCTTTCTTTCATTTTTTTTTCAAGCTCTTTTGCTTTCTCAATTATTTTTGAAAAATCATTCATAATTAATTTCCATCATCTACATTAACAAGTTCCGCATCAGGAAAAATTTTTTTAACTTTATTAGAGAATTCAGAACTAGATACTTTTTTTAATAAATTTACTTTTAACTTTTTTTTTTGTTCTTTTAAAGTTGGCAAACCCTCTTCTTTAGAAAAAGCAATGATCCATCTTTTATTTGTCCATTCCAACAATTTTGTACTTAACTCTTTTACAAAAGTCTTATCAAGATTAGAATTAAATGAGATCTCAATTTTTTGATCCGTAAAACTCACTAGTCTTAAATTATTTTCAAGTTCGAATTTTAATTTTAATTCTTTCTTTTTTTCGAAAATTTTTATCAGTTCTTCAAAACTTTTAATTTCAATAATCTCAAGTTTATTTTTTATGTCTGACTCGGGTAAAATTTTTTCCTCTTGTTCGATATTTTTTAATTGTTCGATTGGATCTTGTTGTAAAATATTTTGTTTTTCATGTTTAGTTTGGTCTACATTTGAGTCTTTTATAAATTTATCATTTTTATTTTTTTTTTCGGGTTCTATAATCTTTTTTAAATACAAAGATCTAATTAAAAACATTTCTACAAACTGGTTTTGATTTTTTATAATATCAATCTTTTCAAGATTATTTAAAGTAAATTGCCAAAGTAAAAGTAAATCTTTTTTTTCTGTTTTTTTTGACATTATTTTGATTTTTTCAAACTCTTTATCATTTAAATCAAAATTAGTTCCATCTGAACTTATGAATTCTACATTTTTTAAATAGTATAATGCATCTAAAAACTCATTTAGAAATACTTTGGGTTCTATACCTGAATTATAAATTTCCTTGTATATCTTTAGAGTTTTGACTTCGTTTCCATCTAAAACTTGTTGAATTAAATCCAAAATAATACTTTTTTCAAAATATCCAAATATTTTTTGTGCAGCCTCAAGACTAAGTTCTTTTCCATGATTTTCTACTAACATAGCTCTGTCAAGTAAAGAGAGAGCGTCTCTCACTGAACCCTCAGATAACTTCACAATCAATTTTATTGCATCATCAGAAATTTTCCCATTTTCTAAATTCTTAATTTTTGACAAAAATTTAAATAATTTCTCTGAATTTACTCTTGAAAGATCATATCTTTGGCATCTTGAAATTATCGTTACAGGTATTTTTTTAACCTCTGTACTTGCAAAAATAAATTTGAGATGTGGCGGTGGTTCTTCTAGTGTCTTTAATAGCGCTGCAAACGCAGAGGAAGAAATCATATGAACTTCATCTATAATATAAATTTTGTACTTTGCAGATGTAGGTTTATACTTAGAGGAGTCAATAAGCTCTTTAATATTATTAACAGAAGTTGAAGATGCTCCATCCACTTCAATTATATCGATATTATTTCCATCAGTAATTGATTGGCAGCTATCGCAAAAATTATCTGCACATAAATTTTGAACACCATTTTCACAGTTTAAAGCTTTCGCAACTATTCTTGCTAATGAAGTTTTGCCTGTTCCTCTGATACCAAGAAACAAGTATGCATTTGGAACTTTATCATTCTTAATTGAGTTGAATATACTCTCCGCAATAACTTCTTGACCGACTAATTGTTGAAAATTTTGAGGTCTATATTTTAAGGCTAGTATTTTACTTTTTGAATTCATAATTTATAAGGAGACCAACCAACCTGAATAAATACTCAATACCCTTGCTTCCGTTAAGACCTAGGGGAATTCATGGTACCTTCACCTGGATGGCCCCCAATTATATTATATCAGTAATAATTTAAAATCTTCAATATGATATCTTATTTTTTTCTAATTTTATCAGCTTCGAAAACCCCTAAAACACTCATATCTTCACAATGATAATTTAAATCCTCCAAAGAATTTTTAATTTTTTGCTGATTTAAATGGCCCTCAACCTCACATAGAAAAAAATATGAAGAGAAAGAATTTTTTTCAGGAAAACTTTGAAGTTTAATCATATTGACTCCATTTATAGCCATTCCTTGTAAAGCACTGTAAAGAGCTGCGGGCTTACTTTTGAGTTTAAATAAAAAAGAAGTAACATATGACTTTCCATCATTATCAGGCTGAATAATATCTTTTCCCATTAATAAAAATCTCGTAAAATTTTCTTTATTATCTTGTATATCTTTTTCAATAATTTCAAGATTATAAATATCAGCACTCAAAGTTGAAGCAATAGCTGCTTTTGAATTATTATTTGTTTCCGATACATATTTGGCAGAACCTGCAGTATCAGCTCTTACCTGTTCATTTAAATTATTTTTTTTTATAAATATAGAGGATTGACTTAGGGCTTGAGCATGTGAATAAACATCTTTTATATTTTTTATAGTACTGCCCTTGATACCTAATAGATTGTGACTGATTTTATAAAAATGCTCAGCATAAATATTTAGTCTGAATTTAAATATTAAATATTCAATTCCAATATTTCCTGTTGTTTTATTTGACTCTGGAATTATAGTTTTTATACTGTTATCATTATTTGCTATTTCGAAGCATTCATCAAAAGTTTTACAAGATATTGTCTCACATCCTGGATAATTTTCTTTTGCACAACTTTCGCTGTAACTTCCAGGAATACCTTGATAGGCAATTTTCATAATTTAAGATTTATATTCCATTAGTTTTTTTATTTCCAGATAATCTTGATGAGTATCTACTCCAATTGGTGTAGAATTGGCAAAAACTAGATCAATTTTAATATCATTATCTATAGCTCTTAGTTGCTCAAGCTTTTGACTAATTTCATTAGTCGACTGTTTTAATCCAACAAATTTTTTAAGGACAGAAACTTTATAGATATAAATTCCAATATGATGGTATGCATACTTTGATTTTTCTTTATCTATAGATCTTAAAAATTTTTGAGCTGACGAAAATTTAACTTTTTCAAGATCTTCATTACAGATAACTTTTACAACATTTTCATTTTCGATATTTTTATTGTCAAGTTTGCAGGCAAGTGTTGCTATTTCTGAATTGTTTCTTATTGCTGAATTGTTTAAATTAATAATATCATTTGTATCTATTAAAGGCTCATCACCTTGAATATTCATTATATATTCTACATCATTTAAATTTAACTGTTCGTATGCCTCAAAAATACGATCAGTTCCAGTCAAATGATTTTTAGTTGTAAGGATACTTTGGCCATTGCTTTTTAAGACTTCATCAAAAATCTCTTTATCTCCTGTAGCTACATAAACTTCTCCAATTTTTGTAGATCTTCCCTTTTCATAAACATGAACAATTAGTGATTTGTTGTTTATTTTAAGAAGAGGCTTATTAGGCAATCTTGAAGCACCTAATCTTGAGGGTATTAAAATAATAGTTTTATTCATAAACTACGTAATTATGCGTCTTTCGGCCGCTTAAAATAAAATAAATATATATATTATTTTTTGTGTTTAACATGTTATACGACGTAAAAAAGTAAATTTCATGGATTCATTTGAAATAAATAAAATAGTTGCATCTATATTATTAATTGCCCTTTTGTTTATTGGAATAGGCAAAATATCTGATTTAATTTTTCATGTAGAAAAGCCAAAGACTGCTGGTTACAAAGTCGAAATACCCGACGGTAATTCAGCAATGCAAGCATCTGAAACAAAAAGTGAGGATATTGATGAAGTTGACATCGCTGCTTTGCTAGCTTTAGGAGATTTAGCGCATGGAGAAAAAGTTTTTAAAAAATGTTCTGCTTGTCATGTAATTGAAAAAGGTGGGGCAAATAAAATTGGACCAGCTCTATACGGAGTTTTAGGTAGGAAAGTTGCTTCAATCGATGATTATAAATATTCTAAAGCTTTAGCTGAGTATGATAAGGAATGGACCTTTGAAGAAATGAATGGATATTTAAAAAAACCTCAATCATGGATAAAAGGTACAAAGATGAGTTTTGCTGGATTAAGAAAAGAAAAAGATCGAGCCTCTGTTATTCTTTACTTAAATAAATTTTCGGATAATCCACTTCAATTACCCTAATTTTCCAAAACTGTATAACATAATGCTTTTTTGAACATGGACTCTATTTAAAGCTTGTTGCCAAACTCTAGAATGTTTTCCTAAAAAAACCTCTTCAGAAACTTCATTGCCTCTGGGTAAGCAATGAAGGAATATTGAATTTGGTCTAGTAAACTTCATCAATTTTGAATTAACTCTATAATTCTTAAAATCTTTAATTTTTTTTGCCTTATTTCCTTTATCATTAAGAGAAAATACTTTATCTGAAAAAACGACATCTGCGTTCTTTGCTGCTTTTTTTGGATCATTGAAAATATTTATTTTACCTTTGTTTTTTTTTACCCACTCCATTACAAAATTCGGTGGACGATAATTTTTTGGACATGCAATGTTTAGATTAAATTTAAATTTTACCGATGCTGCAATTAACGAATTTAAAACATTGTTGCAATCACCAATCCAACAAATATTTAATTTTGATATAGGTTTCTTTTTAATTTCCTCTACAGTAAATATATCTGAAAGTACTTGACAGGGATGAGAGCTTGGGCTGAGCAGGTTAATGATGGGAATTTTTAAACTTTTACTAAAATCTTCAATTTTTTTATCACTATCTGTTCTTAAAAGAAAACCATCACCATAAGTCGATAAAATTTTTGCTGTATCTGCAATACTTTCATCACCTTTTCCCAAATGTAATTCACTCGCTTTTACTGTAATTGAATTAGCTCCTAGCTGATTAATTGCAATATGAAAACTTAATCGAGTTCTAGAGCTAGGCTTTTCATACATTTGAATTAGCAGTTTACCTTTTAATGGCTGATCTTTATCAAACTCAAGTGTACTTAATTTCTTTCTTTTTTCTTTTCTTTTTTTAGCGTCATTTAAGATTTTTCTTAAATCAGTTGTGGAAATATCTTTTAAGTTTATAAAATTTTTCATTTATTAAATTCTGCACAAACTTTATTTATAATTTTAACTGCTTGATCTATTTCATTTTTTTTAACATTAAGTGGGGGTAAAATTCTAACTACATTTTCAGCCGCTCTAATTGTTAATAAATTTTTTCTCTCAAGTGATTTTATAAATTTGGTTTGATCGACGATTAATTTTATTCCAATCAATAAACCTTTGCCTCTAATTTCTTCGATTATTTTTGGGTAATTATTTTTTAAATTATTTAATCTTAAAAAAAAATAATTTGACATTTTTTTAACATTTTTTGAAAACTGAGATTTTGAAATTTGTTTCATAACCTCAATACCCACAGCACAAGCATTTGGGTTTCCTCCAAATGTAGATCCATGACTTCCTGGCTTCATTGCTTTAGCAACTTTATTTGTCATTAAAACTGCACCAATAGGAAAACCTCCACCTATTCCTTTTGCTATTGGCACAATATCAGGTTTAATTTTTGAACTTTCATAAGCAAAGAAGTTTCCTGATCTACCAATTCCTGATTGAACCTCATCTAAAATTAACAAAATTTTTTTTTCATTACAAATTTTTCTTAGATATTTTAGACATTTGTCAGGAATTGTCTTTATTCCACCCTCTCCCATTATAGTCTCAACCATTATTGCTGCTGTATTTTTTGTAATTTTATGTCTCAGATTTGGAAATCTTGGTTTAAAGTTTCTAAACTCGATGTGGTCAAATCCTGGAACTTTTGGTCCATATCCTTCTGTCATTTTTTTTGAACCACTTGCATAAATTGCAGCAATCGTCCTGCCGTGAAATGAATTTTTAATACACAAAATTCGATTTTTATTCGGTTTTCCAAGTGTGAAAAAATATTTTCTTGCGATTTTGATTGCTGCTTCTGTAGCTTCTGCTCCGCTATTTTGAAAGATAACTTTGTCAGCAAAAGTTTTTTGTGTCAACATTTTTGCTAATTTTTCTGCCTCTGGAATTTGAAAGGCGTTTGAAACGTGCCAAACCTTTTTGGCCTGTTTGCTTAATGCTTTAATAAGATGTTGATTAGCATGGCCTAACGAATTTACAGCGATACCCTGAACAAAGTCTAAATATTTTTTACCTTTGGTTGAATATAAGAAGCTGCCTCTGCCATATTTAAAGGAGATTTTTCTTCTATTATAATTATTTGCTAGCGAGCTCATAAATTTAGTTTTATCTTATACACATTTAAATAATATTGGCTTAAATAAAATGCAACTGAAGGTTAAATTTCAAATTTTTGGAAGCTGTTAAGAAAATCAAAAAAAAACTTGTTAAAATCGCAAAATATGGGTTACATAATATTGTATAAATTTATTTAAAATACACTATATTTAGTATTTTTATGAGCTGGGACGAAAAAAAAATTGAAATTTTGAAAAATGAGTGGGGTAAAGGCAAAACTGCTTCACAAATTGCAGAAATGATTGGTGGAGTAAGTAGAAATGCGGTTATTGGAAAAGCCCACAGATTAAACTTATCGATAAAATTAAAACCTAAAGTTAAAATTAATAATTTTTCCAAAAGAGACCAAAATATTGAAAAAAAAACAAGTAGCATTAGCAGGAGACTAAAATTCAAGAGCCTTGTTTTAGATAAAAATTTCGAGGAAGCAAAGAATATTTCATTAGAGGAATTAAGTGAGAAAACTTGCAAATATATGGAAGGTCATCCTAATGAAAAAAATTCTTCTTTTTGTGGAAGAAAAACAGTTGAAAAGTTTTCTTATTGCCCTTTACATTTAATGATTGTGTACCAACCGAAGGGTAAAAAAGAAGATGTATCTTTTAAAGAGGAAGAAGTTCCAGCTTTTATAGAAAAAAAGGTGAAATCTGCCTAGACATATAGTTTAAATCTTATTATTTTTTTTTGAAAATTCACCACCTGTTTTCCACATATATGAATATTTTTTAATTTCCTCGTCAAATATTTTTAAATTCGAATTGAAACTGTATTCTAAATTTGTCTTATAGTTACCAGAAGGAACATTATCGTGATTTAGTAAAACTAACTGATCTCTAGTAAGTAATGGATTTCTCATAGTTAGTTCAAAAAAACTTGCTATTATGTTGGCAGCAAACAAGGGAATTGGTATTAGAAATCTTTTTATCTCCAGGGCAATCATTAACTTTTTAACAATTTCTTTAAAGGTCATTTTTTCTGGCCCTATACATTCTATAGTTTCAGAAGTTAGTTGGTTTGAAATTATATTTTCAATTATCTCACATATGTCTACAACGTGTATAGGATAAAATGAAGTTTTCCCTTCATAGTATAATGGAAATATTGGAGAGAGTTTAAGTAAACTCATTAGCATCGTTGTGAATTTATCATCAACACTGTAAACTAACGAGGGTTTTAAAATTACAGATTTATTAAATATTTTTTTTATCTCATTTTCACCATTTATTTTACTAATTGCGTATTTGCTTTTAAAAGCTTCCTCAATTCCCAATGCGGACAAATGAATAAATTGTTTTAAATTATTTTTTTTTGACAATTCAGCAAGTTTTTGAGGTAATAAAGTATGTATTTTTTTAAAAGAGGAAAAACGATTTTCATTAAGTATTCCAATAAGATTTATACATATATCTTTATTCAAAAATAATTCATTTAATTTTTTTTCATCAAAATTCTGAAGTTCAACTATATTAATCCATCCAGCATTTGCTTGACTTTTAAGAATATATCCTTTTGTATGTAAATTTCTTGTAACTACCGTCACCTTAAAATTTTTTCTTATTAATTTTCGTAATAAATGTCTACCTATCTGACCAGATGCTCCAAATACTAGAATTTCTTTTGGTTTCATATATATATATCTTATGCAAATCGATATTAAATTACATAAGGGTGATTTGCCAGATGAAATACGTCTGGATGACAAAAAGTCTTTAGCAATAGACTCTGAGTTTTCTGGATTGAATGTTAATAGAGATAAGCTTTATTTAGTCCAGATTTCATCAGGGAATAATGATGCACATATTATTCAATTAAATAGAGAAAATTATAATGCCCCTAATTTAAAAAAATTACTATCTGACAAAAGAATTGAAAAAATTTTCCATTTCGCCAGAAGTGACATGACATTTATAAAAAAATATTTAAATATTGATGTAGAAAACGTTAGTTGTACTAAAATCATGAGTAAACTAGCTAGAAGTTATTCTGATAGACATGGCTTAAAAGATCTTGTTAAAGAATTTTTAGGAATTGAGATAAGTAAACAATTTCAAAGCACAGATTTCGGAGGCGTATTAAATGAAAAACAATTAAAGTATTGTGCTAATGATGTAATTTATTTACATAAAATATCTTCGGAGTTAAAAAACATATTGATTAGGGAGAATAGATTTGAACTATATACAAAAGCAATAAATTGCATTCGGACAAGAGTTGATTTAGATTTAGCTTTATTTACAGAAGATATTTGGTCACATTAAATTTAATATGAAAAATAATTTTGCATTAATTGGAAAAGATGTGGTGCAAGCAGAAATTAATGCTCTAAAAAAATTAAAAAAATCTATTAATAAAGATTTTGGTAAAATTGTTAATTCTTTATTGAAATGTAAAGGTAAAGTTGTTTTCTCAGGCGTTGGAAAGTCTGGTATTATATCAAAAAAAATATCCTCGACTTTATCTTCATTAGGAATACCTTCTTTTTATGTAGATGCAGGATCATGCTCTCATGGTGATCTTGGCATGATTAGTTCTGGGGACGTTCTTATATTAATTAGTCATAGCGGTGAGACATCTGAATTAAAAAATATTGTGCAGTATGCGAAAAGAAATAAAGGGATTACTTTTATTGGAGTGACTTCAAAAAAAAATTCATTGTTATATAAATCAAGTAACTTACGTTTTTTACTTCCATCAGTTGTTGAGGCCGGGCCTGGTAATTACATACCTACTTCGAGTACTACGGCTCAAATATGTTTTGGTGATGCACTTGCTATATCAACAATGAAACATAGAAAATTTACAAAATTTGATTTCAAACTATATCACCCTTCAGGAAGTTTGGGAGCAAAATTGAAGACAGTAGGTGAATTAATGTATAAAGGTAAAAAAATACCATTCGTTAATCAAAATTCTAATATAAAAACAGGGTTAAAAATATTAAATAAAAAAAATCTTGGGGTTGTAATAGCAAGAAACACTAAAGGGAGAACAACAGGAATAATATCTGATGGAGATATAAAAAGGATAAATTATAAAACAGAAAATATTAACAATTTGATAGTTAAAAAAGTAATGAAAAAAAATCCAATTCTTGTTAATGAAAATATGCTTGCTGCCGAGGCATTATCAATAATGAATAATAAAAAAATCACTGCATTATGTGTATTCAAAAAAGATAAAAGAAAAACTGTTGGCCTGATACATATGCATAATATTTTAAACGCAAATATTTCATAAAAATGAGGTTAAAACTTATTTTTCAAGCCTTTTTAGCCTTGATAATCTTAGCGATTATAATTTTATTTTATTATTCATTTATATTCGAGAAAAACTTAGATGAAATATCGTCTGAAGAGAATTTAAAAAAAAAAGAGATTGTAATAAATAAAGAAATTGCAGAAGAATTAGTTAATATTGAATTTAATTCATATGATGAGGAGGGAAATAGTTATTATATTAATGCAGAAAAAGCTGTCATAGAATTGGATGACAAAAAAAAAAATCTTGTAAAATTGTATGGGGTAGTTTCTATAATTAATATTAAAACTAGAGGAATCATTAACATTTACTCGGAAAATGCAGTTTACAACAAAATTAATCATGATACTTCATTTTATAATAATGTTAGAGCTGAATATCTTGATAGTTGGATGATTAGTCAAAACTTAGATGTAAATTTTACAGAAAAAAAAACTATAATTTATAATAATGTAATATATAAAAATGATCAAATAAGTTTAAATACAGATAAAATATTTTTTAATATGTCCACTGGAGATATTAAACTTGAAATGTTAGATAAAACAAAAAAAGTAAAATTAGAAACAAAATATGAGTCTTTTAATTAAAAAATTTAGAATAAAATCATTTAAGGAAGAAAGGCCAATAATTGAATTAAAAAATCTTACTATTAATTATGGAAATAGGCAAATAGTAGAACAATTAAATTTAAGTATACAAAAATCTGAAATTTGTGGACTACTTGGGCCAAATGGTGCTGGAAAAAGTTCGATTTACCATACAATAATTGGATTAGTAAAACCCACCTTTGGAAAAATAATAATTGATGGTGTTGATGCAACTAATATTCCAACTCACTTAAGATGTTCAAAATTCGGTATCTCATGGGTACCTCAATATGGTGGATCATGGTCTGATTTAACAGTATTTGAAAACTTAATGGCAATAGCCGAACTTCACATTAAAAACAAAGAAGAAAGATTATCAAAGGTTAATAATCTAATAAGAAAATTTGAATTAGAAAATGTCGTTAAACTAAAGTCCAGACATCTTTCTGGGGGACAAGTTCGTAAGCTCACACTTGCTATGGCAATGGTAAAGGAAACAAAAATATTAATATTGGATGAGCCTTTTGCTGCTTTAGACCCGCAAAGTGTACGGATGATACAACAAATTATTGTAAGTCTTCAGATGTTTGAGAGAATTTCTGTTTCAATAAGTGATCATTCCAGTCGTGATCTATTAAGTTGTGTTGACTCTGCAATGGTATTGTCAGATGGAAAAATTGTTGCTAAAGGAACACCTCAAGAATTAGTGCATGACTCAAGGGCTATTAAAAAATATTTTGGTGAAGGTTTTAAAATTTAATAAATCGTGAAAAACCAAGTCAAAATTAATAACATTATAAAACCATTTAATAAAAAAATAAATGTAAGTAGTGATAAGAGTTTAAGTATTAGATGTGTATTATTATCATCAATAGCCATTGGTGTATCAAAAATATATAATTTACTAGATTCAGAAGATGTAAGAAATGCAGTAAGGTCAATTAACAAACTTGGTATTAAATCAAAAAGAAAAAAAAATTGTTTAGAAATATATGGCGTAGGTATTAATGGTTTTAAAATTAAAAAAAATACTATTATTAACGCTGGTAATTCAGGTACATTAGCAAGATGTTTATTGGGTTTATGTTCATCAATAAATCAAAATATCAAAATAGTTGGTGATAGGAGTTTATCTAAAAGAGATTTTTCACGTGTTACTAAACCTTTAAATTTATTTGGTGTTAAAACAAAATCTAAGAATAGAAGCCTACCGATTGAAATTAAAGGATCAAAACTTTTAAGACCAATTGATTATTATGAAGATAAGGGAAGTGCGCAAGTGAAGACTTGTATAATACTTAGCGCAATAAATACTTCAGGTACTACAAAAATAAAAGCAAAAAAATCAAGAAACCATACTGAACTATTATTGAAATATTTAAAATATCCAATAAAAATTAAAAAAAATAATAATTATGATTTTATTGAGGTGCAAGGGTTAAATCAATATAAGTCTTTTGATTATACAGTCCCTGGAGATATTAGTTCCGCTTCTTTCTTTATTGTTCTGACGCTATTATCAAAAAATTCGGAGTTAGTAATTAATAATATAAATATTAATGATTCAAGAATAGGAATAATAAAAATTTTAACTCAAATGAATGCAAAATTAAGGATAATTAATAAAAGAAATTGCAAAGGGGAATATATTGGTGATATTAAAATTAAAAGTACAACTAAATTAAGATCAATTAACTGTTCTAAATTATTAAATAGTTCTGCTATAGATGAATTTATATTAATTTTTTTAGTAGCAGCAAAAGCAAAAGGTGTCTCGACGTTCTGGGATTTGGATGAGCTAAATAAAAAGGAAAGCCCGAGACTAGATATTGCTACAAAATTTTTAAAAATGATTGGTATAAAAGTTATACGAAAGAAAAATAATTTAAAAATATATGGCAATCCAAATTTAGAATTAAAAGGAAATTATCATATTAAAAATTTTCTTAAAGATCATAGAATCTTTATGATGTCAGTTATTGCAGCTCTTACATTAAAAGGAAATTGGAGAATAAATGATAAAGATTCAATAAATACATCTTTTCCAAATTTTTTGAAGATAATACAAAAATTAGGGGGGAAATATAATTGAAAAAAAAAATATTTATTACAGTAGCTATTGACTCTCCTGCTGCAGCTGGGGCAGGTACACAATCTAAGCTAATTGCCAAGCATTATAATTTATTTTACTTAGATACTGGAAAAATTTATAGATATATTGGATTACTTCGACTTAAAAATAAAAAAAGTTTTTCATTTAATTTTATTAAGACAAAAATTAACAAATTAAAAATCCACAAGCTTAATAATAAAAACCTTTTATCTGATGATGTTGCTGTTTCTGCATCTATAATAGCTAAGCAAAAACAAGTAAGAAATATTGTACATCAATTTCAGCAATCTTGTGCTTACAATCCTCCAAAAAAATATTTTGGATCAGTATTGGATGGTAGAGATATAACCTCTGTACAATTAAGAAAAGCAATGTTTAAATTCTTTATAACAGCAAGCTTAGAGACAAGAGCAAAAAGAAGATTTAAAGAATACAAGGATTTAAACAAAGAAATTTCTTACCTTGAGGTTTTAAAAAGTATTAAAAAACGCGATAAATTAGATAGAACAAGAAAATATGGACCCTTAAAAAAAACAAGAGATTCAATCTTGATTAATACTACTAAATTAAGTAAGAAAGCCTGCTTTAAAAAAATAAAAGCGATTATGGATAGGAAACTAAAAAATTAATGGAAATATATAAAGATATTTCGAGTAGTCAAAGCCAAGAATTTAAAAAGCTATTAATAGACAACTTTTCAAAAACTAAAATTGAAGAAGGAAAACTATTAACTGGAACAATAACAAAAATAACAGAAAAGCACGTATATTTACTAATAGATGGAATGAAAAGTGAAGCGCTAATAGATATTAGTGAGGTAAAAATAATTTATTCAAGCTTAAATAAAGAAATAAAGGAAAATGATAAGCTAGAAGTTTATCTTGAAAAAATAGAAGATAAAAATGGCGAAGTAATAGTATCAGCTAGCAGAGCGCAGAAAATAAGAGGATGGTATATTTTAGAAAAAGCCTACGAGGCAAATGAGAATGTTAAAGGAAAAATAGTTTCGAAATGTAAAGGTGGTGTAATTGTGGAACATTTAGATACCAAATCCTTGATGTTCT
>MDTA01064418.1_pt1 | contig 13963 bp, 10 predicted proteins | sample 811151 | NCBI WGS metagenome assembly MDTA01 (sample SAMN05326648, study PRJNA326480) | marine metagenome | isolation source: seawater | place: Indian Ocean: South | collected 2010 | reverse complement strand
GGGTCAATAGACGGGTATTTCGACAGGTCAGCAGGACCGGGCAGCACAATCAGCGAGGATCTCTACTCTCAACAGGCCGTTAATATTTCCTATCCTTTGACAGAGTTTGTTCCCTTGTTGCAGTCCTCGGCCAGTTCAAAGCAGTTCGATACCGTGAAGTACATCAGCGCTCGCGATCACAGCGCTCTGCTGAATGACTTCGTAGATGGCGGTAAACCATTGACTGTGGCTGCCATCGTTCGTGGAGAGGCAAAATCCGCATTTGACGAACGCCCGGAAGCGCAGAAGTCTGAAGAGGGTGATGCTGAGTCAGCAGACACAGTTGTCGTTGAGCATGTGAGTCAGTCTGAAAATGGCATCAACGTACTGTTGGTGGCTGATGTGGATATGATCAGTGATCGTCTCTGGGTACAGGTTTCGAACTTCATGGGGCAGCGTATGGCCATGCCCTGGGCCAGCAATGGTGACTTTGTGGCGAATGCCGTGGAGCTGTTAGCGGGTAGTGATGATCTGATTGGTCTGCGTTCGCGAGGCCAGTACTCCCGCAGTTTTACCGTGGTTAACGAGTTGCGGGTGCAGGCTGCGGAGCAGTTCAAGCAGCAAGAGCAGAACCTCCAGCAGCAGTTGGCAGATCTGGAGGCAAAGATCTCCAGTATGTCACCCGATACCAATGCCGATAACGAACCCGTGTTAAGTGCTGAGCAGGAGCAAGCGATCAAGGAGTTTGAAGCTCAGCGATTTCAAGTGCGCAAGCAGTTGCGCCAGGTTCAGCACCAGCTGAACAGTTCCATTGAGGCGCTGGAAACTCGCTTGAAGGTGATCAACATCTTTTTGGTACCCGCTTTGCTCATCGTGCTGTTGTTGGTGCTACGTTTGAGACGCGCTCGCTCGTGAGTGGTGAGCTGCTGCTGGTTTGTGAAGATCCCGAGTCGCAGCAGGCCGGCGAAATTGCCGGCCGACTTCAGGCGCGCTTGTTGAATGAAATAGACTGGCGGCAAAAGGAACTACCCAAGTTTGTGCTGATTCTTGATGATCGTGGATTGGCTTTACAGCAGACGGGGAAAAAGGCTCCCGGACCGATTCGAGCGGAATTTGTTTCCGGTGCGGTGGCTCATCGGCGCAAGTTTGGCGGCGGCAAGGGCCAGATGATCGCCAAGGCCGTGGGGGTCAAATCCGGGGTGGTTTTGTCGGTGTTTGACGCCACCGCGGGACTTGGGCGCGACAGCTTTGTGTTGGCAACGCTCGGCTGTCAGGTGTCCATGATGGAGCGCTCCAGCGTGGTGGCGGAGTTGCTTAGCGATGGCCTTGCGCGCGCGGCACAGTCGCTGGATCCCGAGTTGTTGTCCATCGTCTCACGCATGCATCTAATGCGAGGACAGAGTGCAAATTACCTGTCCACGGTTGCTGAGCCAGATTCTGTGGATGTGGTCTATCTCGATCCAATGTTTCCAGAGCGCAGCAAATCTGCCAGCGTAAAAAAAGAAATGGCGGCCTTTCACTTGTTGGTGGGTAAAGACCCGGACGCCGATGAATTACTGTCTGCAGCGCTCTCTGTCGCGCGCTATCGGGTTGTCGTTAAGCGCCCCGCTAAAGCTCCCTTCCTTGCAGATACCAAGCCCACATATCAGTTAGAGGGCAAAACCAGTCGTTACGATATCTACGTTAATCAGAAGATTCCCTGATCCTGCCTCCGCAAATGTTGCCTTTAGACAACTGCGATGGTTTTCCGCGCCATTGTTCGTCTCTGTGCCCTTGTTCAGAATAAGCCTTTAGCCATTCACCAGAGGAGAAGCAGCATGGCAAATGGACCCTTGGCGGGAATAAAAGTCATTGAGATGGAGGGCATTGGCCCTGGCCCTTGTGCGGGCATGATGCTGGCCGATATGGGTGCTGAGGTCATCGTTGTGGGTCGCAAGGTGGCAAACGCCAACGCTGCGGGCATTAACCCTGAAGACGATGGCACCAAACACATGTTCTTCAACCGTGGCAAAAAATCCATCGCTGTCGATCTTAAGAATCCCGACAGCGTGGAATTGGTGCTGAAGCTGGTAGAAGGCGCTGATGTTCTTATTGAAGGTTTTCGTCCCGGCGTGATGGAGCGCTTGGGACTGGGGCCCGAGGTGTGCGCCGAGCGCAACCCCAAGCTGGTGTACGGACGTATGACCGGCTGGGGACAAACCGGGCCCTTGTCCCACGCGGCCGGGCACGATCCCAACTACATTGGCGTCTCTGGCGCCATGTGGTACGGCGGTTCAGCAGACCGTAAACCCACTGCCCCACTGACTTTGGTTGGCGATGTGGGTGGTGGCACCATGATCCTGGCTTGGGGCGTTCTGTGTGGTGTGATCGAAGCACAGCGCTCCGGCAAGGGACAGGTGGTGGATGCCGCCATCACCGATGGCTCTGCCTATATTTCCAGTCTGTTGTGGATGATGAAGAATACTGGACAGGTTCAGGATCAGCTGGGCACCGGATGGGCCGATGGTGGAGCTCCCTGGAGCGATACCTACGAGTGTGCCGATGGCAAGTTTGTGAATATCTGTTCACTGGAACCGAAGTTCTATCAGGAGCTGGTCGAGCGACTGGGGCTTATAGATAACCCATTGTTTGCCAATCAGTGGGATGCGTCCAAATGGCCAGAGGCCAAGTTGGCTATGGCTGAGGTATTCAAACAGAAAACCCGAGACCAGTGGTGTGAAGAACTTGAAGGCACCGATGTGTGCTTTGGGCCAGTGTTGAATTTCACCGAGGCTGCCGAGCATCCGCACAACGTGGCGCGCGGTGTGTTTCAGAATCACAACGGTGTACTACAACCCTCACCTGCGCCCAAAATGAGCGGCTACACCCCGGAGATTTCCGCACCGCCGCGAAACGGCGAGCACGGTGATGAAATTTTGCAGCAGGCCGGTTTTAGTGCCGACGAAATAGCCGCCCTCAAAGATAAGGGTGCTGTGTAACAACTGTAGCCGGAAAGACCGCAGTGGAAGGGAGCCAGGTGGCTCCCTTTTTTGTTAGCGGCTATAGTGGTGGCTAAAACAAGGAGCTGGATATCTTATGGATCTGGGTATTAAAGGAAAAACCGCTCTGGTCACCGGGGCCGAGCGGGGAACGGGAGCGATAATCGCTCAGGCGCTGACCAATGAGGGTGTTGCTGTCATCACGCAATCCAACGATGCCTCGAGTGCAGACATTGTCGGTGATATCACCACGGAGCAGGGCAGTGAAATTGTATTGCAACAACTTCAGAATCAGACGATCGACATATTGGTCAACAATTACGGTACGACCAGTCGCCACAAGTGGCGTGATACCGACACTGAAAAATGGCTGGCGATGTATCAGGCCAATGTGCTCTCCGCTGCGCGAATGGCCCAGGGATTAATGGCCGGCATGGCCGAGCGTGGTTGGGGGCGTATCGTCAATCTTGGGACAATAGGTTCCCATCAGCCCAACAATATTATGCCTGCCTACTATGCCGCCAAGGGGGCTCTCGCAACTATGGGTGTAAGCCTGGCGAAGGAACTGAAGGGTACCGGGGTCACGGTTAACACGGTAGCGCCGGGACTGATTCTGACCGATGAAGTAGAAGCTGGTTACCGTGCTAAAGCGAAAAAAACAGGCTGGGAAGGGGACTGGGAAGATATGGTCGTACAGCAGGACTTTCCCAATTTTTGTGGCCGCATTGCTCGGCGTGAAGAGGTTGCCGATCTGGTGGTTTTCCTGTGCAGCGAACGTGCGGCGTTTATCAACGGGCAGAATATTCGCATTGATGGTGGAGCCGTAAATTACGTCTGAGCAGGGGTATCTTCCAGAATTATCGTCTCCGGGTTGCCGAGGTGTCTCGCGATTACGGCATGCAAGCGCGTAAAGAGGCTCCTGACGACAGTTTGCAGCGACATAAATAAAATGCCCGAACTTTCTCTTGGCTGGTACTGCTTTCTGGGAATTAGTGTTTAGCCAAGTTCTTTATCTGAGCTCTATTCATTGCCGGACAGGCCTCTTCTGCAGTTTTCGCTGCAGGGTGCGGCGATGCATGCCCAGGGCTCGTGCTGTCGCAGAGATGTTGCCCTCGTGTTCTGCCAGGACTTTCTGAATGTGCTCCCACTCCAGGCGATTGACGGAAATTGGCGCGTTGCTAATTTCAATATCCGCATCTGGCTCTGCCTCGAAGGAGGCCAGGATTTCGTCGGCGTTAGCGGGTTTGCAGAGATAGTTGCTGGCCCCCAGCTTGATGGCTTCCACTGCCGTATTAATACTCGAATAACCTGTCAGCATCACGATGTCGAGCTGAGGCAGCTGTTGCTTCAGTTTTGGTATTAAGGGCAATCCGGATTCGTGAGCCAGCTTTAAGTCCAGCACACAGCGATCAAATACCTGTTCCTCAACTGCGCTTAGCGCGTCCTCTGTGTTGTTGGCTTCGGTGACTTCAAAACCCCGCTTGCGAAATGCGCGGGCCAGCACCTGAGTCAGGGTGGCATCATCGTCGACCAATAAAATGGTTTGAGAGGCTGGATTCTCTGTCATGGTGTTACTTTTTGGTTGGTAAATTCTGGGGTTAGCGAAAGCGTAAGATAAGCCATGGTTCCGCCGTCAGGATGATTGCTTAACTGCAGTTTTCCTCCGCGGCGTTTGAGGGCTGCGTGGGTTAAAAACAGGCCCAACCCTCGGCCTTCTCCCTTCTCGCTCACAAAGGCCGTTCCCAGATTTTTGGCGAGCTGAGGATCTATGCCTGGACCGTTGTCGTGAACGTTTACATGCAGCGCTTGATCGTTCCAGTATATATCGATATTGATGTTATCCGGGTTGGCATCTGCGGCATTATTTAACACGTTAAGTATGGCTTGTGACTCCGACGGATGAAAAGAATTGCTCAGGTTTGGGCTGTCCGAATCGAAAGTTACATTTGCAGTCGCCTGCGGGCGCATTAGCAACCAGTTGTCGATCAGTTGCTGGCAATAAAACTCTACGGCTTGTGGGCTCTGAGTATCCTGGTTCCAGTGGCTGGCTTGAGTGCGCAAATGATCCAGCGCGTCAGTGCATTGATTGACCTGGCTCTGGAGCAGCAAGAGATCGGGCTTCAAGGCGCTGTCTTCGGATTGTTCATCCAGCATTTCGTGGAGCAGGGCTTTGATGGTGGTCAGGGGAGTACTGAGCTCGTGAGATGTTCCTGCGGCGAGAGTGGCAACCGCCAGCAGTTGTTCGTCGCGTAGACGATCTTCCCTGAGTTGTGTGAGCGTTTCATTCTGTTGGCGCAGAGATTCCGCCATGCGCACTACAAAAAAGGTAATGAGCCCAGCACTGACCAAAAAGTTAAACCACATGCCGATGGTGTGTGCACTAAAGCCACTGCCGGGCATGTGTGCGCTGTGGCCCGCATGAGTTGCGTGAGGCGCTATGTCGGGCAGCGGCACTCGATAGAAAAATAGCAGTGTATAGCAGGCCAGAGAAAACAGCATCAATGGCCAGGCTGCACGCCAGTTTAGTGTGGCGGCAGCGACACACAGGGGAACCAGGTAGTAGGAAACAAACGGATTGTCCGCGCCGCCGCTGAAATAAAGCAGCAAGGTAATGCCAACAATATCGATCAGCAGTTGCCCGATGAAAGTTGCATCGGCGGTGTGAGGGTGCAGACGCAGCTGCAGCAGCGTGACCATATTGATTAAGGTGAGCCCGGAGATTACCCATAGCATTGGCCGGTAGGCGAGCATCATATTCAGCTGCCAGTAACTGACCGCCAGAGCAAAGCAGACGATAAATAGAAACAGGCCCCGAACCATCAACAGACGTCTCAGGTTTTGCGCGGGAGCGGCGGTACTTAAATTAAACGATGACATGAACTCATTATAGAAGGGGTCGGAGTAGCGAAGCTACTCCGACCCCGGAGTGTTAACGGGCAGTTGGTTTTGAATTTTAGTCCCTAGAAGTGGTAAGTGGCACCCAGATTCAAACTGCGACCCGTGCCGTAGAGGCGCTCACCCACTGCGATGTCGGCGTTGCCCATCGCTCGGTTGTAGCCGGCCAGGTGATCCTGATAGCGCTTGTCGGTCAGGTTGTCGACGGCGGCGCGCAATTGTAGTTGATCGTTAACATTGTAGGACGCCTTAATGTGCCACAGGCTATAGCCACTGGTTTCCTCTTCGCCGTTGTACTCCGATACCTTGTCCTGCTTGTCGAAGATCTGGTTGACCAGGCTCAGCTGCCAATCCGTTTCGCGGTAGTTCAGAGCCAAAGTGTTGTTCATGGGGGCAATACGATAGAGGTTGTCGCTTTCCCCATCATCGCGTTCGCCACGCACGTAACTGAGATGGCCGTTGATACTGATATTGTCGTTGAGTGCCATGCCGTACCCCAGCTCACCGCCGTAGAGCTTGGCATCAATGTTGTTGAACTTCAGATTGGCCATGCCTGCGCCATCCGGAGTGCCCTGAATGTAATCTTTTACCTTGCGATAGAAACTGTGCAGGTTCAGGTACATGTCGCCGTTCTGATAGTCAAAGCCGAGATTGATTTCGTTGGCGGTTTCGCTATCCAGATCGCGATTGCCAATGTAGGTTCGGCCGTCTGCAAGACCGCCGGTGGATTGCATCGGCATCCATAGATAGCGCTCCTGATAGGATGGCGCACGTTGTTTGCTGGCGATGTGGGCGTTCAGCGTTATTTGATCATTGATGCGATAGGCACTTTTAAGGACCAGATCGCGGTTGTTGTAGGTTTTCGAGAGATCCTCGTTATTGAAGGCGGCTGCCATCATACCCATCATGGTGCTGCTGACTTCGTCGGAGTCCATTTTCACTTGATTGGCGCGCAGACCCAGCTCCCAGAACCAGCTGCCGGATTGCTGTTGCCACTCGGCAAACACGCCGGTAATGTCGCGGGTCGCACGATTGAAGTTTTCTACCAGGAACATGGGCATGTCGGGGTTGTAGACATCGGCGTCGTGGCGGCTTTCAGAGTAATCACCACCGACTCGTACTTCACCGCCATCCAGAGGCACGGTGGCCATCAGCTTGTGGCTGACTTTTTGACCGCTGGCGAGAGTCTCTCGCTTACCCATACCTGGCACGGGACGTTGACGAAAGTTATCCATGGCGTGGAATACATGGGAATAGTCGCTGGACCAGCTGAGGCCGATATCGCCTACTTTGGTGCTGGCACTGAACCTCGCCAGGTCGCTGTCGATGGCGGTAATATCCATTGGCAGCGCAGCGGTACCCGCATCACCGGTGTTGTTTTTGCTGAGTTTGATACTAATTTCAGTGTCGCCGTTGCTGTAGCCATAGTTGATATCGTGGCGACGGCGCTCGTAGTCGGTGTTATTGAGATCTCCGCCGTCGAATTCGCCATCATTTGCGGTGTCAAAGCTGGTGCTCAAGCCCAGGCGATGACTGTCGTTGGCAATAACGCTGAGAAGGCTGGTGTTGAGCCCTTCGTTATGGCTGCTGTAATTGCTGTGTACGCGATTGCTCCACTGCCATTCAGAACTGCTGGTAAACTCGCCTTGCTCACTGCGTGCCTCAATCAGGCCGCCCAATGACTCCTGGGCTTTGCTAACCGAACTGACGCCACGTTCTATGCGCAGTTCCTTGAGCAGAGTTGCGGGGATGTAGGACAGTGGAGCGTCCATGGCATTGGGCCCGCCGGTAACCAGTTCGGCAGAGTCGATGGCTACAGCCACTCGATCGCCGTAAAAACCGCGGTATTGAGCGATGCCGGTAATGCCGCCGTTACGATTTACGGCAGCACCAGGAATGGACTTCAGGGCTTCGGCGGTATCGACGTGTTGAACCGCAGTGCCTTCGATGCGGTGCTCCATTCTCTGAGGTGCAAATTCTTCGACAATCACTTCTGGCATGGCGTTGACGTTGTGGTCGGCGTAGAGGCTCATAGGTTGAGCCAGGAGCAGGCATGTGACCAGTCGACGTTTCTTGAACATAGCTTTTCCTCAGTACTTTTCAGGCTTTTGATCTAATTGCCAATGATAGTTGCTCGCTGCTATTTGAGGGATGCGACAAAGTGTCGCAGCCGCCGTATTCACTGGGGTTGGGGGGATTTAATAGCGCGGCGTTGGACCTGGATCAAATTCTCTGACTTGCGTTGGCTGTGTAAGGTTTTGTTTTTCCGAACTGAGTACTCGTCGAATGTGATTTAATGACGCGTGTTTTGCCAGTAGGTGTTGAGGTTTTTGTGAAGCAGGCTGTGTCATTTACAGAGGGGCCGGTGGGGCGCCAGTTGTATCGCATGTCCATGCCAATGGTTTGGGGGTTGTTGGCTACTATGTCCTTCAACGCTGTAGATACCTATTTCGTCGCGCAGTTGAGTGAGAATGATCTCGCTGCGATGAGCTTCACTTTCCCTGTGGTGATGGTGGTAACCAGTCTGGCGATCGGGCTGGGAGCGGGTACTTCCTCTGTAATGGCGCGCCTGCTGGGGCAGGGGCGAACTGACTATGCCAAGCGTCTAGCGGCGGATAGTCTGGTTCTATCCTCACTGCTATCACTGTTGATTGTGGTCGTTGGACTTCTCACCATTGAGCCTCTGTTTCTGTTGTTGGGAGCGTCACCGGAATTGATTCCGGTAATTGCCGAGTACATGTCTATCTGGTACTTCGGCGTGCCATTTCTGGTGGTGCCCATGACCATGTCGGCGTTAATGCGCGCCACAGGTAACAGTATGGTGTGGGGAATCCTGATGATGGTGGCCGCGCTTATCAACGGCTTACTCGATCCCATACTGATTTTTGGCTGGGGACCGGTGCCGCGTATGGAGATTGCTGGTGCAGCCTGGGCCACAGTGCTGACTCGCTTTATGTTGTTTTCAGTGGCCGCTCACTACCTGGTGCGCAAATTGGATCTGGTGAGTAGCCCTCATAGGCAATGGCAGGATCTGCGTGGCGCCTGGGGCGCCATTATGCACATTGGCATGCCGGCAATGGCTACCAATATGATTATCCCGTTTGCCAGTGGTATCACGGTGGCACTGGTGGCTGGCTACGGTGTGGATGCTGTGGCGGGTTTTGGTGTGGCGATGCGCATTGAACCGGTGGTGTTGATCGGCTTCTATGCATTGTCCGGAGTCATTGGTCCTTTCTTTGGTCAGAATATGGCCGTTGAGTATCAGCACCGTCAAAAGCAGGCGCTGTATCTGGTCATGCGCTTCTGTCTGGCGTTTGGTTTGGGGATTGCTGTTCTGCTGTGGTTTATGGCGGAGCCGGTGACTCGGTTGTTCAGTGACAATCCCTCAATTGTCTCTGTTTCCGTGGCCTATCTGATGTTGGTGCCAATCAGTTACGGTATCTATGGCCTTGTAATGTCAATTAACGCTACTTTTAATGGTTTGGGGAAACCCTTTCCAGCTGTTGTGATTTCGGTACTGCGCGTGCTCGGTTTTTATCTGCCGTTGGTTTGGTTGGGGCAGCATTATTGGGGTATTCACGGCCTGTTTGCGGCGACTGCCATATCTAACATTCTGGCTGGATTGTTGGCTTTTTATTGGATTCGCCGAGATCTCAAACGGCAATCCATACTTGAAGAATCCAGTGTCTGAATAGTTGGAGCTCAGAGTAACTGAGCTATTTACAATTCAGCATGCCCTGAACTCTGGCAATCACTGTGATTTCTGGTGAGCTGTCATCCAGGCGTCGCCAAAGCTTCATCCTCCTGACATCGAATCTGCTGGACTATGACACCAGCTACAAGTCTGCCGGTCAACTGGCGCTGGAACAGTCAACCCATTGACGATGGCCCTCTGTATCCGTCCTGTTGATATAGATTCGGCGCGCCGTTTTTTAACGGCGCGCTCAAGGCTTGCTCGAAGTGGTAAATGCCACTATGTTGTGGCCTCTCGTCGCAGCAGTGGTTTTCTTCCGGATTATGGTTTCAACCTTGTTCTTGCTGGGCGCCGTTCAAGGCGCCTTTTTGGCTCTGGCACTGCTAATGTCAAAAGCGGGCAGTCGCCGGGCCAATATCTATCTCGGTTGTCTAACTGCGGTGTTCACAATCACACTGTTTGACTACTATCTGGATGCCGAGGGGGTTACTGACAATGCTCCCTGGATTACCGCTCTGCTTTGGCCCAAGGAGTTTCTCTATGGTCCTCTGGTGTATTTCTATACTCGCGAGCTGACTCGGCCGGCGGTATTTCCCATCAGTGGTACGCAGCTGCTTCATTTTTTGCCGGCTGTTGTGCATCTGTTGTTGAGTTGGTCATTGTTGTCGCTCGACCCAGACCTGCAAGTTGCGATATTGGGAGGGCGCGAAGATCTTTCCGGGGGGCTCTGGCTTTGGTCGTTGGCGCTGGGTGATGTCGAAGTGGCGTTATCGGTGCTGCACGTAGGTGTTTATTTGTGCCTGTGTTTGGGAGTATTACGCGCCCATCGTCGGCTGATTCGCGATAATTTTTCCAGCACGGAACATATCAATCTGAACTGGCTGGCGCGTCTGATACTTGGACTGTTGTTGGTGTACCTTATCTGGGTCGCTGATGAGGCCATCAGCGGCGGCGTAGCGACCTCTGAATTTATATCTATCGCTCTGGGGCTTTCCATGGTTTCGCTGATCTATACCATGGGTTTTCTCGGGTTGCGGCAGCCCAGCATTTTCTCGCGTCCCTTAAAAGAGTATGTTCAAACGGTGCAGACCAACGAGATCGCCGGGGTTGGCACCGCTCATGAGACCAGCGAACTATCCGATGTGGGCGAGGTGATTGAGCGTGATAAGTATCAGAATTCGGCCCTGGATCAATCGGGAAGTACGGCTCTCTGGCAAGTTCTTGAAAATTTGATGATTCGAGATAAGTTGTATTTGGACCCTCAGTTATCGTTGCCACAGCTGGCGGATAAGTTAGGCGTGTCTGTGAACTACGTATCTCAGGCCATTAACCAGAATCGGATGAACTTTTTTGAGTACACCAATCGCTACCGAGTGGAGGAGGTCAAGCGCTTAATGGATTGCGACGGTGAATCCAGCCTGTTGGATTTAGGCTTTCAGGCGGGATTCAATTCCAAATCGGCGTTCTATAACGCCTTTCGAAAATACGCTGAACAGTCTCCCGGACAGTATAGGGCTGGCCTGAAGACCAGATAATCTGAGGGGTCCAGCTTTATAGGGAAAGACGACACTCGCCGCTGTGAAGACCACAGTGGCGCTCCTTCAAATTCTAATACAAGGAGATGTCATGAAATCGAACACCCTGATGTTGCTGGTTATGGCGGCTGTTCTGAGTGCCTGTGCTTCGACGCAGCCCAATGTGACCTTAAGTCATGCCGACCGGGAGCACGCCAATTTGCTGATCTTTCGTCAGAACAGCGCGCAAGCCACCCTGGCTGACGCCTATATTGCGCGAGGTGATGAGTACTTTGCCAAGCTGGGTGAGAATCAATACACCGTAGTGCAGGTGGATGCCGGTTTGCACGAGTTTCGTGCCAAAGCCCATGCCAGTGTTTCGTTCAAAACTCAATTAAGTTTGCAGCCAGAAGAAACGGTGTGCCTGGAGGCGCGCCCCAATCATGAAAACCTGCATTTGCTGGTGATACCGTTCCTCAACGCTTTGGTGCCGAGTTTTATTCTCGAAGAAACCGGTTGCCCCAGTTCATCTCGTTTGGAAACAATGGTCGCGGTTTAGATTCTGAGCTCCTGGTTTGGCTAGCTGGTCTCGCTGCTGGGGAGCGAGAGCCAGCGCTCCAGAGTTTCTTCGAGAGCTTCCGGCTCTATAGGCTTTGCCAGGTAGTCGCTCATGCCCACGCCAAGGCATTTCTCGCGATCGCCTTTCATCGCGTTGGCCGTCATTGCGATAATCGGTAACTTCTCGAATTCGGGACGCTTGCGCAGTTCTCGTGTCGCGGTATAACCATCCATCTCAGGCATTTGACAGTCCATCAAGATGATCTGGTAGGGCGACCCGCTGAGAATCTTATCCAGGGCTTCGCGGCCATTTCGGGCAGTGTCTACTTCGAGATCGTAGGGCAGATCTTCCAGCTCACTGCAGGCGACAAAAATATTTACTTCGTTGTCGTCTACCACCAGCACTCGTGGCGCCTGATCTGTTGCGGTTGTTGTTGCAGGCGATGGTTTCGGCTCTGTTTCTGGCGTGGTGGATGGGAATTCACTGATCGGCAATTTCAGCGATACGGTGAAGGTGCTGCCACGTCCTTCTGCGCTATCGACCTTAATATCGCCACCCATTAATTTGATCAGTTGCAATGAGATTGCCAAGCCCAGTCCTGTGCCGCCAAAGCGGCGTGTGGTAGAGGCGTCCGCCTGAGTGAATATACGAAACAGGGTTGCTTGGGCTTCGGGAGAGATACCGATGCCTGTATCTTGGATCTTGCAGCTCAGATGAGCGGTTTTGTCCTCTATAGAAAGTTCTGTGTGGACGTTGATATGTCCCTGCTCGGTAAATTTGATGGCGTTTCCAATCAAGTTGAACAGAACCTGACGAATGCGAGTTGGATCTCCAAGCAGAGAGGCCTGCGTGTTGGTGTTTTCGAATTCAAGTTTGAGCCCCTTGGAATTGGCGCTGGCTTGCATCGCTTGTTGTGTCTCGGATAACAGTTGTTCGAGTTGGAAACTGGTGGCTTCGAGATTGATCTTTCCCGCTTCGATTTTGGATATGTCCAGAATGTCATTGAGTAAGATCAGCAAGCTATTGGAGCTGGACAGCGCAGTTTTGACGTAGCTTTCCTGTTTGTCTGTTAATGGCCCGCGATCAAGCAGATGCAAAAGACCGATGATTGCATTCATGGGGGTGCGAATTTCATGACTCATGTTGGCCAGAAATTGGCTCTTTGCCTGATTGGACTTTTCCGCAATGCTCTCCGCTTCCTTGCGTTGCAGGACTTCATTGGACAAATCATCTATCGTCTCGACGAGCTCTGTGTCGATACGAGTCAGTTGTTGCTGGAGTCCCAGTACCCCAACAATAACCACCAACAGTTGGAACAGTTGATTGAGTCGCTCCTGCGCGTAGCGATATTCAATAGGTGTTAAGTCGGGCAGTTCCGCTTGGGTAACTTCTATGTAGAACAGCAGTAAACCTGTGCATAGCGATACGATCGTCGCAAATGCACACACTCGCATACCTCCTGCAATGGCCCCCATCAGGGGAACCAGCAACAGCCAGTGAGCAGCGGGGTTGGATAGACCGCCGCTACTGTAGGCAGCATAGCCCGCCGCGATGGACATGGCCGCCAGGCCGACATAGGCGCCCAGTTCTCTCGAGCCTCCGCGGTGAATATAAAACGACGCCAATATGCACACCAGAGAGCAGCTTCCGAGGGTCATTACGCGCGAATATATGTCCCATTGGTAACCGCGCAGGGCGAAGACAAAAGAGATAGCGGCAACTGAGAGCAAGATAATGTGAGTGGAGCGAATTAACCGTTGTTCTTTAACGGCGTGCGGAGAGGGAGAGGATGCCATCATGAGGCGCAGGGTCCGGAGTGCTGATGTTGCACTGAGTATAGCTGTAACTGGTTAGGTCGTTCGATATGCCGATATGGGTTCGGCATATCGAAACGAGTTTGATGTTAATTTTGCAATTTGTTGAGCCAGGTGCGGGCTTCACTGGCACCGTTGAAGTCATCGCTCAGCTGCAGTGCGGTCTTGAATTCGCGTATGGCTTCAGGATTGCGATTCAATCTTGCCAGAGCAACACCTTGGTGATAGCGAATTTCCGGATTGCTGGAGTCCAGTGCTGAGGCCTCACGTAGGTAGAAGAGGGCGTCGGTAGGCATGTCCTTTTCCAGATAGATCCAGCCGATGGTGTCGAGCAGGGAGGGGTTGCGACCATTGTTGTCCAATGCTTTCTTGGCGGTCGTCAGGGCTTTGTCCAAATCGGATTTTGCGTAGATATTGGCCAGATTGTTGAGTCGCTGCCACATGGCAATGTGGGGAATTGGCGTGGCGCGTCGCGCCATGGACGAGGCCATCAAGTACGCCCAGGAGCGCAAGCAGCACGGCAAGTTGAT
>MDTA01076954.1_pt1 | contig 13966 bp, 14 predicted proteins | sample 811151 | NCBI WGS metagenome assembly MDTA01 (sample SAMN05326648, study PRJNA326480) | marine metagenome | isolation source: seawater | place: Indian Ocean: South | collected 2010 | reverse complement strand
GCTCCCGAAGTCGCACTGGCCTGGTACAACCTTGGCTTGATGGAACGGCATCGCGGCGATCTGTTGGCCGCGATCAAGGCCTACGAGCATTCGATTAACCTTGACCCTTCCCATGCTGAAAGCCATCAGAACCTGGCCGTGGCCCGTCTGATGGGTGGAGATATCGACGGTGCTCGATCCGGATTCCGTCAAGCCATTGCCGTTCTGAATGCGCAGCAGCGCCAGCAGGAAGCTGCAGCCCTGAAGGCGCAGGTCAGTGGCCTGGTGAAACTGGACGACACCCCAGGCGCATGACTTCCGTGCAACATCAGCCACTGCAGGGAAGCACGGTGGTGATCACGCGTGCCCAGGAGCAGCAAAGTGAGGGACGGCGGATGCTGGAATCTCTTGGCGCCAGGGTTCTTGAGCTGCCAGCCCTAGAGATCGGACCTCCAGACACCTGGGCCCCCCTCGACGATGCACTCGCCGATCTGGAAAACTTTCACTGGATGATCCTGTCCAGCGCCAATGGCGTGGATGCAGTGGAAGCACGGCTCCAGATGACAGGTCGGTGTTTAGCCAGACGCCCTGAGAACCTCAAGATCGCAGCCGTAGGTCGCAAGACGGCCCAGCGCCTGGAAGACCTCGGCGTTCCTGCCGACTTCGTCCCACCCACGTTCGTGGCCGACAGCCTGATCGAGCATTTCCCCGTGTCGGGTTGGGGGCTGCGCATCCTCTTGCCAAGGGTTCAGAGCGGCGGGCGAACGCTGCTCGCGGAGGCCTTCGGCGAGGCCGGCTCAAGAGTGGTGGAAGTCGCGGCCTATGAATCGCGCTGCCCTGACACGATTCCAAGCGAGACACTCCAAGCCCTCGAAGCCAGGGAGGTGGATGCCATCAGTTTCAGCAGTGGGAAAACCGTGAGCCACACCGTTGCTCTCCTGACCAAGGCCATCGGTGACCAACGGATGGCCTTGGTGTTTCAAAATCCTGCCGTGGTGTCAATCGGTCCCCAGACCAGCCAGCGCTGCATGGAGCTGCTGGGTCGTGTCGACGCAGAAGCCTCCCCCCATGACCTCGATGGGCTGGTCGAGGCGTGCGTTCAAGCCATACAGCGACGCTGAGCCTGACCCGAGACCATCACCTCGAGACATCCTCGGCGTAGATCAATGCCTTGAACACTCCAACCCGAGGGCAGAAGAGCTGCTGCATCCCCCGGGCAACGGCCACGCGGTCCAATACACACCGTCCCAGCACCCGAGGCTGTTTGAACCAGAGCGCGGAGCTCACCACCCACTTGCAACACGCCCTGAACCCTCACATCCGGTGCGGAGGTTGCATCAGCGTCAGTGGAACTCATGCTGGCTTGGCTCGATTCCAACACCCCTGCACGCGGCACCACAGGTGCAAAGGGATCCGATCGCCCTTCCGGCACGGATGCCAGAACCTGGTCCCGACTAGGGAGAGGGGTCAATCCTGATGCTGATTCCAAGCCAGGGGATACTTCAGGTGGCACGTCGGCTGCCACATCCGGAGCTGCAGCAGGGGACGGGGACTGGGAGAGATCAGGCGCAGTCGCACGACCACAAGCTGAAAGCCCCACTAGCAAAAGGGGAAGGCAACGCTTCAACACGGGGAGTACCGGCGAACAGGGCACAGCAATTCAGGCGTGAGCGGCTCCGCCGTGTTCCACCAAGTCTCGGAAGCGATCAAGGTTGGCCTGCAGTTCTTTCGTCACAATCCCTCCAAGGATGGTCGGTTCCATCAACGGTGCCAAGACCCCTGGGAGCTCGTAGGTCACCGTGAGCTTCACCGCCGTGCGATCAGGTTGTTCGACATAGAAGCGGACCCCTCCTTTGGTCGGAAGGCCTCCAACCGATTCCCAGTGAAGCTGCTGAGCTTCCACACGCTGTGTGATTCGCGCTTTCCAGTGAAAACGGAATCCCTGCGCCGCCAGGGTCCAATCTGTGAGGTCGGGATCATCGAGAGTTTTCACCGACTCAATCCAGCGCATCCATTTGGGCATGGCTTCCAGGTCGCTCCAGACCGCCCAGACCCGATCCACCGGTGCTTTGACCTCCGTGGTCACCGAATGTTCAAGCCAACGTCCCATCAGGCCACCGCCGCATTCGTGGCCAGCTGCACTGGTCGTTTGAGAATTTCCGCAGCTGCAAGATGTCCACTCATCGTGGCTCCTTCCATGGAGTCGATGTAATCCTGACGTGTGTAACTGCCCGCCAAGAAAAAGTTTCGAACCGGTGTGCGCTGCTCGGGTCGATACGGCTCCATGCCCGGTGCCTCGCGGTAGAGCGATTGAGCCAGTTTCACCACATTGCTCCAGGTGAGAGTGAGATGACGGGCCGAGGGGAACAGCTCACGGACCTGACGGTCGGTATGGGCAACGATCTCGTCGACAGACTTGGGAATCCAGGGGTCCCCTGGTGTGAGGACACACTGCAGCAACGACCCCTCACCAGGCTTGCGGTAATCCTCCGGACTGGCCAAGGCCAGATCGGCGAAGCAGCTGAAATCAGCGTCAGCGGTGTAAAGGAGGTTATTAAGCCCTGCGGGCTGATCCACATCCCGACGGCGGTGCTCCTGATCGTCTCCAAGTTCCGTCACCCAACCGTCATAGCGAAGTTGAACCGTTGCCACGGGCACAGCTTCCAGCTTGTGAATTGCCGCGAACTGAGGAAAACGCTTCCATTCCTCAGGAAGGAGTCTCTGAATGCCGGGAACATCACAAGCGGCGAGATAGGCATCCGCTTCAACACGGACATCACCATCAGGCGTCGTCAACTGAAGCGCCTTGACCTCGGGTTGGTCACCAGCACTGAACTCCACTTGCTTGACGCGGTGGCGAAGGTGGAGCTTTCCACCTCGCGCCTGGATGTAATCCAGGATCGGTCCAGTGAGCCAACGATGGGGGGACCCTTTGAGCAGGTTGAGTTTTGAAGCTTCGGTTTTGGCAGCAAACATCATGAAGATGGTCAGCATGCACCGGGCCGAGATCGCTTCGCAATCGATGAACCCGAGCGCGTAGGCAATCGGATTCCACATGCGCCGGATGCTTTCCATGCTGCCGCCATGGCCCACAAACCAATCCTGGAAACTGACGGAATCCAGAGCGCGGATCGTGCGCATCGCCCCTTCGTAGTCCACCAGGCCCCGAACAATGGGGCTCGTGCCCAGCGCCAGAGCATTGCGCAGTTTGTCGATCCAGGTGAGCTGAGGCGTGGTGAAGAAGGCCTTCAAGCCGTTAAACGGAGCACCGATCGGAAAACGGAAATCGAGCTCACGCAGATCACCGCCTTTGTTGCAAAACAGATGGGTGTGATTCTTGGGAAGAAGATTTTCGAAAGCGCCCACCTTGCGCATCAGAGCGAAGAGATTGGCGTAGTTGAAGAAAAACACATGCAATCCCATCTCGATGTGATTGCCTTCGGGATCCACCCAACTGCCCACTTTTCCGCCCATGAACGGGCGGGCCTCGTAAAGGTTCACTTCATGGCCGGCATCCACCAAATCCACCGCAGCAGACAGGCCTGCCAGACCGGAACCAACAATCGCGACCCGCACTATCTGGCGTGCAACTCAACCGACTCTATGAAGAGACCTGTCGGCACTGCTTTAGGCGACAGGCCTGAGGCATTCATAAAATGGCGGTGGATCTCGCGCCAGAGCCTGCAATGTCCAGCTCCGAAGCCACCGCTGAAACCGCAGCAACTGCAGTGCCAGTGACGGCCCAATCCCACACCTCACGGGACGGCAAAGGCATCCTGATCACCGAACCAGCCATGCAGCAACTGGCCAAGTTGTGCGCAGATCAGGGAGAGAACAAGGTGCTTCGCGTAGGCGTGCGCTCCGGTGGCTGCAGCGGCATGAGCTACACGATGGATTTCGTGCCGGCATCCGAAACGCTTGAAGATGACGAGAGCTATGACTACGAGGCTCCTGATGGCGCCAGTTTCACGGTGATCTGCGATCCCAAGAGCCTGCTTTACATCTACGGGATGCAGCTCGACTTCAGCACAGCACTGATCGGTGGTGGTTTCAATTTCACCAATCCGAACGCAACGCAAACCTGTGGCTGCGGAAGCTCTTTCGCTGTCTGAGCGCGTCTCCGAACCCGCTAGGGCTTTTGTGGGAATCTGAAGGGATTGCTTGAAGGATCAACACTTCATGGAGTCCAGCCAGGAAAGTCTGTTTCAGCAGGCGATGAGCCGCTATCAGCAAGGTGCTCCGGCCCAGGATCTGCTGGCAGATTTTGAAGCGATCACCGCATCAGCACCGCGTCAATCGGCGGGATGGACTTGCCTGGCCTGGCTGCAGCTGCTCTGCGACCAATCCGATGCCGCTCTGCGATCAGCCAGGATGGCCGTGAAGCTCAATGGACAGGACCCTCAGGCCCGCATCAATCTCTGTTTGGCGATGCTGGAAACGAAGGCCAAGGGCGTGAGAGATCACATTGAAGTGGTTCAGCAGGTGCTGGCGCTGGCTCCCGATGTAGGTGCAGAACTGAAGGAATCCATCGACGACGGGCTCAAGCGGCGGCCTGAATGGCCGGCTCTTCTCAAAGTGAAGGCCTGGCTGGAGCTCTGAAGTGGGCAGGCTGCTGTTGCTGAGCAATGGTCATGGAGAGGATCTCTCCGGTGCCTTGCTGGGCCGCGCGCTTCAGACTGAGGGACACGACGTTGAAGCACTTCCGCTGGTGGGGAAAGGCCAGCCCTACCGCGATGCAGGCATTGGCCTGATCGGGGGGACGCAGGAGTTCAGCACCGGCGGGCTTGGTTACACAAGCCTGCGAGGGCGTCTGACCGAATTGGTGCAAGGACAGGTGATCTATCTGCTCAGACGGCTGATCCGCCTGCTGCGCATTGCCAAGCGTTACGACCTAGTGGTGGTGATCGGTGATGTGATTCCAGTGATGGCGGCCTGGCTGAGCAGACGTCCTGTGGCCACTTACCTGGTGGCCTATTCCAGTCACTACGAAGGGCGCCTACGCCTGCCATGGCCTTGCAGTGACTGTCTGCGCAGTCCGCGTTTCAAAGCGATCTTCAGCCGAGACCAACTGAGTGCCGACGATCTCAGCATCCAATTGCAACGGCACGTCAATTTTCTCGGCAACCCTTTCATGGATCCTGTGCTGAGCGACGCCCAGCGGCTGCCTCCGGCCCATCGCCGGCTAGGGCTATTGCCGGGCAGCCGCCGCCCGGAACTGGAACAGAACCTGCTGCTGTTGCTGCGGGTGATCGATCAGTTGCCGGAGGCTTGGCGCGACAACGGTGAGCTTCAGCTAGAGCTGGCGCTGGTGTCGTCTCTCCAAGATGTGGAGCTCTCTGCATTGGTCGCACAAGGCCAGTGGCATTTGGAGGCTGAGTCGGACAACAAACCTTCGGCCTTGCGTCGAGGCGGCTGCCGCATTTGGATCCGACGCGGCAACTTCGGCGCAGTACTGCATAGTTCCGACCTGCTGCTTTGCATGGCCGGAACAGCCGCGGAACAGGCCGTGGGATTGGCACGACCCGTGCTGCAACTGGTGGGACAGGGCCCGCAGTTCACAGAAGGCTTTGCTGAAGCCCAACGACGCCTGCTGGGACCCACCGTGTTTTGTGCCCCTGGCGAGGCTGGTGATCCAGTCACGCTCGCACGCACAGCTCAGATGGTGTTGGACCTCGTCGAGCGAATCCACCAGGACGCCGATCTGAAATCCGTCTGTGACAGAGAGGCTGTGAACCGTCTCGGCCCAGCGGGTGGTGGGGGCAGGATGGCGGCGAGCATCTCCCGACTGCTGACGTTACCCCGATGAGCGCCCCGACGCGTCAACCGATCTGGAAGATTTGGCTGGATCGCCTGCTGGTGGTCAATGTCTTTCTTGTGATGGGAGGCGCTGGCTGGTTTGGACTGGCCGTGGTGAGCAGCAGCCAGGGGCTAGAAGCACCGATGCGTCAGTTCATGCGGCTTTGGGAGCCGCTGTTCACCCCTGCCATTGGGGTCTTGATGGGCGCAGCTCTGGTCAACGGCGTCTGGAGCTGGTGGCAACGTCAAGTGCAACGGGCAAAGTCGGACAGCGGAAGCTGAAGCCCACTGACTCAAGACGGGTGGAGCTGACATGCTGCCCCTCAAGAACAACCTTGGCGCCGTCCCCGAGCAACAGCTGCAGCATTGGCCCAGGAACGGGCAGCAGACTGGGCCGACCAAGACAACGTCCCAAACTGCTGGCAAAGGTCGCCATGGAGACGGGTTGAGGCGCGACGGCGTTGAACGCCCCGGACCAAGAGTCCGATTCCAGTGCCGTCTGAATCATCGTGCAGAGATCACTGCGCTCGATCCAGCTCATCCACTGACGCCCCGAGCCGATCGGACCACCGAAACCGGCACGGAACACCGGAAGCATCTTGGCCAGTGCGCCACCGTCGGCCGACAGCACAATGCCGATGCGCAGCTGCACCAGACGCGTGGACGCTGGCTTAGCGGCGGCGGCCTGTTCCCAGCCTTGACAAAGCTGTGCCAAGAAATCGGCGCCGGCAGCACTGGCTTCATCGAAGCGAGCCTCTGCGCTTGTGCCGTAAAAACCCACAGCCGAGGCATTGACCAAAACCGAAGGTGGATGATCCAGCGTGGCCATGGCAGCAACCAGATAGCGGGTCGTGTCCAGGCGACTGCTTTCGAGCAGCAAACGATGCTGGGCTGTCCAGCGCTGTTCCGCGATCGGTTCACCAGCCAGATTCACAACGCCATCACATAGCTTCAGCGCCTCATGCAGGGGCGTGGATGGCTCCCAACTGGCCGCCGTTGCAGGGTCGAGTTGGATCCAATCGAGCTGCGCAGCCTGAGCTGACGCCAATCCCGCTGGTGATGGCCGGCGACTCACCACAGTGAGTTGATGGCCTGCCGCTTGAAGCTGAGGAACCAGACCACGGCCCACCAGACCGGTGCAACCAATCAGCAGGAGGCGCATGGAGGATGGCGTTAAAGACAGTTGACGTTAAGCAGCGAGCGTCGAATCGGGGGCCGCCGATGCACGTGATGCCGCCAACGAAGCATCGTCACGATGGGATGGACATCTCAGGAGCGTCGTCCGGCAGGGTGAGATTCAACTTGCGCGCTAATGGCACCAGCGCAAAGCCCTGAATGAACAGTCCGTAGAGAACCACGGCAAGTGCAATCGGAGGCATCGAGGCGCCCCAGCTCACCCCAGAGGACCAAGCCGTGATGGCCATGGCGATGGGCACTGCACCACGGAGGCCGGCCCAGCACACAAAGATTCGCTCCCCAGCGCTGAAAGGAGTCCGCCACAGGAAGAGATGCACCATCAGCAAGCGCACCAGCTGCATCACGAGGAACAACAACAACGCAAGCGCTGCTGAATGGACGACGTCCTGGGGGTTCACCACCAGGCCCATGCAGAGGAACAGAAGCAACTCCGCCATTTTCGCGTAGCTGGAATGGGCCTCGGCAAGACGATCTTGATCAAGATTCTTGCTGTTGCCGAGCACCAACCCAGCCACATAAGCAGCCAGCAAGGGGCTTCCGCCCAGCAGCGATGTGCCTCCACTGAGCACCATCAGCAACGCCAGGCTGACCACGGGCAACATCGCTGATTGGTTGAGCCCCATCCGTGTCCCCAGCAGCTGGACGGTCAAGCTGCCGCCGAAAAAACCGATCAGGATGCCGAGCAGGAACTGACGCACGAGGTCCGTCACAAGCGATCCAGCTTCCATGCCGGAACCACCGGCCAGGGCTAACGCAAGACCAGCCAAGACAACAGCCATTGGGTCGTTGAAGCCCGACTCACACTCGATCAGATCAATCAAGGGCTTGGGCAAGCGTCCCTGCAAAGGCCTCAGCAAGGCGAGGACCGCCGAGGCGTCAGTGCTCGCCACCATGGCTCCAACAAACAGACATTTCGGCAACAGTGCCGCCATCGACCTCTCGCCCTGGGCCAGGCCAAGCCCAAGGGCCACCAGCGTGATCAGCGCCGCGGTCATCAGCACGCCAATCGTGGCCAATCGACCCGCTGGTTTAATCACGCCACGCACGGATTGCCAATTGGTGGTGAGCCCGCCGAAGAACAGCACCAGCACGAGGGCCGCTTCCGTGATCTGCTGCGCTTGATCGAGGTTCAGCAGGGTGATCTGCTTGGTGCCGACCACATCCACATGGTTGTCAATCAGCAAGCCGAGCAAGAGCACCATGAGGATGCCCGGCACACGAACCCGTGCCGCCAGATCATCGAGGAGCACCGCCACGAGCAGCAATCCCCCGAAAGCCACCAGATAGAGCGACAGGCCATTGTCCAAGTGGAGTGCAGTTGCGGTTTGAAAGGGTTCTAGCCTGCCGCAAATACAACGTCCTGTGATGGCCGAGACACCGTCGAGCCCTGCACCAGCTGCCAAGGCCAAACCGGCCCTAAAGAAGGGTGCTCTGGTGCGGGTGAACCAATCCGCCTATACGGGCAGCCTCGAAGCAGGGGCCAGTGATCCCCAACCTCCTGCCTACATCTTGGAAGGGCCGGGTGAAGTGCTGGTTGTGAAAGGTGACTACGCCCAAGTGCGTTGGCGTCGCCCGGTTCCTGACGTTTGGCTGCGGATGGATCAGCTCGAACCGTTCTCCTGAGGGTTGAGAGCGTCTTCAACGCTGGACACGGCTGCCGGCACCGACTGAATCGCTTCAGGCAGTCTCCAGAGCGCTCCGCCAAGAACAGCCGACAACGATTCCAGGCTGTCGAGAATCGGTTCAGAACCGTGGCGCACCCTGGCCTGAGCCGCTGTTGAAGCAGCTAGCCAGGGGTTCCATCCCGCCAACAGCACAACACTGCGGTAAGCACTGGGCCATGGATTCTCGGGTAGTAAGGCTTCCAGTGCTTCAAATTGCCGAGCAGCCTCCTCAGGACGATTCCCAAGGACGGCGAGCAAAGCCAAATTCCAGCGTGCCTGAACATCGGATGAATTTTGCGCCAGGCGATCCATCGACTCCGCTTGCACCACTTGCCGATAGTTGAAATGGCCGTCAAGCATGTGCTCAGTGGCCACACTGCTGAACACGGGATCAAGACCTTGGGGCCCAACTGCCATCCCTGATGCGAGCTCAGGGAAACGGTGTTCGAAACCGACCGGTGCAGGCGCACTCGCACGGCGACGCCACAACGAATAACTGCCACCTTCCGGCCGGGGAAACACCTCCACCTGCTGAAAGACCCCGCTGTCGCGGATGGCCTGATCGAAGACTCGGGCAGCTTTGCGAACCGAACCTTGGTTGCCCTCCGCCAATAACACCCAGGTGGCGTGACGCAAAGCCGGCTGAATGTGATCAGGACTGCCACCGAGCTGGCGGCCGACCAGCTGCCCGCCATTGCGGCGACCGTAATAACTCACATTGTGTTGATTGAGATCAGGCGTGCTGGGCACCACGATCAGGGTTGCCGGTTCGGCAGTGGGATCGGCTCCACCGGCCCGAGCAACGATGGCCTCGAGGGGTTGCGCGTTGGTGAGGCGAAGACGAGCGCTTTGGGTCAGCCAAGACGATGCCAGCACCGCCAAACCACCTGCGGCCAAGGCAACGCCAGGAAGCCAGTGCGACCGGGAAGGCCAGCGCTGACGGATCGACTCCCCCCACTGCCACCAACCACGCGTGAGCAGGAGCAGCAAGGACGGCAACAGCGGTGCGATGTAGCGCGCATCCTTGTTGGGACTGAGGTTCGTGACCAGCCACCCCAACAGCAACGTTCCGATCAACCAGCACCAGGCATCACGGCAATCCGTTCCCAGGGTCACAGAGGAAGCCCCTCTGAGACGCTGCTTCCAAATCCACACCAGCACCCCAGCGATCCCTAGGCAGAGCACCACCCAACCGATCTGACCGGGCAGCACACGCAAGTACCACAACCAGCCCTCAAGACTGAACACAGCAGGATCTCCCTCACGGGCCGCTGACTCGATCACTGCGCGGTTGGTGCCGCCAAGAGTGGTAATCCAGTTGTGACGCAGCCATGGGAGCACAGCCAGCAGCACCAAGCCGAAACCAGCCATTGCCTGCAGTCGTCGGCCCTTGCCGATGCGCTGCGCCGTCAACAGACACCACCCCAGAGCGGGCAGAAGCACCAGCAGGGAGCTCTGTTTGACCAGAAGCGCTGCGGCCACAGCGGCGGCGGCCAACCCGGCTTGCCACCAGCGACCACCACCCTGGGGAGCCCACCAGGCACCCAGCCGCCAAAGCGCCAGCGTGACCATGGCCATCAATGGCAGTTCAAGGACGTAATCGGTCCGCAACTCCAACAGCATCGGAGCCAGCACCACTGCCGAAACAGCCAGCAAGGCGAATGCCCTTGCCTTCCGCAACGGTCGCAGTAACTGGAGGGCCCAACCCGCTGTTGCGACGAGGAGCAACGCATTCCAGAGACTCAGACTCCAAGCGGCCTGCGAGGGTGAATCTCCCGCCAAGGCCATCACGGAACCGTTCACCAGCGAGGCCAACGGCGGAATCTTCGGCGATAGATCCAGCAAAGCGTTCCAACCCTGCCAATCACCCCCTGCCAGAACACCCAAAGCACGACCATGATCCAGCGCGCTGTTGAGGTAGTCGGCCTGGTCCCAGGAGGGAAGAGCCGTGTGTTGACTCCACCAAAGCCGATCCGCCGCTGTCGCCATCAGCCAGAGCAGCAGCAGCCCTAAGCGAAACCCAACCAACCCCATCAGACGATCTCCAGGCGACGGCGTTCGTCTTGCAGCCGTTTGCGACGCTGTCGCGCTTCCCGCAGCATCTCCCGGCCATCGTGAAGGTAGTTGTCGACATACCCCATCGTGTACCGCTCAAGCTCCGCAATGGCGTCTTCCACCTGAGAGAGACAGTGATAGACGCTCAAACCGAAACCGTTCGCAGAGGGTGGTGTGGGAAGCGACTGAAAAAGCGTCTTGACTTTGTCGAGACGGTTACGGCTCTGTTCGAGATAGTTGCAAAACGCTTCCATCAGCGCATCGTCATAGGGGTCAGCCGACAGGGCGCGCAGTTCCCCGGCAAACGGATTGATCACCTGACCGAGCAACCGGTCAATAGGGACATAGACCTTCTGAAGCCAGGTGGCCAGCTCCTGATCAGCACTGGCACCCTGGCCTGAAGCGCGTCGCGCCGCCTGACTGGCGCGCGCGTTGCGCGCCCCGCGGGCACGGGCTTCGTCACGGGCCACACCACTCTGCCGATCGAAAGCACGACGGCTCTGCGGATCGCCGAGCTGCTCCCAGGCAGCATTAAGAGCAAGGATGGTTTCCTCATCGCCACCCGCATCGGGATGGTGCTGTTTCACCAAGCGGCGATACGCTGCTTTCAACTCATCCTGCGTGGCACTCGAGGCCACCTGGAGCACGGCATAAGGGTCAGTAGATGGGTCGTGGCCCGCAGCGTTGAAGCTCAAAGCTGACCATCCCGCCGGGCCGGCAGGACCGAAGCAGCACTGAACATCGGTGTCGAGAGATAGCGCTCTCCAAAGCTGGCAAGAATCACCACGATGCGACGACCCTCCATCGAAGGTCGCTGGCCTAAACGCAGTGCGGCGGCCACAGCGGCACCACTGCTCACACCGGACAGCAATCCTTCTTCTCTGGCCAGACGACGACCAATGTCCATGGCTTGGTCATCGGAAATGGTCATCACCTCATCAATCAGATCAGGATCAAGCACGGGAGGAACAAATCCAGCCCCGATGCCCTGGATGCGATGGGGACCGGCGGATCCACCCGACAGAACCGGACTGGCTGCGGGCTCAACTGCAACGACCTGCAGATTCGGCTGACGCTCCCGCAGCACCCTTGCACAACCGGTGATGGTGCCACCGGTTCCAACACCGGCGACGAAGGCATCGAGAGAACCACCAGTGTCGCTCCAGATCTCTTCAGCGGTGGACTGCGCATGCACGGCTGGATTCGCCGGATTGTCGAACTGCTGCAGCAGATACGCACCTGGGATTTCGTTCACCAACTCACGGGCCAACGTGATGGCACCCTGCATGCCCTCACTGCCTGGGGTGAGCTGAAGCTCGGCGCCGTAGGCGCGAAGCATCGATCGCCGCTCCGTGCTCATCGTGTCGGGCATCGTGAGGATGAGCCGGTAACCACGGGCAGCAGCCACCATGGCCAAAGCGATGCCCGTGTTGCCACTGGTGGGCTCCACCAACACGGTTTGCCCGGGTTCGATGGTGCCGTCACGCTCGGCAGCCTCCACCATGGCGCCAGCAATTCGATCCTTCACCGAGGCCGTCGGATTAAAGCTTTCGAGCTTCGCGAGGATCTCAGCTTTGCAATCAAAGGCCGGAGGCAAACGGTTCAGCCTCACCAGAGGGGTGCGTCCTACAAGCGCGGTGATGTCAGGAGCGATGGGCATGCGGGTCGGGTGACTGGGGCTCCTTGACATCCACTCATGATCAGAGCAACAGCTCACGGATCCAGGTGGAGACGTCAACAGGGATCTGGATTGTCAGCGTAAGCAATGACGACAGGCGTGATGCGGACCGCCTGATCCAAGAGGCCATCTGCTCTTCAGCCCAAAGGCCAAAAAAAAGCCCCCTCGTTGAGGGGGCCAGACACTCTGATCAGGACGAGATCAGAACTTGAAGGTGGTCTTGATGAGACCGCCGAAGTTGGAGAAGGTGTTGTCGTTGTCGCCAACGGGCTCACCGTCAGGTCCGAGGCCACCGCCGCCAAGGCCAGCGGTTCCTTGTCCGAGAGGACGGCTCAGGTAGAAGAGCGCAGGAGTCACAGAGATGTTGTCGGTGACTTGGAACATGTACCACCATTCCCAGGCGTAGTTGCCATCGCCGATGAACTCGCTGCCTTCGTAGTCGGAGTCGAAGTCGACGCCGGTGATGAAGGTGGACTGGCCGACGGCCATACCAGCGGCATTGCCTTTCAGGAAGACATCAGACCACTGCAGACCCACGTACCAAGACTGGGAAGTGGCGCTGTCAGCGAAGGTGCTGGAGTCGTTATCGATGTTGGTGGTGTTGATACCCCAACCGGTGCTGATGCTCGGGAACCAGCTGGCTGATTCAGGAGACCAGTAAGCACTCAGGCCGAAGGAATTGGTGACTCCAAGGCCAGCGAAAGAAACGGCTGCGGGAGTACCGTTGCCGCTGTAGATGCCAATTCCGTTATCGCCGGAAGCGTAGTTGTACGCAGCAGCGATACCCCAGTTGTCATCGGTATAAGCGATCTGGACGGTGCCGTTAGAGGCAGCGCAATCGGTACCGATACCACCACAGTTGTCGGTGAAGTCTTCGCCGATGAAGTCTTCGTCATCGCTGACGAACAGACCAGGATTGGGGTCGGAAACGAAGCCGTTAGCGCTGACATAGTTAGCGCTGATGCTGAAACCATCTTTCGCCCAGCTCAGGCCACCACCTTGACCCAGGGCCAGGTTGTAGGCACCAGGTGCACCGGCGTAGGTGAAGAAGTCGAGAACGGTGTCAGCGGGGTATGCGCTGGGCCATACAGCCAGCATGTCGTCCTGACGAACCAAGCCACCAACAGTTGCGGTGAAGTTCTCACCGATGGGGAACTGGTACCAGACGCGGTTGATGGCCACGCTGTTAGGACCGGAGGGCTCTTCGAAAGCCGTCTCCATGGTGGTCATGCCGTTGCCGAACACGGAAGAACCGAAGTTGCCGGCACGCAGCATGGTGCGCAGCAGGTCCTTACCCGTGAAGCTGGTGTCCAGGAACAGACGGGTGTCGTAGTTGAAGGTGGTGGCGCCCTGAGTGGCATTGTAGAAATCGGCAGCGCCGTCCACGTTGCTGGACGCAGTGGAAGCACCGATCACGAAGGTGGTTTGACCCTTCAGCTTGGTGGTGGTGGAGAACTGAGTGGCTTCCAGTTCGCCCACGCGAGCTTCCAGACCGTCAACACGGCCCTTGAGGATTGCGAGCTCTTTCTCGAACTCCATCACAAGGCGCTTCACCTCGTCGGTCACTTCGGTGACGCGGTCGAGACAAGCGTTCAGG
>MDTA01156556.1_pt1 | contig 13967 bp, 14 predicted proteins | sample 811151 | NCBI WGS metagenome assembly MDTA01 (sample SAMN05326648, study PRJNA326480) | marine metagenome | isolation source: seawater | place: Indian Ocean: South | collected 2010 | reverse complement strand
GAACTCGACGACCTTCCTGAGCAGGCATTCTTGAACGTTGGCAACATCGATCAGGTGCAGGCGAAGGCGAAGGCTCTGAGGGAGAGCTGATCGATGTCAGCCACCATGAGCGTAGAGGTGGTATCGCCGGAGGCGGTGCTGTATTCAGGTGAGGCCACGATGGTCATCACCCGTACCCTCGGTGGTGGAGAGATCGCGTTTCAGCCAGGTCATGCTGCATTTCTTGGAGCGTTGACCGAAAGCCACACCCGGGTGTTCCTCGCCGACGGCTCAACTGAAGACATTGCCGTCCATGGCGGATTCGTTGAGGTGAGCAACAACAAGGTGTCGATACTTTCAGATACTGCGGAGATTGCCTCACAGATCGACGTTGAGCGGGCAAAGGCTGCAAAAGATCGGGCTGAATCACAGTTGCGTGGAGAACATGAGGCAAGCGCAGTTGCAGCGCTCGGGCGTGCAAACGCTCGCCTCAGCGCCGCCGGCGTTCAGGTGTAGTCGATCGCCGAAAACTCCTGAAGTTTCCGCACTCTGTGGCGGGCATCGATAAACCGCACTGTTCCTGATCGGGAGCGCATTACGAGACTTTGGGTTCTTGCGCCGCGCCCGTCGAAGCGAACACCTCGGAGGAGTTGGCCATCGGTCAGTCCTGTTGCGGCGAAGAAGCAGTTGTCGCCTTGAACGAGATCATCTTGGCTGAGCACCCGACTCGTGTCGATACCGGAAGCCTCGACCTTCACTCGCTCATCATCTGATTGCGGATCGACGATTGCTTGAATCTCTCCCCCCATGCTCTTGAGAGCGGCAGCGCTAATCACGCCTTCAGGAGTGCCACCGATACCGAACAGAACGTCGACACCGGCATCAGGCCACGATGTTGCAATCGCCCCGTACACGTCGCCATCACGAATCAGCCGGATGCGAGCACCGGCAGAGCGAACCTCGTCGATGAGGTCTTGATGTCGAGTCCGGTCGAGGATCACGGCGGTGAGGTCTCGCACGGTGGTTTGCTTGGCCTTTGCGATCCATCGAAGGTTTTGCGTCGGGCTTGCTGTGATGTCGATACAGCCGACAGCTTCGGGCCCAACCGCAATTTTCTTCATGTAGAACGACGGGCCCGGATCAAACATTGAGCCGCGCTCACCAACTGCGATCACTGACAACGCATTATTGAGACCGAGGGCGGTCAGCGTTGTGCCGTCGATGGGGTCAACCGCGACATCAACCTGTGGGTCAGAGCCGTCTCCGACGACCTCCCCGTTGTACAGCATTGGGGCATCATCTTTCTCGCCCTCACCGATGATGACGACGCCGTTCATCTGAACTGTGGAAAGGCTGAGGCGCATGGCGTCTACCGCTGCTTCATCAGCACCCTCTTTGTCGCCGCGACCCACCCATCGTGCCGCAGCGAGAGCAGCTGATTCGGTAGCGCGCACAAGTTCGAGGCCAAGGTTGCGATCAGGGCGCTGGGCACTGGTGTCAGACATACCCACACGGTAGTCCCGGAAGGTACCGTCGTCAGTATGGGCGCAACCCCCGATATCGAGATGTGTCTTTCTGGCCGGGATATCACCGAGCCTCGACCCACACTCGATGGTGACGCAGTGATCTTTCTTTCTCGACCTTCCGGAGAGGCATGTTCGTTCGTTGAGGTTTCAGTTGACGGCGGGTCAGAGAAGATACTTGAAATTGATACGCCACCGGCGGCGGGGCGTGGTGGAAGTGGAGGGGTTTGGTGTTTTGCTGGCGAGGACGATGCAATCGTCTATGTGGCGTACGACGGCACGCTGCGGGTCTGGCCCGATCGGACACGCCTAGCAACAACGCTGTTGTCGGCAATGGACGGTCCGATTGAAAGTCCAGTACCGGTGGTTGGCCGCGATTCGGTGGTGGTGACCGCTGATCGTGGATCGGTGTGGATGATTGCGATCGGCAACGGTGACGTCCAACGCCTTGATGACGGCCGGCATGATTTCTGCGCAGACCCTGCCGTGATCAGCGACGGCGGAACGCAGGTGGTGACGTGGCAGGGTTGGTCGGTCCCGGATATGCCGTGGGACCACTCAGCTCAGGTGAGATGCAACCTTGATGCGCACTCCATCACCGTCATCGAAGGGAAGGGTCAGCAGCAGCAGATCACAGGTTCACCTCACGGCGTGTTGTCACTGCGAGACGACTCGGGATGGCTCAACGTGTGGTGTGACGAAACGTTGTTAATCGCTGATGCGGCTGAACATGGCGGCCCGTCGTGGGGCGCATCACAGCGCTCATTTGCGATCTCACCTAACGGTGAGCACCTCGCGTTCACTCGAAACCTCGATGGGTTTGGCGAACTCTGTGTGTATTCGTTTGACGCTCAGAAGTGGGAACCGATCGGTGAGGGAGTGCACCATCAGGTCCATTGGGGCCACGGAGGCATCACGGCTCTCAGAAGTGGAGCGCGAACACCAAACCAACTCATCGCCTATCGGCTCGAAAGTGGATCATCCCCCACCGATAGCGAACGTTGGGTTCGCACCGTCCTCGGAGTTGGTCCGAGTGAAAAGTGGGCCTCGACTGAACTATCTGAGCCTTCCTGTGAAGAAACCGTCAGCGATGGGCATCGAATCTCTTTTCGTCGCTACGGCGCCGGGCTTGGACGGTGCCTCGTGCACATCCATGGCGGCCCAACCGACCAATGGCAGGTCGAATTTCTGCCCCGAGTTGCGTATTGGCAGTCTCGGGGCTGGGATGTAATCATTCCCGATCCGCGAGGTTCGACCGGTCACGGGCGCTCGTTTACTCAGGCGTTACACGGCGAATGGGGCCGCGCCGATGTTGACGATGTGGCTGCGGTGATTTCTGAATGCCAGCGCCGGGGGTGGTCGACACCATCGACGACAGTTGTGATGGGGTCGTCATCTGGAGGAATGGCGGTCCTAGGTGTGCTCATCAACCATTCGAAGTCAGTCGCTGGTGGAATTGCGCTTTATCCGGTGAGTGACGCTGCATCCTTAGCAGGGGCAACCCATCGTTTTGAGGCTCATTACAACGAAACGCTCATTGGACCTCTTGGTGACCCCCGGTACGAAGAACGATCGATGGTCGGTCGAGCCGATTTCATTCGGCAGCCGTTGCTACTGATGCACGGAACCGAGGATTCGGTTGTACCAGTTGCTCAAAGTCGAGCTCTGCGAGACACTCTTCATGCATCTGGAGTCGAGGTTCGTTACACCGAATTTGAAGGGGAGGGGCATGGGTTGCGAAATCCCGAGCATCGACGGCGAGAGTACGAACTGGTCGGCGCCTTTTTGCATGACGTTATTGACGGATGAAAATCTCTCCGGTTGCTGAACAGGTAGTGTCATCGCGTGGCCAATCAGCACGAGTTTGACGCAAATGATGACGAGGCGGTGAACGTCTTCTATGACCTCACCGTGTGGGATGCCGATCAGCGGAGTGCTCTCGTTGAGTCTCTAGCGGCAGTTTCTGTTCCTCATGCATGGCGCGAGAACGAACTTGTTGTGCCAGAGTCCGCTGAAGACGTCACCGATGAGATTTTTGATCGACTCGAACGCGAAATTGGGCCGTTTCCCATCGCTCTCGGCGACGACGACGAAGCCGTCGAATTTCAACTTGACGAATGGTCGGTATCTGAGCGCGGGGTGCTCGTTGAGCAGCTCATCGCAGGGGAGATTCCTCATCGGTGGCAAGGCGATTCGCTCTTTGTTATTGGTGATGCGGCTGACGATGTTGATGAACTCCTCGATGCGATCGAATCAGGAGACCTTGCAGTCCTCGATAGTTCAGCACCCGACGGGGCTCTCGCCGCCTTGTTCTCAATCGGTGACAATCTTGCACGGTCAGTCGATGATGCAACAGCTCGTATGCAACTGTTCGGACTCGCACCAGAACTTGCTGAGTCGTCGCCCCCCTACGGCCTTGCGATGAACGTGTGGGCCTCAGTGATCGCAGCGGTGGAGCAGTTAACAACCTCATTTACTGAAGAACCTTTCGACCCCGAACACATCGCAGTAGCGGCTCGAGATCTGCGAGATCTCTGCCGTCCGTGGGTATGACTTCTCACCAGAACTCTGAGCACAAAACGACGCGTTGAACAGTCGTCGCTACGCTCGGCGGAATGCTCCTCGCCGAACTGGAAATCTTTCATTCCCGTTCAGCTCAGCCGACTCGCCGAGTTGCGCTAGGTCACCTGGTTCTACCGGTCGAACCTGCTCCAGGTCTGGGAGGCATTCTCTTGGGTGCCGTCGTCGCTCGCCATGCCCTCGACCTCGCGAGCGATGACACCACCGGTCTTCGTCGGCTCATTAGCGATATCGGTGCTGGCCGTCGAGTGGTGCAGCCCCGAATGCGGCACCGTTACCAAGTCGATCGTCACGGGCTTGCGGTCAGCACTCATCGCCTCCTCGGAGAAGGTGAGGAAATGTCATTTGAATTTGCAGAGCGTGGCGGAGACCTGGCACAGGTCCTTGGAGCGATTTACGCAATTGAACGTCTCGATCAGCAGCATCGATCATCGATCGCAGATGTCTTGATTCAGGCTCTGCGTTGGAAAGGGCCAATCGGGCCATCGATGGTGGCATTCCTCGCCGGCGCGCAAAGTTCATCACTCGCTGCTCTCGCCGACCCTCGTGCATGGGCATTGGAACGGCTCGGGTTCTCCGACTCCGAGAAGTCGCCGTCATCTCGGGAAGTCTCCCGCCGTTATCGGCAGCAAATGAGATCGGTGCACCCAGACCATGGAGGAGACCATGAGGATGCAAGCGCAGCGATACGTGAACTTGCCGAGGCTCGTCGTATCTTGATGAAGTCGTAACGAGTTAGTCGCCGCTGATCTCTTCGAGCTCGCGCTGAGCGGTCTCAGGAAGTCCGACAACAACAAGAATCACGGCGATGATCTGTCCAAACATGAGCAACCCCATGACCGATCGGTAATCCCACCCGGTGTCAAGCAGTGCGCCGGCCCCGAGGAGGCCGGCAATCCCGCCGAGAAGGGCGGCAACGGTAAGCAGGCCAGCCGCACGGCTTCTGTTGCCAGTAGGAAAGAGCTCGGCTCGATAGACGGCGAGGGCGGGGTAGGCAACCCCGCCAAGAAGTCCACCACCAAACGCAGTGATCCACATCGGAAGGCCTCCGAGGCTGAACGATGCGACAATGAGTAACGCCGCCAATGGAAGCGACATAGCGATAAGGCGTCGACGTCCGCGCTGATCTGCCGCCCGTCCACCAATGATGAGCCCAATCGCTGCTGGCGTTGCAGTTGCCAAACTAAACAGTGAGATGGCAGAGCCCGAAAGCTCTCGGACATCGCTGAGATAGCGATTCTGGAAGAAACTTGCCGGTGCGACGAGAAGATTTACCCCAATGAGGATTGCGGCGAGAGTGAAGAAACGTTTGCGATGCAACGGAACGCGCTCTGCGTGCGGCGCGCTAAATCGGCTTGATTCGGGAAGCCGTCGGGAGAGGTCAACTGCGATCACCAGCCATACGAGCGTGAGAACAAACACCCATCTCCAGCCTGAAGGGCCGAGATCGGTAAGTGGGAGGGCCATGACAGCGATACCCGCACCGAGGCCGCTCGCCATCGCCATAATGCCAACGGCATAGGCCCGCGAACCTCGTGGCATCTCCTCAGCGGCGATGACAGCAATAAGAAAGTCGAGTGCGAGGCCTAGCGGTCGCCCGATGCTCTGGGTTATGACGAGAAAGGGAAAGTTGGGAGCGAGAGCACCGGTGGCGGTCACGATCGGAGCGGCCCACGCCATCGCAATGACAATCGTGCGACGGCCAATTCGGTCGCCGGCGATGGCGAGAGGGATGGTGATGAGAATCCCTGCCCTTACGACAGATCCGGCGACACCAACGCCGGTATTGCCCACTCCGAAGTCATCTGCTGCGAACGTGACCGTTTGAGTGAAGACAGTGTTGGTGAATGCTGAGCTCATTGCTGCGGCAGCCAGCAGGCCGAGAATCATGACTTGGCGGGCGTTCAGGCGATCGGGTGGTGCCCACCACGGCAGAGATGGCGGGGTGGAGGCTAGATGAGGGTGTCGAGCCCCAAGTCGGTTGACAAAGAACATGATGGGAAAAAAGAACACCCACCCAAACCATGGGATATCGATTCGATATGAGGTCGTTTCAACGATCCTGTCGTTGTCGATGCTGACATGGCGTTCCCAATGAGAAAACGGACCATCCACGAGGACAAACGTGTGGTTCCTGTTGTCACCTGAGGGTGAACGTTCTTCTACCACGAGGTCATGACGCGGTGTTGACAGTACTGATAGGAGATGGGGCGTTGCTTCCCAAGAACGCTTCACTGTTTTAGTGCCCCGACTTACCGTCACGGCGGGAGCATACTGTTGCAGTGTCTAATGAGAGGACGAGAATGACAGAAAAGGCGGTTGAGCCGGTCATCCGCATCGACCACCGGGGACCTTTACATGGCACTGTTCGTGTGCCGGGCGCGAAGAATTCTGTTCTGAAGTTGATGGCGGCAACAGTGCTTGCTGATGGGGAGTTCAATCTCGACAATGTTCCTGAGATCGTTGACGTCGACATCATGTCTGATCTTCTTCGCTCGATTGGCTCCCAGGTCGACACCGGCAGTGATGGTGCGTTGCGCATCACCCATTCGGGCGAATTATCGACCAGCATTCCTGCTGATCTGGCAGGCCGTATGCGAGCTTCAATCAACCTGCTCGGGCCCCTTGTCTCGCGGGTTGGCAAGATCGAGATTGCCCTTCCAGGTGGCGACGATTTCGGACTCCGACCAATCGATATGCATATCGCCGGACTCGAAGCCATGGGGGCGACCTGCACATTCTCAGATGGCGTGCTCACAGTTCATGCCCCCCGGCTTGTCGGCGCCGACATCCGCTTTTCTTTTCCTAGTGTTGGAGCGACCGAAAATTTGGTCACCGCTGCAGTGTGTGCCGATGGGGTGACGACGATCGATGGCGCGGCTCGCGAGCCGGAAGTTGCTGATCTTTGCCGCTTCCTCGTCGCAATGGGAGCCCAAATTGAGGGAATCGGCGAGTCAACCCTTCGAATCACCGGAGTGCCCCACGGGACACTGCACTCGGTCTCACATCGCGTCGTTCCAGATCGAATTCAAGCGGCAACATATATTGCATCGGTGGCGGTTGCTGGCGGCGAAGTCGACATGATCGATGCCCAGCGAAACGACATGCAGATGTTCCTTCACCGCTGTACTGAGATGGGGCTCGTGTTCACCGATCTCGATGGAATCGGTGTGAGAGCCACCGCTCCTGAACGACTGCGCTCAGTTGACGTACAGACTTTGCCTTACCCGGGCGTTGCAACCGACTACAAGCCACTCGTGATCGCAATGCTGGCGGTCGCTGATGGCTCAGCGGTGGTCACCGAGAACCTTTATCCGGGTCGGTTCCGATATGTCGATGAGTTACAAGCGCTTGGAGCAAACATCAAGATGCACGAGCATCATGCCGAAATCATTGGGGTGCAGCGGCTGTCAGGGGCGTCCGTAATTGCGCACGATATTCGTGCTGGGGCAGCGCTTGTCGTTGCCGGACTGGCAGCCGACGGCGTGACAACGATCAGTGGAGTGGGTCATATCGATCGCGGGTACGACGACCTCGTCGGTCGCTTACGTGAGATTGGAGTCGGCATCACCCGAGGGTGACGACCCGCGAGCAATCTCATGGTCGGCTGCGGCTCGTTCGACACGCCGCTTCACGAGGGCGAGCAACGCAATAACGATCACGATCGGACCTGCGACGAGCAGAATTTCATCCCAACCGCCCTGATGTGCGAGCAGGTGAGAATGTTTAGCGTGCGAACCGACCACGGTTGGAGCGTAGGAGATGTTCTCAGTGTTCGCATCGCTCGACGGGGGTAAACCGGGCCCCGAATGGTTGAATAGAGGCGTCATGTTGGAAAAAGTTCTTGCGACAATTGAGGTCATTCGGCCCGTTCTTCAAGCTGACGGCGGCGATGTCGAACTCATTGGGGTAGACGAAGACACCGGTGTCGTCTCTGTTCGTCTCGTCGGAGCCTGCGGCACGTGCCCCGTGTCAACACAAACCCTCAAAGGTGGCATCGAGCGAATCATGCGAGATCGAGTTGACGGTGTCACCGAGGTCATTGATGTGTCGGCCGCGGAGAACGTCATCTGATGGCGCGTGCGTCAGCAGATCCAGAGGCTTTATTTTCAGCTGCTCTCCGAGGTGATCGGGCTGCGACTGCACGCTTGCTGTCCCTGATTGAGCGTGGTGGCGAACCCGGCCGAGTGGTTGGGCGACTTGCCTACCCGAAGAGTGGTGAGGGCTACACCGTTGGTTTGACAGGAGCCCCCGGAGCGGGAAAGAGCACATTGACGAGTGCGACGATCGGCCATTTGCGCTCACTTGATCTTGAAGTCGCAGTACTTGCGATCGACCCTTCATCTCCGTTCACCGGTGGAGCGATTCTTGGTGATCGAGTTCGTATGCAAGACCATGCGACCGATACCGGTGTGTTTATTCGGTCAATGGCAACACGAGGCCACCTCGGAGGACTTTCACTGGCGACACCTGAAGCGGTTCGGCTACTCGACGCCCTTGGTCGCAAGTGGATCTTGGTCGAGACGGTCGGGGTCGGTCAGGTCGAGGTTGAGGTTGCTGGCAAAGCAGATACAACAGTCGTCGTTGTCAACCCAGGTTGGGGTGACAGCGTGCAGGCGAATAAGGCTGGCCTGATGGAAATTGCCGATGTGTTTGTGATCAATAAGGCTGACCGAAAGGGCGTTGAGGAGACTCGTCGAGACCTTGAACAGATGCTTGATCTGTCTGATCTCCCTCATGATGCTTGGCGTCCAACAATCGTGACGACCGTTGCAAACACGGGTGAAGGAGTTCCAGAATTATGGGACGCTGTCCTCGAACACCGTGAATATGCGGAGAGTTCAGGGCTGTTAGGGGAACGTCGTCGTTTCAGGTCTTCCGAAGAGTTGAGAGAGATTGTTGCCAATCGCCTCCGGGAGCGAGCCCGAGAAATCTGCACAGGTGATCGTTGGGATGAAGTGACCGGAGAGGTCACCAAACAACGACTTGATCCGTGGTCAGCTGCTGACGAGATGCTTGCTCCGGTTGAGGCCTGAGGCGGAGACCTCCCTCTGCGCCCGAACGAGCGCTTCGATGACAAATGACGCCATTGCAAGGGCCCATCGTCGTAAGTCGGCAACGTTGTTTCCAGGTTTCAGGAAAAGTTGTCGACCGCACCACTCGATGGGCAGGCCGATCGAGCACACCAAGTTCGATGAGTCTTAGCTCTCGGTGCTTTAAGACACCTAACTCTCGGGCAACTGCTGATCCGGCTACACCATTGAGGTCGCAGGGATATCCGAAGAAGCGATGCATGCGCCAGAGAGGTCATTGCCTAAGTGGCGCACGAAGGTAATTAGCGACCGACGAAGTCAGCCTTGCCCGGGCCGTGCTCCAAGAAACTCTTCACCCCGATCTGGGAGTCTTCTGATCGGAACACTTCGGTAAACGCCTCACGCTCAACCGCAAGACCATCATCAAGAGTGAGTGAGAGGCCCCGATCGATCGCCTCTTTGGTGAGTCCTTGGGCGACGAGCGCGCCCTTGGCGAGACTTGATGCAAGTTCGAGTGAACGCTCTCGGAGTACTTCGTGCTCGACAACTTCGTCGGCGAGTCCAATTCGGAGTGCTTCTTCGGCGGCAACTTGGCGCCCGGAGAGCGAGATTTCTTTAGCTCGGCTCGCCCCAACAATGCGGGGGAGACGCTGGGTGCCACCACCCCCTGGAATGATGCCAAGCAAAATTTCGGGTTGCCCGAAGACAGCCTTCGTTGATGCAATTCGATAGTCGCAAGCCATTGCGAGTTCGCAGCCGCCGCCAAGTGCATAGCCAGCAACCTCGGCGATCACCATTCGCGGGAGCGCAGCGAGAGCACCGAGAGCATCATGGAATTTGCGAGTAATAATGGCGCCTTCTTCTGGGCCGCCAAACTCGGAGATGTCCGCACCGGCAGCAAAAATACGTTCCCCTCCGGTCACGATGATCGCTCCTGGCAGGTCGGCGGCGAGTTCATCTGCGATCGCGTGCAGTCCTTCAAGGACGGCAGTGGAAAGCGGATTCACCTTGCCATTCGTGAGGGTGATGATCGCAACACCATCGTCGCGACGTTCGAGATTGATGACAGATTCGGTGGTCATCTCTCCAGCATGACCGATTTGCTCAGCTGAGACCGAGCGCATCGAGGTAGCACGCCATCATTCGTTGGGCGATCGCCGACCACGAATATGACTGCTCGACGAGTTGGCGCCCGTGAGCGCTAAGCGATTCTGCGAGATGGTGGTCGCCGAGCACGGTATCGATTCGCTCTGCGAGTTGGCCAGTATTGCCTGGTTCGAATGTCAAGGCTGCATTGGTTCCCTCGACAATCTCTGCAAGACCGCCAGTTTCGGCAATGACTAGTGGCGATCCTCCAGCGAGCGCCTCGAGAGCGACGACTCCGAAGGGCTCATAGAGCGAAGGAATCACGACGCACGCCGACCGATGAATCATTGTGCGGAGCTCATGATCAGAGATATATCCGGGAAGATCGATGAGGTCGCTTACCCCGATGACATCGATTTGCGATTGCAGGTCGGCGAGATATGAGCCACGGCCGGCGATCACACAGTGCACGTCCGGGTGGTGAGACCGAAGTTCAGCCATCGCTCCGGCAAGCACGTGGAAGCCCTTCTCGTATTTGATGCTTCCCCACGCAAAGATCAAGTTGACGTCAGGTTGCTCACCAGCGTGAGGTGCGGGAGCAGCCCACCAGGTTTGATCGATACCACCGGGCACGCTGCGTACCGCTGCGGGATCGAGCTCAAAATCTGTTGTGACCTGCCGACCAAGAATCTTCGAGATGGTGATGACGCGTCGTGATGCGACCGCTTGCCACCATTCGATGCCGTTGACATCTGAGGGGATGCCAGGAGGCACATGGCCCCCATGGCGACTGCGTTCGGTGCCGTGGAAGGTGGTGACGAGCGGGCAGCCATGATGGCGGGCGGCCACCTGTGAGGCCCACGACACCTCCCAGTCATGGGCATGAACGATGTCGGCTCTCCATTCGCCGAGATCGGCAGCCGCCATGACGAAGGCGTGGTTAGCTGATGCAACCCGTGCGATGGCCCGATCGGGGAGCCACGGCAGATCGATCTCGACACGAAGAGTTCGAAACGAACCTGATTCGGTGAATTTCGAAGTGCCAGGGGTGAGGCGGGTGATCACAACAACTTCATGGCCGGCGTCGGCGAGAGCGTGGGCGAGGCCATCGACGTGCGCGGCTCGACCACCCGATACCGCGGGAGGAGTTTCCCAGGAGAACATGAGTATGCGCACTGGCGCGCACCATAGTCTTTAAGAGTGACCAACGCCCGACTCGTCGAACCCGCGCTGGGTGAGATCGATGTTCATCTCTTCAATGAGGGCACTCATCGGAGGCTTTGGGAGCTGCTCGGCCCTCAACATACGGCTGCAGGGATTCGGTTTGCGGTCTGGGCTCCAAACGCCCAGCGGGTTGAGGTGCTCGGAGATTGGGACGGCTGGGCCGGTAATGAATTGCACCCCGTGGGTTCTTCTGGAATTTGGGCAGCGGTGGTTGATGAGGCCAAGGGCGGTCAGTTCTACAAGTTTCGTGTCACGGGTGCCCATGGTCGCGTGGTGATGAAAGCTGATCCAATGGCGCGACAAAGCGAATTACCACCAGGTGATGCGTCCATCATCCCAAATGATTCCATTGAGTTCGAGTGGAGTGATCGTGACTGGATGGCCGGCAGGGGCGCCGTGCTGCAAGGCGACAAACCGCTGCGAATCTACGAAGTGCACGCAATGTCGTGGCGCGCAGACCTCAGTTCATGGGAAGAAATTGCTGACGCCTTGATCTCCCATGTGCAGCGACTCGGATTTACTCACGTCGAGTTTCTGCCGCTTGCGGAACACCCCTTTGGTGGGTCATGGGGCTATCAGATCACCGGCTTCTTCGCTCCGACCGCCCGGCTGGGAAGCCCTGACGATCTTCGACGGCTTATTGACCGCCTACACGGCGCAGGCATCGGAGTGATTCTCGACTGGGTGCCTGCTCATTTTGCAAAAGATTCTTGGTCGCTTGGCAGATTTGACGGAACAGCGCTGTACGAGCATGAGGACCCACAACGAGGAGAACATCCCGACTGGGGAACATTCATTTTCAACACCGGGCGCAACGAGGTACGAAATTTTCTCGTGAGCAATGCGCTCTACTGGCTGCGTGAATTCCACATCGACGGACTTCGTGTTGATGCGGTTGCATCGATGTTGTACCTCGACTACTCGCGTGCTGATGGAGAGTGGACACCAAACGAACACGGAGGAAACGAAGACCTCGAGAACGTTGCGTTCTTGCGAGAACTTAACACGGTGATCGGCGCAGAGTTTGGCGATGTAGTGATGATCGCAGAAGAGTCAACCGCATGGCCGGGCGTCACCCATCCAGCTGACACTGGTGGACTCGGATTCAGTCATAAGTGGAATATGGGTTGGATGCACGACACGCTGTCGTACGCCCATCGTGAGGCTGCACACAGGCGATACCACCACGGTGAGCTCGCGTTCAACATGTTGTACGCCTATGGCGAGAGATACGTCCTTCCTCTCAGCCATGACGAGGTCGTGCATGGGAAGGGCAGCCTGCTGGCAAGAATGTCGGGCGACGACTGGCAGAAGTTCGCAACGCTTAGGCTGACGTATGGCTGGCAGTGGGCAATACCAGGACCCCCGGTGTTGTTCATGGGCTCAGAGTTCGCGCCTTGGTCAGAATGGAATGATGTGCGCGGAGTTGAATGGTGGCTTGAAGACCATGCTCCCCACGCTGCGATGGCAGAGCTGATCTCTCAATTGAACTCTCTTTGCGATGACCATCCGGCTCTGTGGAGATGTGATCGAGAGCCAGAGGGATTTGAGTGGATCGACGATCGCAATACAGAAGACTCTCTCTACTCATTCGTTCGCTGGTCGCCCGAGCACGACGACGCAGTGCTCGTTGTTGCAAATTGGACTCCGGCTTCACGGCCTGCTTTTCGGATTGGTGCGCCTCGAGAGGCTCGCTGGAAGGTCGTTCTAGACACCGACGATGCTCGATTTGGCGGGAGTGGGTACCGCAAAGTCGCCGAAAGCCCTGATGTTGTTGATGCGGAGTCAGTCGGGTGGCAGGGCCGACCGACGTCGATCGTCGTCGATGTCCCGCCGCTGTCGATGTTGTGGCTCGTAAAGGTGTCGACATGAGCGCGATCGATGCGACCGAGCGTTCTAACGATCGCTCCCTTGCGGCGAGTTGCGCAATGCTTGGAGCAGCAGTCGGCGTCTTTGGTATCGCATTTGGGGTCGGTTCTGTTGCGGCAGGTGGTTCTGTCGCAATGACCTGCGTGATGTCGTTGCTTGTGTTCACAGGGGCTTCGCAGTTCTCAGCGGTCAGCGTGATCGCATCAGGCGGATCAACTGCCGCCGCGCTCGCCGGGGCTTCGCTTCTCGCAGCGCGAAATGGCGTCTACGGGCTCGCAATGTCGCGGACTTTGCGGGGCTCGCTCCTGAAGCGGATTGTGGCCGCCCAGATCACCATCGACGAATCGACGGCGATGTCAACCGCCCAGGAAGAGCCTCGAGCCGCCCGGGTGGCATTTTGGTTTACGGGTCTTTCGGTCTATGTGTTCTGGAATGCGGGAACTCTCATCGGAGCGCTTGCAGGAAATGCGATCGACCCTGAAAAGTTCGGCCTCGACGCAGCATTTCCTGCCGGATTCGTGGCGATGGTCATTCCTCATCTTCGACACCGGAGCGGTCGACGTGCCGCTGCTCTCGGAGCGGTGATCTGTGCGGTGACGGTCCCCTTCATGCCTGCAGGAGTGCCGATTCTGTGTGCATTAGTTGGTGTGCTGGTGGGGGTAAAGAAACCATG
>MDTA01216391.1_pt1 | contig 13968 bp, 14 predicted proteins | sample 811151 | NCBI WGS metagenome assembly MDTA01 (sample SAMN05326648, study PRJNA326480) | marine metagenome | isolation source: seawater | place: Indian Ocean: South | collected 2010 | reverse complement strand
AGGTTTAGAAAGAAAATCTCTAATAAAAAAATACAATTACTTCACACAAGAAAAACTATACCTTTGTACCGACTTCCTTTATCAGAAGCTTGTAATGCTGCAGGCTGTGCTCCACACCGATATGATTTGTCGTCATCTATATTAATGAAAGAAAATCATTTGAAGTTGGCTTCAAAACCACTCGATTTAATCACCAAAGCAATCAAAAAAGATAAAATTGTTGTAGTTGAAGCAAAAACACTTAAGTTTGCAAAAATGGTCTCAAATTTAAAAATCTCAAGAATTTTATTAGATAATTTTAGTCCAGCTATGATAAAAAGTTTTATTTCAAGTAAGCCAAAAGTTAAAATTGAAATTTCTGGTTCAGTCAATTTAAGCAACATAAATAAATATGCAATCAAGGGTGTACATTACATATCTATTGGTGATCTAACAAAAAATCTTGAATCAAAAGATTTATCCATGCTTATTGTTTAACTGTATGGTAATGTTACAAGCTGATATAATAATAATACATGGATAATTCCTTTAATATCTCACAAGCTATAAAAAACTTTTTTTCTAGAGAAGAAAAATCAGGGATACTCCTGTTGCTTTTTGCAACATTAGCTCTAATTACTGTAAATAGTCCGCTTAATTCAATCTACTACGATATAAAATATGCTGAAGTTCCTATAAATGTTGGAAGTTTCGATTTTACCAAATCAGTCTCTCATTGGGTCAATGATGGTCTAATGGCAATATTTTTCTTTGTAATCGGTTTGGAACTTAAAAGGGAAATTTTAGAGGGTGAATTATCTAGTTATGACAGAATGGTCTTACCTGCGATAGCAGCAATCGGCGGTATGGTTGCTCCGGCAATAATATATATATTAATTAACATCAATAATCCTGAGAACATATCGGGATGGGCTATACCAACTGCAACTGATATAGCATTTTCTCTTGCCGTTTTGCTAATCATTGGGAAGAACGTTCCTTTGAGTTTGAAAGTTTTTTTACTTTCATTAGCCATCATTGATGACCTAGGTGCCGTATTAATAATTGCATTTTTCTATACAGCAGAGATCAGTACTTCTTATCTTGTATATTCACTAGCTGTTTTTATACTCCTTGTATTCATAAACATAATTGGAATACAGAAAACGTATGTCTATATGATACTGGGCATCTTTTTGTGGTATTTTGTTCTAAAGTCAGGAGTACATGCAACGATTGCCGGTGTTCTTCTCGCAACAACTATTCCAAATACAAATAAAAATGATTATGAGCATTCTATGTTAAAACACCTAGAGCATAAACTGCATAACTTTGTAGGTATTTTAGTGCTACCAATATTCGCCTATTTTAACAGTGATATTAATTTCTCAGATGTAACGGTAAGTAGCATTTATAGCCCCTTATCACTTGGTGTCATATTAGGACTCCTTTTAGGAAAGCCAATTGGCATTACACTATTTACTTACGTCGGGATGAAGACAAAATTATTCACCTTGCCAGACAATGTATCTATCAGAGATGTTTTTGGATTATCTTTATTGTGTGGTATTGGTTTTACAATGAGCCTATTTATAAATGGCTTAGCATTCACTGATGAATTTTTGATAGATAGCAGCAAATTAGGAATTTTCATTGGATCTATGATATCTGCTGTAGCAGGATATTTTATCCTCAAGTCAAAATACAGTTATAACAATTAATCTTTAGTGCAATCCATAGTAAGAGCTTCTGAAGCTCTAGTAGGAATCACATTCATAACATAATTATGAGAATCAAATTTCACAAGTAAATCTGGTGCAACAAGTTCTATAGAATCTTTTTCTCTTTTTACAACAGCCAGGTTCATATTATTGAGTTTTTCATTATCTTTTTTTAGATCAAGAATAAAAACAATTCGTTTTTCATAGTTATAGCAGGTAAGCTTGTCCGTCATAGTTCTACCATCAGACGCTTGCAAGTTTGAATAAAAGGATACAAGAAAAAGTAACGATGATAATTTTAGAAATAAAGGCATGTTAATTACTATTACACGGATTATATCTTTAGACAATCTATTTGATTAGTTTCCACCAATAGTCATGTCATTAATTAATACTGATCCACATGTGATTTTTGAGTTTTGATAGTAGTCGCTTCCAATCTCACTGATGTTTTTGAACATATCAAGCATATTAGAGGCTATGGTAAAGTTTGTGACAGGATGCGATATTTTTCCATTTTTTATTAAATATCCAAAAGCTCCACGTGAGTAATCGCCTGTAAGAAGGTTTGCGCCTGATCCCATCATTTCTGTTATCAATACACCTTCTTCAAGGGATTCTATAATGTTTTCATTTATCTCCTTCGATGAGTTTACATGGATATTTGAGTAACCACTATTAGCGGTTGATTTAAGTTTTAATTGTTTTGCTGAATAAGTATCTAGTAAATAAGTATCTAGCACTCCGGATTCAACAATTGGTTTAGTGAATGTTTTAACACCCTCTCCGTCGAATGGCCTAGTGCCTAAACCCTCACTGATATCCGGATTCTCAATTATATTAATATGTTCAGGAAATATTTTTTTACCAATGTAATTAATTAAAAAACTATTCTTTTTATATATATTATTTCCATTGATAGCAGATAAGAATGACGAAAATAGACCTACAGATAATTCTGGTGTGAGAATAATAGGACACTTCCTTGTAGAAATCGGTTTAGCGCCTAGTCGTGATATTGCTTTGTTTGCACTAGACTTACCAATCTCATCTGCACTTTCAGTTTTCTCAAAGTTTCTTCTTGTAGAGTAAGCATAATCTCTCTCTTTGAGATCTTTATCCTCAGCAATGACCACGCAAGATAGTGTATAACTTGTAGTAGTGTAAGAGCCAGCAGCACCATGTGAGTTGAGAATTAGATTATTTGATTGAGAATATGAATACTCTGAACCTTCACTATTTTTGATTTTTTTATCAAATTCGAGAGCTGATTTCTCGCATTTTATAGTCAAATCTACCAACTCATCGGTTGTAAAGGATTTAGGAAAGTTTGTCTTACAGTCAATATTTAGCTGATTGACTAAATTCTCAGATGGCAATCCTTGAAGGTCATCTGATTCTAGAAATGATGCAATTGTCTCACTTTTCTTAATCGTAGATTCTATACTCTCATCAGAGAGATTATTAGTGCTTGCCGTACCCTTTCTCTTAGAATCAATGCATGTAACTGTCAAAGACTCATCATTATGATATTGAATGTTCTCTAAATCACCAAATCTTGATGTAACATCAGTTCCGCTGACAGAATTAAAATGAAATTCATACTCTTTGTTTGAATTTAGATTATCAATAATATTCTTTAATCTAGTTGATGTATTCTTAAAACTATCTGACATTTTAGATTTCCGTACCGCCAACAGTAATGTCATCAATTTTTAGAGTTGGCTGTCCTACGCCAACTGGAACACTTTGACCTTCCTTACCACAAGTGCCAACTCCATCATCTAGTTTCATATCGTCTGCTACCATTGATACTTTTTTTAAGACGTCTGGGCCATTACCTATCAAGGTCATGCCTTTGATAGAATTAGTTACTTTTCCTGATTCAATTTTATAGGCCTCAGAAGCAGTAAATACAAATTGTCCGCTAGTTATGTCAACTTGACCTCCTGAAAAATTAACAGCATAAATACCATCATCAACACTTCCTATTATTTCTTCAGGAGAAGATGAACCGCCCAACATATAAGTATTTGTCATACGTGGCATTGGAAGATGAGCATAACTTTCTCTTCTACCATTACCTGTAGGCTTAACGTTCATTAATCTTGCATTCATAAGGTCTTGCATGTATCCCTTGAGAATTCCGTTTTCAATAAGAATATTTTTTGCAGTTGGTGTACCCTCATCATCTATAGATAGTGAGCCTCTTCTATCAGCGATAGTGCCATCATCTATTACAGTACATAATTCAGAAGCAACTTGTTTTCCGATTTGATCTGAAAAATTAGAAGTTTTTTTTCTATTGAAATCACCTTCAAGTCCATGACCAACTGCTTCATGCAGCAATACCCCAGGCCACCCTGAACCTAGAACAACAGTGGTATTTCCAGCTTTACATGGTTTGGAATTAAGATTAACATCAGCTATTCGAATAGCCTCATCTGCTAAATCAAATGGTTTTTTTGTGTTTAATATAGTTGAATATGAATATCTCCCACCACCTCCTGAGCTGCCTCGTTCAACACGATCATTTGATTTTAAGATAACCATTACATTAAATCTAACTAGGGGTCTATCATCAAATGAATATGTTCCCATAGAATTAGCAACAAATATCGAATCATGACTTGAACTCAGATTGATTATGACCTGCTGAACTCTCTTATCTTTGTTTTTAATGTAGTTATCTAATTCTCTAAGAAAATTAACTTTCTCATTATCGGTTATCGAAGTCAGTGGTGATTCAGAAATATAAAGTTTTTTAAAGTTATTGTTCTCTTTTAGATTTATACTTTTTGGTCCATCTGATTTAACAATAGATTTAGATAATCTTGCTGCTTTTATAATTTCATCAAAGTTAAAATTGTTGCCATATGAGAATCCTGTTTTCTCATGACTAATGGCTCTAATGCCATAGCCACTATCAATATGCTGTGAGCCATTCTTTACAATACCATCCTCACAAGTCCAACTCTCAACTGTGGTGTATTGTATGTATATATCAGATAAGTCTATAGAAGAGCCAGAAGCTTCTGAGACTATGGCCTCTATTTGAGAGTTTCCAAGGTTATTATCTGGAAATATATGATCTTTAACTATATTCATTATTATTTGATTAACTTCATATGATCTAAAACTGGGAAATTCTCCCTTATAGATTTTAGTTGACTTAAGTCAATTTCGCTAGTTATAAAACCTTTCCCTTTTTCTAGCTTATCGAGAGTCTTTCCCCAAGGACTAACAGTCATTGTATGTCCAAAAGTTTTTTTTCCATTAATGTGGTACCCGCCCTGACATGATGTTACAACATAAGATAAGTTCTCAATCGCACGAGCTTTTATCAGAGTCTCCCAATGCACCTTACCTGTTTGTTCTGTAAAGGATGCAGGTAAAATTATCACTTCAATTTTCTTATCTTGCTGTAACCTAAATAATTCAGGAAAACGTAAATCATAACAGCATGCAATTCCTGCTCGACCTATAGGAGTATCAATTACCTCAATTGTTTCACCAGGCATAAAATATTTTGATTCATTATAAGATTCATTTGATTTCGGAAGTGTAACATCAAAAAGATGGATCTTATTGTAGAGAGATACTCTTTTACCAGTGTCGTCATAAGTAATTGTGCTTGCCATTACTCGCTCACTATCTTGAGATTTTATTGGTATGGTCCCAGCAACTATCCAAAGCTTGTATCTTCGAGCGAGATCAGAAATATAATTTTGTATCTGACCATCATCTAGATTTTCTGAAAATTTAATATAATCATTATCATTTTCAGGCATCAGTGCAAAATTCTCTGGGAGAACCACTATCTCTGTTTTAGTCTCCGAGATTTGCTCAATATAAGTCTTTACATCATATAAATTGACTTTGATATTAGGGCCAGAGTTTAACTGTATTGCTGATACTTTTGGCATCTACTAAGAATATATTAATTGAGGATAGGTTTAAATGATTGCGTTACCTTAATTTCTGGATTTTTCCAAGGTCCTTTAATCGAGTATTCTATTCCTGCTAGCTTATTTGTATCTAATCCGAATTCTTTGAGAAGTCTGTCATAAAAAATAGATGCTGCTGCGCCAACAGGCCCTCCCAGAACAGCTCCAGTAACAAGGCTTGTCGAGGAGAGATCAGGGATGAATATTAGCTTTTGATCATGAGTTTCCTCAACTAGATTAGATTCTCCTGACAATCTCATCTCTCCAAAACTTCCCAAAATAGTCATTTTTTTTGTATCAGCAACGCCATTAGCAAGCGCGATATCTGATTTTAGGTTATCAAATTTTAAACCTTTGGAGAAAAAATCTGAAAAATCAAGAGATAGCCTTTTTGGAATAGATGAAATACTTAGTAGTCCTAAAACTTGACCAATTGCTTGAGTTTTTTTGTCGAGTTCATTTATCTGACCATTGAGTATTGTAAATTGTAGTTCCCCTTGAGTAGATGCGAAGGTAAAGTCCTCAATTGATCCATTCCATTGTGCATTTAACTTAGCCTCTAAATTTCCACCTTTTAGTAAATTTGGATAATCCAAGCCGGACAATGCTTTTCCTAAGTTATCACTTTTTACATCAGCTATGATTTCAGTTTTTTCATTATTACCTCTGTACCACTTACCAGATGAATTCATCTGTAAGTGAAGATTATTGAAACTGAATTTATCAATCAAAATGTATTCATCTTTCGGAGATAGAATCAAATGTACATCATCAAGTACTGCTTTAGAGGTTTTAACGTATTTTGATTTTATATTTAATTTAGGTAATAAATTACTTACGCCATCAGTTCTCAAAAGATTTGTATCAATATACTCAAAAGAACCAGTTATAGTACTTTCTGGTGTGATCTTTAGAGGATACTTCATATAACCTCTAGCGATTGGGGATTTGATTTCTGAATATAAATTTTCAACATCTTGTCTAAATTTAAATTCGTGTTCAGCTAGAGTAATTATAGTTGGATATTTAATTTTCGGATAGTGCTGATACTTTAATATGAAATTAGCATTTTCATTTTTAGTCTTATTTAATGGTTCCATTAAGTTAAGTTTCGCTCCTTTCAAATTGCTTGTTATAAAAGAAGAGAGTTCTTTTTGATGATAATCATAGGTCACAACAGCTTTTATTTTTGTTTTTCCATCAATCAAATCTTTTACATCAATATGATCTTTCAATTTTTTAATATCTAATACACCGTTAGAGGTAAGAATGAATTTTTGAGATTTAGAATCTGACCTAGTTGTTATTCTGGATGCAAATCTTTCATCATTTATGGATAGATCAAATTTATCAGAATAAATATGAGTTGAAGCAGTGTATAGTTTTATCTTTGATGATGACACATAAAAAACATCAGCATTATTAATCATAAGATCTTCTATATCAATTTCTGAAAAGATAGTGTCTGCATGATAATAAATTTTAGTATTGATCATGCCATCATATTCTAATGTAGAGAACTCATCAGAAATGTTTAAGTTCGACGCAATGTCGTCAAGTCTCGATTGAATTGATATCTTAATCGAGGGTGTCTTTGAAGTTTTGCTTCCATTAAAAGAGATCTTAATTCCCTTATTATTCTCAAAATTTGAGCTACTAAAATATATTGAGTTACCTTTGGATGCATAAAATAGTTCACCAGAGATATCTTTTAATAAATTTTTCTCATTATCATTTATGGATAAATTATTTATTTTTACTTTCCCACGACGAAGTGATCCAAACATGTCAGCACTAAGGTTATTAAATCTATACTTATCTCTGTACTTGAGTGAAAAGTTATTGATGGATAAATCATAATAATCAAGATTGCCCTCTTTTGAGAGATGGACTTGTATATTTTCAATATTTCCCAATGTTGTCTGGTCCAAGAAATCATCTACATTTAGGCTTAACATAGGCATAATTTCATCAAAGATTTTTTTATTATTTTTCTTGAGGAAGATTTTTATATCTTTATTTTTATCTTTTTTAATAACAATTTTATTGTCATTAATTTTTGTGTCGTCAATCTCATAGTTCATTCTCATAAAACCTAAAGTCTCAGATTGTCTATCTTTAACATATAGAAGGTCGCTATTTATATTTTTCATCTTGAATATAGATTCACCAATATTCATAGCTAGTATGTCTGTAGATATGTTTCCTGATGCTCTAACCAGATTAGAGTCAATTAAGTTTAACCAAACTCTGAGTGACATGTGACTGGATTTAATCTGTTGCATTTGTTCTGGCAATAGATGGTAAGGCACCTTAACTGAGTTACCACTAATAAATAATTTGCTTTCCAACACACCAGCGAGAAGCTTGCCCTCATAATTAATAGTTATAGGACTTTGACTTGAATCATGTATGAAATTTGAATGTATTTTTAAAATCTGATCATTGTAACTTGCAAAAAGATTATTCGCTTTTAGTGAGATATATTGCTTACTATTAATATTAGTGAGTCTGATGTCGGAGTTATTGAGAATAATTATTGGAATATTATTCTGTTTTTCTGAGCTTCTTTTGGTAACTAGGTTTTTTTTGTTAAAGAATATTTTATTTTTATCATATTTTAGATCTAGTTTTGTATCGTTAATGATAACTTTATCGATAGATATTTTACCACTATCAAAAGTATTGATTGTGTTTATATAAACTTCTCCACTTGGTATATTAAGTAATATTTGATCCCTGTTATCACTTATGGAAATGTTACTCAGGTATACTTTTGGATAAAATCCTATCCAGCTTACTTTTACTGATTTAATTTTTGTATTGACAGAAAGTGAATCATTAATTTGATTTACTACAGAACTGTTAATTTTAGCTTTTAAAGTTTCAGAATTTTCAGAGTATAATTTAAGTGATGAGAATAGAACAAAAGTAATGATAACTAAATTAAGAGATATTTTAATTATTTGTTGCATGTCATATTATATTTTCATTACTTAAACTCTCATCCCATAACTTTTCAAGAGAATAGAACTCTCTTGCTTCAGGGTGCATAACATGAACTAATACATCCCCAAAGTCTATTAGCACCCATTCTGATTTAGAATATCCTTCTATTCCCAGAGGCTTTATTTTATCTTTCTTAAGTTTTTTTATAATATTATCAGATATAGATTTCACATGACGAGTAGACCTGCCAGATGCAATTATCATTGTATCTGTGACAGATGATTTATTTTTTACATCAAGTGATACTACATTTTCTGCTTTAAATTCCTCAAGCAGTAAACTTATCTCTTTATGTAATATCATTTGTATAAACCTTTATTTTCGATATATTCATAGTTTTCATCAGTAACATAGTTTTTGATGGATTTTTTATGATTTATCAAATCTCTTATTAAAGATGCAGATAAATCAGATTTAAACTTGCTTGCAAAGTGTATCTTTCCAGATCTAGACTTATTAAATAATTTAATATCTTTTTCTATGTAATCAGTCAATATCGAAATATTACCATAACTGCTTAAATTATCTCTACAAAGTACAATAATATTTGTACATAACAATATCTCCTCATATTTATACCAATTTGTGAAATCAATAAAGTTATCTTCTCCCATGATCAAACGAATAAAACTTGTATTATGCTTTTCCACAAAATGATGGATTGTGTTTATAGAATAAGCGGTTTTTTTCGATGAGTTTTCAAAATCACTCACACTAAAAAAAATCATACTCTTTGGTAGCATTTTTCAACATTGTTACTCTATCTTCATAATCTGCTCTAAATTTTCTTCCCACAGGAGACACACCCGTTGGAACATATATTATGTGATGGAGTTGATAATCATCTTTTATTTTAAGAGGAATATCTATGTGCGCCTTGTGAACAGGATCAAAAGAACCAAGATACAATCCTATGTTATGTTGTTTAATGTCTAATAACTCCTTTGCTGGTAACAACATATTTTAAATTTGTAAGGCCATCTAAGCCAACTGGCCCACGAGCATGTATTTTGTCTGTGCTGATTCCAATTTCTGCCCCGAGTCCATATTCAAAACCATCTGCAAATCTTGTTGAGGTATTTACCATTACTGAACTGGAATCAACTTCCTTTAAGAATCTAGATTGTGCAGTTTTATCTTTTGAAATAATTGCATCAGTATGTTTGCTGCCATATTTTTCAATATGATCTATAGCCTCATCGATACTACTCACAATTTTAACAGCAATAATTGGCTTTAAATATTCTTCATACCAATCTAGTTCCTTAGCTGAAATTGTTTGCTTAAAAATAGATTTTGTTTTTTTGCAGCCACGGATCTGAACGTTATGTTCATGGAGTGCAACTAAGATTTTCAAAATAGACTTTTTTGGAAAAGATTTATGTATCAACAATGACTCAGCCGCATTACACACACCATATCTTTGTGTTTTTGAATTTAGAGTACAATCTATAGCAGTTTTGAAATCAGCTTCACTATCAATATAAACGTGACAGTTACCATCTAGATGCTTTATCACAGGAATCTTTGACTCGCTAGATATTTTTTTTATCAGCTCTTTTCCTCCGCGCGGTATGATAACATCGATAAAATTATCTTGCTTAAGTAACTCGGTTACAGCTGTTCTGTCAGTTGTGTGAATTAGTTGAATCATATTTGTTGGCATGTCACATTTAAGAAGTGATTGATTTATTATCTGAGATAGAGCTAAATTTGAGTTAATAGCCTCGCTACCTCCTCTTAGTATTATGCTATTACCTGATTTTATGGATAGACCTGCGGCATCTATTGTAACATTCGGTCTAGATTCATAGATCATTCCAATTACTCCTATAGGAACTCTCATTTGCTCAACAGTAATACCACTCGGTTGGACAGATTTATTAATTTTTTTGAACAGGGTGTCTGGTATCGATTTAATTTTCTTTAAACCATTTATCATAGAAGATATTCTCTTCTCATTTATTAACAGTCTATCTATCATGGCGTCTGTCATATTATTTTTAATAGCATTTTTTACATCTAACTCATTTTTTCTAAAAATTATATTCTTTTGAACACGCAACTCTTCAATAATTGAGCTAATTATTCTATTTCTTTGAGTATTAGATAAGGTCCTAGCTATCTTAGAAGCCTGTCTTGATCCCTGACATACTTTTACAATATATTTTTTTATATCATGTTTTGACATTATTATGCTGCCTTCATTAGATTAAGAAGTAAACTGTTGAAGTTGACCCATGGATTAGATTTTTTTGATCCATATTTTGAATTTATGTCCAGCTCAGCTATTTTTTTGAGTGCATTTAGAAGATTATCTGAAGTATATGCACGAGATGCAGTCAAATATTTTTCTTGAAGAAATGTGGGAATGTATGGCTTAGACGTTATTGGTTTAGCAAGAGAGTAAAGTTTTTCTAACTCGGTATTAATTAGAAAAATAATATAAGTTAGAGGAGCATCAATATTTTTCAGATAGCTGCTAACTCTTTCGAATCCTTCAATGTCTTTTGTTAATATCATATCAATCAAGTCATATTCTGAATGTTTTGAACTATTTGAGAGTAATTTATTATTTCTATTGATGCCTTGAAGATATATGTGTTGGGAAATTGATAAACTATTATTTAGATTGGAATTTATGACATCTCTAATTGAGTCATTGCTAAACTCCAAATTATTTATTTTATATTTATTCATAACCCAATGTTCTAGGATCTTTCCTTTGAGTTCATATATTTCGATTACACATCCACTATTACTGAGATTCTTATAGAAATTAGTTCTTTTAAATGATGATGCCTGTCTATCTAATTTGATAATAAGTTTATCCTCGCTTATTTCTGATGCCCAGTGATCAATCAATTTCTTCATATTTACGGGTATTGATTTTGATACAATATTTATTGAGAGTATTTTTTTTTCATTAAATAAGGATTGTTCATTGAGATTATTTCGTATATTTTCAGTCTCACTATCGTCATCGATAACATAATTCTCATGCTTATAACCTAATTTCTTGTAAAAAGAGCAAATATCGTACTCTATTTCATTACTGATATTACGAGGATTCCCGTGAATTAGAAATAATGGGATGTCAGCTGATAGTGGTAATTTCTTAAATTTGATGTAATCAAGTATCATTTATTAAATTATACTATATATCACATATGAAAAGGGTCAAAAAAAATAAAGTAGGGTTTATTGGTCTAGGAATTATGGGCAAGCCTATGGTCTATAATCTAGTTAAAAATAATTATGAGGTCTATTTCTACGCGAGAAAAAGAAAGATCATCAGTGAAGTATCAAACATCGGTGGAATATTTGTACCCTCAATAGAAGATATCCCGAAACATACTAATATTTGCATAACAAATCTCCCGAATACGAGAGATGTTAAAACTGTTGTCATAGGGAAAATGGGTCTAATAAAGAATCTAAAAAAAGATAGCATTGTAATAGACATGAGCACTATTTCACCTGATGGTGCTGTGGAGATAAATGATAGACTTAGCATTGCGAAATCAAGCTTTATTGATGCTCCAGTGTCTGGCGGCGAAGCTGGTGCAAAATCTGGAGAGTTATCTATAATGGTTGGTGGAGATAAATCAATCTTCAGAAAAATAATGCCTATCCTCAAGGTTCTTGGTAATAAAATAACATACATAGGAAAAAGCGGTTCAGGACAGATCTGTAAGGCGTGTAATCAAATTCTTGTAGCCAAGACTATTCAGTCTATAAGTGAAATTATTTCAATTGCTGGTAAATCTGATATTAATCCTATGGTGATTAGGGATGCTCTTCTAGCTGGATATGCTAATAGCAGAATTCTTGAAATACATGGTAAGAGGATGATTAATGCCGATTATAAGCCTGGATTTAAGTTATCTCTTCATAATAAGGATTTGAAAATAGCTAAAAAATTACTTGAAAAACTTGGTTTAAATCTTAAAGGATTAAATGAAGTCAAGAAACTAATGGACTCAGCTCAAGTTGCCGGTCTATCTGACTCAGATTCGTCTGTAATCCATACTATATTAGAAAAAACTTATAAATAATTATTAGGATTTCTGATTTAATATATTATAATACACTCATGGAAGCTAAGTACGAAAAACTATATAGAAAGCTAAATGTTACCCCTACTAAACAGAGGGTTGATCTTGCGCAAATTATTTTTGCAAAGAAACAGCATTTCACAGCTGCAGACTTAATTACTCTAGCTGATAAAAAGAAATTAAATATATCTATGGCAACCATTTATAATACGCTTTCCCTATTGGAGGACAAAGGAATGTTAAAAACTATCAACATTGATAATGAACTTAAGTTTTATGATACAAACTTAGAGAACCATCATCATCTATATAATACAACTATGAGTACTCTGACAGATATTGATAACGACAGAATTGTATTTGCAGAATTACCTGTGTTACCTAAGAATCTACAGATTGAAAGTACTGAAGTATTAATAAAAGCTAAGAATAAATAATATTAATTTTTTTTAAGATCATTTATTAAGCTTTTTCTGACGGCTTCCTCTAATACGACCTCTTCTTTGTACTCTGGATGGTTTACTCCGATAGATATACTACTGCTTGAGAGAAAGTCTGCAATATTATCTTGAGTTAGTTGAAAGCGGAGGAAATGAACAGCTGAAGTCTTATCATCAGTACTTCTATCAAGGTCCTCGTCAGCAAGAGCGGTTATCTTTTCGCTTCCACATGACATCCAAATATTATTCTCTATGTCATGAAGCTTGAATAACATCTGTCTTCTAACCTCAACGTCTGGATACATGATAAGCATAGTAGCTTTAAAATTAGTTCCATCGGGTATAAGAGGATTATATGCATCAATCTCTTCTTGTATTTCTTTCTTGTTAAATATCTTTTCAATTCTCAACATTTCTTGAACTTGATACTTTATTGTCATAAAGTCTTCAAATATGAGCACCACATTTTCACCGATATTTACGGTTCTGTTTTTCTTATGAGCAATCAATTCTTTTTTTATTGATTCTCTGTGAGTATCATATTCCTCTAGTGATAATAGATCTTTTACTTCTAATTTCATTATTATATTCCGTAGGCTTTTTTAATTAAACTAATAGGGTGCTCGGGCTCTTGTATGTTGCCAAGCGAGTTTTCAATGTGATGAGCAGCAAGTGAACAGTCACTTGTAAAACTGTCAAAGTTAGATTCTTTGAAAGCTTTAGTAATAGGTTTAGCTATTTTTATAGCGATCTCATGAGTCTCAGATTTAACTCCATATGTGCCATCATGTCCTGAACATCTCTCAATAGCATT
>MDTA01163247.1_pt1 | contig 13972 bp, 15 predicted proteins | sample 811151 | NCBI WGS metagenome assembly MDTA01 (sample SAMN05326648, study PRJNA326480) | marine metagenome | isolation source: seawater | place: Indian Ocean: South | collected 2010 | reverse complement strand
TTGAATCAACTTAATAAAAAGTTGACAAAAAAAGAGTGCTAGAAAAATTAATTTCTGCACTACCGGCGTTCATACATTACTCAGTTGTCAAAAAGCCAATTTTTTTTCGTATGTATAGATTAACATAACCTTGATTAAGTAGTGTACTTATTTAATATTTATTGAAAAATAATTTCTTTTCCCTAATTTTAAAATTTTTCCAATAATTGATTCTAATTCAATATCTAGTTGGTCATATTTGCGATTGTCTATCATAAAACTACCAGCTGTAATCAATCTTCTTGCTTCAGAATTAGATTTTGTAATATTTAATTCTGTAAATATCTTTGGTAAGTGAAGAGTATCTGTATTTTCAACATTGTATTCAGGTATCACATCAGGTGTGTCTTTATTGATTGTGATATTCTTGAAATTTTCTTCTGCATCTAAAGCATCATTTTTTGAATACAATTCAGTTACTACTAATTCACCAAGCAGTTTTTTGTAATCAAATGGATTTTTATTTTCGTTTTTTACATTATTTTTCATCGCGTCAATTTCTTCTAAGTCTAAATCAGTTAACATTGTGAAATATTCCCACATAATATTGTCAGGGATGCTCATAATCTTTCCGTAAATATTAGAAGGTGTATCGGTAACTGAAATATAGTTATTGAGTGATTGAGACATTTTTTTATTTCCATCTGTACCAACTAAAAGTGGAAATGTCATTGCTATTTGAGGTTCAAGATTATAAAACTTTTGGACTTCTCTACCAAGCATCAAATTCCATAATTGATCATGACCTCCAATTTCAATGTCAGCTTTAACTGCAACAGAGTCGTAGCCTTGAAATAATGGATAAAAGAATTCCATTAACGATATAGGATTACCTTCCTTGTATCTATTAGCAAAATCTTCACGCTCTAGCATTTGTGCCAAAGTTGTTGATGATGATAAGTTAACTAATTCATTTGTTGATAGTTTTGACAACCAATCTTTATTACTTACAATTTCTAAATTATCTTCATTAAGAATATTTTTAATTATTGGAAGCACGCCCTTGGAATTATCATTTATTTCAGTTTCTTCCAATTTACTTCTTGTTTCTGATTTTCCTGAAGGGTCACCTACTTGAGCGGTAAATTCTCCTAATATCAAAACTGCAGTATGACCGTAATCTTGAAATTTCTTTAATGCTCTTAATATTGCATACCACCCCAAAGTTACATCAGGAGCTGTAGGATCTACTCCTAGCTTAATTCGTAATTTTTTCTTACTCTTTAGTAATTCTTCTAAAGAATCATGTGGAGTAATGGCGCTTGCTCTATCAATTAAATATTTCATTTTAAAATTAGCGTGAATCTCCAAAGATTCTTATCGTTCCTTTTTGCATTTTTTCTAGGTCTTGCAATTGCTTTGTCTAATGGATGTATTCTTGGCGACAAATCAACAACTCCAGATAATAAATTATATCCGTCAAAGGTATCATCTATTCCAAGACCTTTTGTAATATTTCCAGGACCATTTAAATTATCAGTCTTCATTTTTGTTTTTCTTCTTTTTTCTATATGTTTTTTACCAATAAGAATTTTCCCAGATTTTATAAGAACAGCTTCTCCGTAACCTTTCTTTCCAGTCAGTAAAAACAAACCTCTATTTGAACCATATGATTTTAGTACACTCATATGTGGAGGCCCCAGAGTTAATGATGTAGGTATATTTTTATAAGTGTTAAAAAGTGACATTTTATCTGTGTTCTTTCTACCGTAAGCTTCAGTTTCAGTAATCATAATTTCTACAAATTTTTCTTTAATTGTTGCTGATAACCGCATTCCTAAAAGATCAACTGCCGCCTTGTGTGAACTTTGAGAAAGTATTTTTAAAACTCTATTATTTAACCCTGATGCTTCCACTAGTTTGCCTTTTCATTAAGAATAATATTAAATTTATTAGTTAATCTATCTACAATCATATTTAATATCTCTGTGTTCTCTTCTTCACTGTAAGTCTTGTCATAACTTCTTGTTATTATTCTAATTCCTAAATTACGAGTTTTCTCGAAAGCGTAATCATCAAATATTTTTATAGAATTCTCATTATTTAGTAGTAAATTTTCAATTTCTTTAATTAGATCACTCGCATTAAATTCTTTATCTACTTTGAAAGATAAATCAAATTTGATGAAAGGGTAATGAGATAATGGAGTGTAATTTATTACATTTAATTCTTCAAATACTAAATTTTCAAGGTAAATTTGGCCAAGAAATAAATTTTCAGATAAATCAAGTTTTTCTCTTAGAAGATAAGACAATTGACCGGCATGCCCGATTATTTTGTCGTTAAGCATTAGTACATAGGAATTATTAAAATGAAAACCAGGTTTATTGAGTTGTTCGAAACTTACACCAGGAATAATTTTTCTTAGCAATGATGAAATGTATTGCATTGGATTAATATCAGAAACATTATCAGGAACAACATATCCAAGTGTGTAATCTTGCTTTGGAATTAGTTTGTAGTTTTTATTTGGTTGATTTGTATAAATATTATTTATCTCGAAATATTTTCCAGAAAAGTTATTTTGATCATAATTAAACTTGTAAATTTTTATCAAAGATGAATATAAATTCGTACGTAAATATTCTTGTGTTTGGTCAATTGGATTTATTACTTTTACACTCTTTTTTTCAGGATCAAATAGCGCATTACTTTCTTTTTGAGTAAATGATAAAGTTTGTGTCTCATTAAATTTTTGAGAACTAAATTTTTCAATAAAATACTTGCGGACATTCCAATAATTTCCAACATTGTTTAAATTTTTTCCAATTGGTAGTGTCGAATTAAAATTATTAAAACCATAATGTTTTGCAATTTCTTCTATTAGGTCAATTGGCCTTTCTAAGTCGTATCTCCAACTAGGTTGCTTAAATTTTACTTTATCTTTTGTGATTTCGTTTTGAATAGATAGTGACTTAAGTGTTGAAGATATAAATTTATTTTCAATATTTTGACCAAGTACAGATTCAATCAGACTTACCTCAAAAGTTATAAAATCACCACTATCAGTATCTTTAATGCTTTCAGAAATTTCACTATATTCTATATTTTCATCTAGTTGATATAAATTTGTAAATCGTTTTAATCCATAAGATTGTATGTTTCTGTCAATGCCTCGTTCAAATCTAACAGATGCATCAGATATTAAATTTAGTTTTCTTGAAGTCTTCATTATCGAAACTTTGTCAAAGTAAGCGCTCTCTATAAGAAGATTTTTTGTATCCTCTGTTACTTCTGTGTCGAAACCTCCCATTACTCCTGCCAATGCAATAGGTTCATTGTTGTCAGTAATAACTAAATCATCTTTATCTAAAACTCTTGTTTGCTCATCAAGTGTTTTAAGTTTCTCTCCAACTTTTGCTCTCCTGACTGATATAGTTCCATATAGTTTATCTCTATCAAATGCATGTAATGGCTGTCCTATGTCATGCAATACATAATTTGTATAATCTACTACATTATTTATTATTCTTACACCTATGCTGGATAGTCTATATTTTATTAAAAAAGAAGAATCTTTAATTGAAATATTTTCAATTTCTATGGTTTGATAGGACGAACACAATTTAGTTTTTCCACTATTTACTTTTAACAAAGGTTTTAACGAAGGTTTTATTTGTTTCTCAATATTATGGAGAGATTTATTAAAGTAAGCACATAGTTCTCGTGCTATACCAAGATAGGACATACAATCGCCTCTATTTGGGGTAACTCCAACCTCCCAAAAGGAATCTGTTGAATTATATGTTTTAGAGAAATCAGCACCAATTTGAAATGATTCTTCTAATTTTAAAATACCCGCATGATCATCCCACAAATCAAGTTCAGAAGCAGAACATATCATACCGTTTGACTCTACACCTCTAATTTCACGTTTAGTGATTTTAAAAGAGTCTTTAATATAAGAGTTTGGAAGAGCAACTGGAACTATTGCACCAACTTCAAAATTCCAGGCCCCACATACTATTTCATAAACTTTATTTCCTACATCTACTTTTGTAATTCTTACTTTATCTGCATTTGGATGAGGATAAATTTCTAAAACTTTTCCAACTACTATATTTTTGTAGTTTGGTTCAATTATTTTGTATTCTTCTATTTCAAACCCTAAAGACTCTAATGCAATAGATAATTCATCATCTTGAATATCTGCTATATCTATCCAATCTTGTAACCACGACCTTAATAATTTCATCAGAATTGTTCCAAAAATCGAATATCGTTATCATAAAAATTTTTGATATGATCAATTTGGTACCTTAACATAGCTAAACGTTCAATACCAACTCCCCATGCAAACCCTTTGTAGTCTTTTGAATAACCTACATTTTCCAGAACATTGGGATCAACCATTCCACAACCAAGAATTTCAAGCCATGAACCATCTTGCCACTTTACTAGTACCTCAGCAGAAGGTTCCGTAAAAGGAAAAAAATGGGGAATAAACTTTGTTTCTACATTTTCTCCAAAGAACTCTTTTGTAAAGTATTCAAGAGTACCTTTTAAGTCAGTAAATGTAAGATCCTTATCAATAGCTAACCCTTCTAGTTGATGAAAGACAGGTGAATGGGTAGCATCTAATTGATCAGACCTAAAAACTCTTCCTGGTGCAACTATATAAACAGGCGGATCTTTTTGTTCCATATGTCTTATTTGCACAGTACTTGTTTGAGTTCTTAAGAGTGTTTCTAAATTTGAATCAAGATAAATTGTATCGGATTCATATCTGGCTGGATGCCACTCAGGAGTGTTAAGTGCATCAAAATTATGCCATGAAGTTTCTGCTTCTGGTCCAAAGGCTACTTCATAACCAATTGAAGAAAATATACTTACAACTTCATCCATTACTGATGAAAGAATATGTTTATATGAACCTTCGTTTCGATTCCAATCAATTGTTATGTCAGTTAGTTCATTTTTTTCTTTTTGTTGGAATGTCTTTATAATAAATTCATTTTTAGATGTATCTATTTTTGATTCAATCTTTTTTGCTAATTCGGTAAGTTTCTTTCCATATGATTTTTTATCTTCAATGGATAAATTAGCAAGTTTCTTTCGTTCATCAGATAGTAAGGATCCTTTACCTAAATAATCTTTAGAAATTGATTCAAATTCTTCTGGCTGCTTTACTTCAGAGATTCTTAGATCTAAAGAAGCTAAAATCTTATCAAGATTTAATTCAGGCATCTAGATTCTTTTTTGCAACATCTACCAGTTTAGAAAAACCTTTAGGATCATTTACAGCAAGATCTGCCAGAATTTTTCTGTCAACTTTAATACCTTCCTTAGTTAATCCATTAATGAATTTAGAGTATGTTAAACCATTTTGTCTAGCTGCAGCATTTATTCTTGATATCCATAATTTTCTAAAATCTGCTTTTTTATCTTTACGATGGGTAAATGCATCAGCTCCCGCATGCATTACTTGTTCTTTAGCTGCTCTTAATCTTTTGCTTCTTGCTCCCGTATAACCTTTAGCATTCTTAAGAACTTTCTTTTTTGATTTTTTGCTATGTACGGATCTTTTAATTCTTACCATAATTAACCTAACAACTTTCTAATTTTTCTACTATCACCTTTAGAAGATTCGACGTCTCTTTTTAGTCGTGACCAAGTACCCGACCCTTTAGCGAGTTTATAGTGTGACCTATGTGAACGTCTCCGCATATATTTTCCAGTACCACTTACGCGGACTCGCTTAGACATACCTTTGTGAGTTTTATGTTTCATTTTTTCCCTCCTATTGGTGCTAAGACCATAGTTATAGATCTTCCATCAGGATTTGATGTAGATTCTAATTCTGAAATATCAGATAATTCATCTCTATAATTATCTAATACTTTTTGTCCAAATTCTGGATGCTCAGCTTCTCTACCTCTAAATCTCATTGTAAATTTGACCTTGTCTCCACCTTCCAAAAATTTTCTAGATTTTTGTAACTTAATTTTGAAATCATTTGTATCTATTTTTGGCTTTAACTGTATTTCTTTTACAGATATTTTTACTTGATTTTTTCTTGATTCTTTAGCCTTTTGAGCAAGTTCATATTTGTATTTTCCATAATCCATCAATCTTGCAACTGGTGGTTTACTTTCTGGAGATACCTCTACTAAATCAAGATCTAATTCATTTGCAATGATTAAGGCTTTTTTTAGTTCTAGAACTCCAACTTGAACACCGTCTGGTGCAATTACTCTTAGCTCCTTAGATTTTATTGCTTCATTTATTTTAAGTTCTGGTATGTTAACCCCTTTCATAAAAAAAACGGCACGAAGCCGTTTGTTTAACCTTACTATTGTTCACAGTAGGTGGAACGTTGTTCGCTTGATAAAAGTATACTGTAAATCTGATATATATTTAAGAAAAAAGATTATTTATAGCGATTGCTGACTGAGAACCCTTATTATTCATATCATCCTTTGATCTATTCATAGCGTGTTCCATATCATGAACGTTCAAAACACAATTTGAAATATAAATATTTTTATCGATAGTTAGCTTTATCAAGCCGTTTATTACTCCTTGAGATATATATTCATAGTGATCTGTGTCACCCTTTATAATTGTTCCAACAGCTATAAATTTATCATATTCTTTGGAGAGTGAATTTATTTTATGAATAATTTCCCAAGCCCCTGCTACTTTAAATATTTCAGTAGTAAAAGTGGAATCTAAAGAATTAGTTATCCCAGTGATTAAGCCTTCAGAAATATCTGCGTAATATTCAGAAGCAACAATAGCAATCTTATTCTTCATCGAAATCATGCCCCATTTTATCTTTTTTTGTTTCAAGATATTTTGAGTTTTCAGGAGTTTGTTTACCTAATAAAGGTGTTCTTTTAGTTATATTTAAACCGTAACCTTCCAAACCAGCTCTTTTTGAAGGATTATTAGTTAAAAGATTCATATTTGTTATACCCAAATTTCTTAAAATCAACGCACCAGTACCATAATCGCGTTGATCATTTTTAAATCCAAGTTTTAAATTCGCATCTACAGTATCTTCACCTTCTTCTTGTAGTGAGTAAGCTTTAATCTTATTTCCAAGACCAATTCCTCTTCCTTCATGTCCTCTCATATAGAGAAGTACACCACTTTCATTTTCAGAAATAGTTTTTAAAGCACTCGAAAGTTGAGATCCGCAATCACATTTTTTTGAAAATAATGTATCACCAGTTAGACATTCAGAATGTACTCGTACCATTGTATCTTCACTTGATAAGTAATCACCAAAGGTTAAAGCTATGTGTTCCGTGTTATCTACATTGTCTTTAAAAACATGGCCTATGAATTCTCCATAATCAGTTGGTATTTTTGATTTAGACACAAATTCAACTGGATTTGATGAATCTAATCTATATTGTATTAAATCTTTGATAGTGCCTATTGGTATTTTGTGTAATTTGGAAAATTTAATTAAATCTTCCAATCGAGCCATTGTTCCATCTTCATTAATAATCTCACATATTACAGCGACTTCTTTGTGGTTAGCAATAGAACACAAATCAACAGCTGCTTCCGTATGACCCGCTCTTCTAAGCACACCTCCATCCATTGCTTGAAGTGGAAAAATATGACCTGGTACATTAAATGTATCACGAGTAGAATCGTCACTCGCCAAGCCTTTTATAGTTTTAAATCTATCTTCAGCAGATATACCTGTAGTTACGCCATCACCTTTTAAATCAACAGAATGAGTATATGGAGTTTGCATTTCATTGTTTACACCTTCCATAAGTGGTAATTTTAATTTTTTTGCTATTGAAGAAGATATTGGAGCACATACTAACCCTTTACCGTATGTGATCATGAAATTTATGTGTTCTGCTGTTAAATACTTTGATGAAATTACTAAATCACCTTCATTCTCACGCTCTTCATCGTCGATTAGGATAATCATTTCACCTTTAGAGAACAGGTCAATAATTTCTTTTATATCATTTATCATAATTTAATTTCTCTAGATATTTTATTACAATATCGTATTCAACATTAATTGAGCTGCCTTCTTTTAAGTATTGCAAATTTGTTCTCTTGTAAGTTTCTTCGATTACAGCAACACTAAACCTATCTTCATCAGGATTAACAACAGTCAAAGATACTCCATTTAATGTTATCGAGCCTTTATCTACAATATATTTTTTATCTGCATTTTTAAAATAAAAATTCCACAACTCATTATCTAATTTTTCATAATAATCTAATACTATAACTTTATCTACATGGCCCTGAACAATGTGACCACTTAGAAGAGAATTTACAGTTAAAGGTAACTCCATATTAACAAAACCACAGTGACTCTTATTTAGCGATGTTCTTGAAATTGTTTCATCAGATATTTGAAATAATAATTTATTGTCAATATATTCTTTCAAAGTTAAGCAGCATCCATCAATTGATACACTTGTTCCATATTCTAAATTATGAAAAGTATCATCATCAGTAGAAATCAACAGACGATCTTCTTGAAGCGTCTTTATACTTCCTATCGATTTAACAATTCCCGTGAACATGTAAACTAATTATAAATGTGTAATGAGTTATCTTTAAGTTGAATTTTCTTAATCTGGTTCATATCATTCAATAAATATTCTGAAATAATATTATCTAGGGAAAGTCCTTCTGAGATTGAATCATGTGACATGAATTTATAAAAATAATCATAAATTTCTTCCGAAATAAAAAATTTATGGACGTAATTCCCCCCTTCTACAAGTAAAGATTTGATATTTTGCTCCATTAAGTAAGAATTTACAGTGCTAAAAGATAAGTTACTAAGATTGACAACATTTGTTTGATTGAGAATAGATTCATCATCAAAAGTTGTTAAAAATATTTTGTCATTGTGCATTTGCGATAGTTCAACAATAAAAGATTTATCACTCCCCCAAAGAACATATTTTTTTATGTCTACATGACTTAAAGTACTTAACCTTACATTTAATTGTGGATTGTCAGTAATCAGTGTATTTTTTCCAATTAAAATACCATCTACTGTAGACCGAAGCAAATGAGTAAAATTTAATGATTCAGAATTAGTAATATAATGTGTTTCATTCTTGATTCTATTTATTGAATAATCATATATTTTGTCATTACTACTTGTTGCTATTTTACCTATATAGGAAATCGAATTATCAGAGCTATTTTTCTTTTTATAATTTGGATTTATAAAATTGTTTACTCCCTCAATTAAAGTAATATTTAGGCCGTTATTTTTAAGCTTTTCAATACTTTTTCCATTCGTTCTTTTATCTGAGTCAATATCACCTATCACTACGTTTTTAATTTCAGTTTTTAAAAGTTCATCAGCACATGAAGGTGATGAATCTGTGTGAAAACACGGTTCTAATGTTACATATAATGTATCAGTTGGTTCAATTGTTGTATTATTAATAATTTCAATTTCTGCATGATTAGTACCCCTCCCTTTGTGGTGTCCTGTTGCTTTGACTTTGTTATTTTTATCTAAAAGAACGGCACCCACTTTAGGATTAGGAAATGTATTTACTTTTAAAGCTTCTACAACAGCTAAGTACATACTGTTTGGAAAATCTAAAAAGTGAAAAGTATTAGCCAAAAATTGCTCCACCTTGAACAGCTATATCTACTCCTATTTCTTTAAGGGATTTCAGATGATAATTCTTAATTCCACCATCAGCAATAATTAATCCATCATATTTAGGATATGTATTTTTAAAATTTTTAATTTTGTCAATCAGATCTACAGACTGTCCTTGATTTGAAAAACCAGGATTTACACCTAAAAACAATACTGCTTTTGAATGATCTAAGTATTCTACTAATTTCGAATTATCTGTATTAGGCAATGTTGCAACACCAAGATTTGTGAATTCATTACTTAAATTAATAAAGTCATAGACTGACGTTGATTCTAGATGAATCGATACTAAATCTGCTCCATGAGCAAAAGCTATTGGAGCAAGTTTTACATTGTCTTCCACCATTAACTGTACGTCAACTATGTATTCTGTTTGCTTCTTAACTTCCTTTATGTGATTAAATGACATAGATATATTGTTTGTGAAGTGTCCATCTGTAATGTCAACATGTATTTGATCAAATTTTGATGAATGTTGTTTAATACACTTCAATATGTTCAACTGATCTGCTGCTTGTATACTTGCCGAGATTATCATTTTATTCCTCTTAAATAATCTTCGAATAGCATTTTATTTTTACCTTCCGGTACAACATATTCTGGATATAACAATCCATCAACTAGTTCAATACTACTTGCTTGAATATCGTCACTGTAACTAAGAATTTTTAAATTTTTATCGTTATATGTAATATAAGCTGGCCCTAGATAATCAAATGCTTTAATTTTTACTTTTGCGTCTGAAATTGATAAATTATTAATATTAAAATCTTGTTTTACAAATTTTCTAGTATTAGAGCTTAATTTCTCTTGAATTTCACCTTTATTGTAAAAATCTATATTTAGAAAATTTTTATCAAAAGATCGGAAAATATCATCATAAACTTCAGTTGAATACTTACCATCGATATTTAAAGATGTTTGAAAAATTATATCACCAGTATCAATATCTTCATTAATTTTAAATATTGTGAAACCAGATATTTTTTCTAAATTTAATAATGCTGTTTCTACCGGTGTAGGACCTTTGTACATTGGAAGTAAACTTAGATGAATATTAAATAACGATGAATTCTGTGATAAAAATTTCTTACTAAAAATCTTTGAAAAGCTTGCAACTATTCCATATTCCATATCTTTATAAACTGCTTCATCGTCATAAAATGAATATTCAATTTCTTTTTTTTCACAATAATTTTGAACAGGATTCGAGGAGATTTTTCGACCACGGCCAATTTTCTTTGGAGGAAGTGTCACTACTCTGATATCTTCTATATGTTTAAAAATAGTTTCTAAAAAACCTAAACTGCGTTCATCTGAACCAAAAAAATATTTATATTTTATCACCAGGAAAACCTTTAATTGATATTTCTTTCATTGCTTCTTTTCTTTGCTTTCTTTTCATGGATTTGAGTAGTAATTTTCCTTTTAAATGATCAATTTCATGTTGTAAAACTCTACCTAATAATTCATCTCCTTCATAAATAGTTACTTCACCTTTTTCATTTAGGCATTCAACCTTAGCGTATTCATGTCTCTCAATATCCCAATAATATCCTGGCAAAGATAGACAACCTTCCATAAAAACTATTGATCCCTCAGTTTTCAGTAATTTTGGATTAATTGCAACTTTAGGTCCATCTCCAGCATCAAATACAAACAAATTTTTATTTATACCTATTTGTGGTGCTGCCAAACCAACACCTGGAGCTGCATACATAATATCAATCATTTTTTTTGATAAATTAACAACATAATCATCTATGTTTGTTATGTTCTCTGACTTACTTAATAAAGATGGATGTCCAAAAATAACTATATCACTCATTAAATATACCTTACTCTTGATTTGTCAATTTTATAAAAACTTTTAAATAGATTTATAAATTTTAAGTAATTTAAATTTTTAGATAATTTGATCTGAATTTCATACTTAAACCCATTTTCAGTTTTTATAGGCCCAAAAATTGAATCATCGCTGATCTCTATTTTATTTTCAACTTCAAATTGAAAAACTTTCAATAATTTATTTGGACCATATTTTAGTCTTGTTTCTATTTCTTTATTTGCCCATTTAGTTAAAGATAAACTATTCAATGAATTTACAATATCCAGTTTTTTATTATTAAATACTATTATCTTTTTATCGCGTTCAGTGCAAAAGTTTAATGTCCTTATAAGTGTTATCAATTTATATGAATTAAGCAAACCTTTTGAAGAAATAGAAGGATTATTAATAATAATTGTATTTACATTTTTGTCATTAATATCATCATATTGAGATATATGTGTATGATTTCCCAAACTTTCTTTACAATAAACATTAAAAACTTTATTTGGATATCTATGTTTAAGTAACTCTAAGTTATCTTCTAAGTTATTAGAAAAGTAATATTCTATATCATATTTAATATCTGGCATATTAAATTGATAAAAATCATTAAACTCCAAATTTGGAAATTCACTTACATAATAAAACGTACCACCGAATATATGATGTTTAAGAAAAGAAGATTCTAATATATTTAGGTTATTTAATTTTGGTAATTTAAAAGCAGGTGAATTACAATCGTAAAAAAAGTAATTTGTATTATCAGACAATTTTAATTTATCAAAATTATTTGAAAGAATGATGATATTTTTATTATTTTTTGTGTTTAATGCATTGATAAGTTCATTCTGTCCACCAAATTTCTGGTAAAAATGTATATCTATCTTATCTTTTAATTTTTCATTCAATACGCTTGCTTCTTTTATAGAAGATACAAAAAAAACATTATTATTTTTAAAATTAAAATCATTAAATTCCTGAAAATTTATATTTGCTATAGAGCTTTCTTTTAATGTATTTTGACTATTTAAAACTTTTATATCTATTAAGTTATGCAATAGGATTCCACAGTTAAGCATGTTTGATAAAGCTATAAATTTACAGTAAATATACTGATCGTTTGTTAGTTTGTGATTAGATATATTAATAATTTCCTTAATATTTTTAACTGAAGTTTCAGATTTTATATTAACTATAAGTGCATCGACAATTTTATTTCTGAATTCGACCTTTACAAGTAATCCAACACTTAAATTGTTATGAAATTTATCTGGAATTGAATATGTAAATTGATTATAACTATAAGTATTATTTGAAATTATCTCAACATCAGCAAACATTTCTAAAGTAATACATCTATCAATTCATATGCGATGTCAGATTTTGATTTTTGATCCGATTCATAGACGAGATCATTCTTGTTAATAATTTTTATTTTATTAAAGTCACTTCCAAAGTTATTATCTAAAATGTTATTTATTACTAAATAATCGCAATTTTTCCTTTTAATCTTTTCAAAATTGAGATCATCGTTAATTTGTGCAGAAAATGCAATCGTAACAACATCTTTATTATTTTGTTTAATTGATTTTATTAAATCAATGTTCGGTATTAGATTAAGTTGAATATTTCCAGAATCACGACTAATTTTACCGCTTTGTTTCTCAACTGTAAAATCTGCTACAGCTGCAGTCATAAATAAATAATCAGTTCCAACTACATGTTCATTTATTGCTGTTAATAGTTCTGAAGATGTTGTAAATTCCACATTTTGTATTCCTGGAATTGGAGATATTTGACTTGAGTGAATGTATATTGTTTCGTAGCCACGCGATGTAAGTTCAATTGCTATCGCTCTTCCTTGCTTTCCCGATGATTTATTTGTAATTACTTTAACAGCGTCAATAGCTTCTAGTGTTGGACCAGATGTCACAATTACCTTTCCTAGAGTTTTCTCAATATTGTTTTTTAAATCAAGAGGTTCAATTAATCTACCGTAACCTCTGTCTCCAATATCTAAATCACCATATCTTGACCCTACTATAAAATTATTCTGAGACAGTTTTTTGAGATTGTTCTGTGTTGTATTATTTAAATACATTTCTTCATGCATTGCTGGACATATGTAGATTCCGGATCCAAACATAAGTGTTGTCGAAGTTAATAAATCATCTGCTATACCGTGTGCAATTTTTGCAATAACATTACCAGTCGCTGGATAAATTATAAATAAATCAGCCCATCTTGCTAGTTCTATGTGTGGAGTTCCCTCTAAATCCTCCCAATCACTTAAGATTAGATGATTATTTTTAAATTCATCGCTCAAAAATTGTAAAGCATTATAAGTAGATATAATTTTAAAATTGTACAGATTTTTATATTGCTTTATAAATAATTCAGCTTTAGAACAAGCAATACTACCTGTTACAGCAAGTAGCACATTTTTTTTCATTAATTGTCTTTGGAAACTTCTACTTTCC
>MDTA01019906.1_pt1 | contig 13972 bp, 12 predicted proteins | sample 811151 | NCBI WGS metagenome assembly MDTA01 (sample SAMN05326648, study PRJNA326480) | marine metagenome | isolation source: seawater | place: Indian Ocean: South | collected 2010 | reverse complement strand
CCTCCAGTTCCATGAAGGCGCGCTCACCTAAGCGCCAGTCGCAAATCAGGTCTTTGACCAGATAGGAGGCCACGATCATGCGGCAGCGGTTATGCATCCAACCGGTCTGGTTGAGCTGACGCATGGCGGCATCAATGATCGGCATGCCGGTCTGCCCCTCCTTCCAGAAGTCGAACCAGTCCTGGTTGTTCTCCCAGGGGAAGCGGCGCCACTGCTCGCGGTAGGGACCATCGGCCAGCTCCGGAAAATGAAACAACGCCTGCTGATAAAACTCGCGCCAGCACAACTCCTGCTCCCAGACGGCGATGGCATGCAGCTGTTCCTCGCTGCGGGCTTGCTCACGGGAGTCCTGGGCGGCACACCAGGCCTGGCGGGGGCTGAGGGTTCCAACACTGAGGGCTGCACTTAGATGTGACGTGCCAGTTGTGCCGGGGAAATTGCGATCCGGCTCGTAGCCGAACAGGGCGCTATCGCAAAAGTGGGTGAGCTGATCAAACGCCGCCGCTTCACCGGGCCGGCAGGGGCAGATCTCCGTGCCCTGGAACCCATGGCTCTGCCGCAGTGCTGCCAAAGGATCTGCCGACGGCCCTTGCGCAGACTCCAAATCCACGAGCCCACTGGGGGCTGCAACCGTGCTGGGTTGCTTCGCCAGCACCTGACCGCGCCAGTTGCGTAGGAACGGTCCATACACGCGGTACGGATCGCCGCCGCCGGTTTTCAGCAGCTCCGGTGCGATCAGCAGTTGATCCCAATCCACCACCACTTTGCGGCCGTCAGCCTGCAGCTGCCGGGCCACCTGCCGATCCCGCTCACGGGCATAGGGCTCCACGTCCTTGTTCCAGACCACCGCCTCAGCATTGATCTGCTGCGCCAGCTGCGGCAGCACCTGCACAGGGTCGCCTTCAATGATCAACAGTCGACTGCCGGCCTCACGCCAGCGCTGCTGAAGTTCGCTGAGGCTTTCGAGCAGAAACCAAAGCCGGGCCGGCGCCATCGGTGGCAGATGCTTTGGCGGGTCGATCACCTGAGGATCGAGCACATACACCCCTGTCACGGCCGGGCTGATCTCCGCAGCAGCAGCCAGACCGAGGTTGTCCGCCAAGCGCAGATCGCGGCGGTGCCAGAACAAAACGCGAGGGGTGGTCATCAGAGTCCCAGCACCTGCTTCGCTCGGAACCAGGCCGTGACGCTTTTGCCATCCAGCCATTCATTGCCTGAAGCCAGAGCGGTATCGAGAGCTTCAGGACTCATCAGCACAACCTCAAGATCTTCGTCGTCATCGCCGGCGGGGGGGTTCTCCAGAGGTGTGAGCTCCCGCGCCAGAAAACAGTGGATCACCTCATCGGAATAACCAGGGCAGGGCAGCATTGGGCCGAGGGAGTCCCAGCGAGCTGCGCTGTAACCGGCTTCTTCGCCCAGCTCCCGTTGCATGGATTCCAGGGGATCCTCTCCGTCTTCCAGGGTGCCGGCGGGGAATTCGAGCAGGCGGGCCTGAACGGCAAAGCGGTACTGACGCAACAGCACCACCTGGCCGTCGTCGGTGAACGGCACAGCCAATGACGCACCGGGATGACGAATGATCCCGAAGGTGGCATCCAGACCCATCGGCAATTTGATCCGGTTGCGCTCGAAACGGATCTTGCGTGCTTGCAGTGTTTCAACAGTCTCCAGCAGCTCGTAGGGCTCCGGAGCAGGCAGGGGCGCCATAGCGACAGGCATGGAGGCGGCTCACCAGCATGGCGGGCGAGCGCCCGTGCTGGCGTCCGAAGGGTGAAGCAAAGATCACTCCCCTCCCCTGCACGCCGTCATGGGCGGATACGCAGCGATCAATGCAGCAGACGGCTTTGCCCACACAGGGCCGTCTTCAAGCAAGTGAAGCAAGGCAGTTATTCAACAAAATCCCCATCCAAATCCCGTGAAAAAGAGGGACTTCTCACAATCTTCCAATCCAGACGAATGACTTCTCACGGGAATCTCAGCGAGCTCTGAGAAGCCACACAACCATCAAAGACAGAGCGAAAGGAAACTACAAGCAGGAAACATCTAAACCGCAACTCTTCCAAGTTTGCGATCAAATCCACCCGAAAAGGGAAAGAAGTCCAGCAAATAATGCCGGACAAATTTTCATGCGCCCTGTGTTTTTAAAGACCCAATTGAGCCATGACGGCATCCAACAGGTCACAAATTGATTGGCTGACCGATGCCGGCGCAACAGCGAGTACGGCCAACGAAACAACGAGAGAGCCGGCACTGCATGCAAACAGCTGTGCCTGCACGTTGTGCCGAGGCTTTGCCGCAACATCCATCACAGGAACTCCGCCCAACAGTTCAACCTCAGAGATCGCAACACGTCCGGGCACATTGAGCCAGATGGCGGATTATTTGAAAACCGACTTCTGGGCCGACTGGGACATCAGTCATCGCAATTTCAATCTCTCAACATCTGGATCACATGCCAAAAATGGCATACTTGCGTATAGCACCGGCAACAGCAATCAGGAAACCGACAATCTGACCAGCGCGCGGGTCACATTAGTAAACGAAGCGTTCAAACTTTTTGAAGCCATTCTTGGCATCAACTTCAAAGAAACAAACTCAGATGATGCTGATCTTCTCTTCACAAATAGTGATGAAGGGGCATACACCCAGGCTACCCTTAGCGGCAGCACGACCGACAGTGCCACAATCAATATTTCATCCAACTGGCAACAGGGAAGTGGAGCATTTGGCGACTACACCTTCCAAACGATTCTGCACGAAATCGGTCATGCACTAGGGCTAGGCCACCAGGGGCTCTACAACACATCAGGCCATTACTCCAGCGATGCGGATTTCACAAATGATTCATGGCAATCATCAATTATGTCCTACTTTTCGCAGGCTGATAATACGTCAATTGACGCAAGCTACGCCTTTCTAAGCACCCCCATGGTGGTGGACTGGATCGCTCTGGACAAAATTTACAGCAATCAGGGATACGGAATCAGCAACGCATTTACCGGAGACACAACCTACGGCTTTAACACCAACATCCAACCCAGTACGAGCAGAATCTTCCATGAACTGAAGATCCTGATTCCCTCCACCGCATACACCCTGGTGGATGGTGGTGGGCTCGACACCGTGGATTTCAGCGGCTTCTCCTCCAATCAGCTGATTGATCTTCGGCCCTCCGATGCGTCCAACAACCAGGTCTATGCCTCGAATATTGCGGGCCAAACCGGCAATCTAACCATCGCACCAGGAAGCATCATTGAAGCCGCCATCGGTGGATCCGGCAGCGACACGTTTCGTGGGAACCATGAAAACAACACACTGGATGGTGGCGACGGGACCGATACGGTGTTGTTCGATGGCAGCCCAGATGATTACCAAATCTCACTGACAGATGGCCAACTGCAGGTGAAAGACCTGAGAAGCGATCACCAAGATGGAACCGACACACTGATCAATATCGAATCGATTAATTTCAACGGTGAGATCTTCAGTAGAGCCGACCTTATCAATCAACTCGACAGCACAGCTCCAACCATTCAGCTGTCCACAAGTCGTTCGTCCCTACGAACAGACCAAACCGCAACAATCAACTTTTCTCTCTCGGAAGCCTCAGCCGATTTCAGCCAAAATGATGTCTCCCTGACAGGTGGTTCTCTATCGAATTGGAGTGCCGCGTCACCAACCTCATACGCAGCAACCTTCACCCCAGCACATGAGGGCAACAGCAGCAGCGGAATTTCAGTCAAGTCTGGAACATTTTCCGATTCTGCCGGCAATCTCAACCGTGATGGTGCCGATTCCAACAACGCCCTGTCGATCAAAATCAAAGAGACACAACCAGCCTCCTTTGTGATCAAAGGGATGCCCCGTACCGGCAGAACACTTCACGCAAGACGAACAGACCGTGGCTCAAAGAGCAATGGTTCTTTTCACCATGCCTGGCAAATCACCTCAAAGCGACAGGGCTGGAACACAGTGAATGTAGGGAATACATTCATGATCAAGGATCAACATGCTGGAAGCAGCGTTCGCCTGCTCACCACTTACTCCACGCCCCAGGGCATTCAGGAGGTTCCATCCGCATCACGCAACATCCCCCACGCGCCCCTGAAGCTCACCACAAGCTCATTCCGGAACAGAACGTTGATACTTCATTGGGAAGGGAAGCTTGGGCCAGCGAACCCGACCACTAGACGCTTCCGAGTGACATCGAGAGGTCAAGAGATTCCGATCAGATCGACAAGGGTCAGGCCCGGGAAGGACAGCATCACCCTGAAACTCGCCCGGTCCATGGCCCCCAGCAGCGAGCTCCACGTGTCCTACAAGGACAGAAAGGGGGATCAGATCACCGGTGCCATCGAAAATGCCTCGGGACTCGACATGAAGTCCTTCAGAACGATGGTTGTCGGACATTCAAAGGCTGAGCGTTTATCAGCCATAGCTGAAAACATTGCACAAAGAAACCGTCATCGATCCTCCAGGCCGGAATCACTGTTCGATCCCAGGGAAACGAGCCAACAGCCCAGCAGTCGCTTGTTGGATGGTGAACCCCTTGCCTTCCAGAGCGATCACCAAACAGATGCATCATTCGCATTGATCCGTCACGCAGACATCACGGCAGGCCTCGATCCAGCCAATGATCTGATGTCAGGTCTGCTGCAGGGCAACCGAAGCAACGACGGGACATCAGACGGCATCCCCGAAGCGTTGCTCTGCTGATGAAGAGCCTGGCAAGGGTAATGACGCCTTGATCACAGCAACGATCAGCAAGAAAGGGATCTAGTACCTCAATGCCACCGCAAGCGGATCGGATGAAACCGGCACTTATGCCATCTCCTCAAGTTTGATCTGAATCACATCAATGCCTCTGCTGCATCACCTGCAGCAGCGGCTCCAGCACAAACGCCCGCAGATGCATCCGTGGATGGGGAAGCATCAGCAGGGGATGGTCGAGGCGCAGTTCACCCCAAAACAAAAGGTCGAGATCGAGTGTGCGGGGGCCCCAGCGCTGCTCCTTGGACCGCTCACGACCAAAGCGGCGCTCCAGCCCATGCAACCGCTCCAGCAAGGTCAACGCCAACGATTCGGAGGGTGCTGCCGTCAGGCCTTCCACCAACACAACGGCGTTGACGTAGTCGGGCTGCGCCACAGGCCCGACGGGCGTGGTCTGCAACAACTCCGACCAGCGAAAGCGCAGCTCTTGCCCAGCCCAGTCGACCAGCAGCTTCTCCAACAGGGGCCGGACCGCCACCAGGGTGTCGCGGGGCAATCCAACCGCACTGGGTTGGTTCGCTCCTAGCGCCACTGCAACAGAAGCGTCATCGATGGCGGGCATCAGCGAGACTGGCGCGCACGAGCGGTCTGAACGCGTCCATGGTGGCAAGCGGTGTGGCGGTGAAGGACGATCAGGCAACCCGTGCCTTTCCGCTGGCGGCGATCACCGGCCACGGCACCTTGAAACTGGCACTGCTGCTGGCGGCTGTGGACCCAGGCCTCGGCGGTGTGGTGATTGCCGGTGGACGCGGCACTGGCAAATCGGTCCTGGCCCGGGGCCTCCATGCCCTGCTGCCACCGATCGACATCCTTGATAGCGAGGGCGGTGTAGGCCGCAACCTTGACCCACAAAACCCGGACGAGTGGGATGCCGCGACCCGCAAGCGGATCACGGGGGACGCCCCCTCGACGGTGATTCCGGCCCCCTTCGTGCAGATCCCCCTCGGCATCACCGAGGACCGGCTGGTCGGCGCCGTGGATGTGGCCGCGTCGCTTTCCAGTGGCAGTGCCGTGTTTCAACCCGGCCTGCTCGCGGATGCCCACCGTGGGGTGCTCTACGTCGATGAGCTGAACCTGCTGGACGACGGCATCGTGAACTTGATGCTGGCGGCCGTGGGCAGCGGCGAGAACCGTGTCGAGCGAGAAGGTCTCAGCCTCAGCCACCCCTGCCGGCCGCTGCTGATCGCCACCTACAACCCGGAGGAGGGCAACGTTCGCGATCACCTGCTGGACCGCTTTGCGATCGCGCTCTCGGCCAATCAGCTGGTGAGCACCGAGCAGCGGGTGGAGATCACCAACGCGGTGATCAGCCATGGCCAATGCAGCCGCAGCTTTGCTGAGACGTGGAGCGAGGAAACCGATGCCCTGGCCACCCAGTTGCTGCTGGCCCGCCAGTGGCTGCCGGATGTTCAGATCAGCCGCGATCAGATCGAATACCTCGTCACCGAAGCAATCCGCGGCGGCGTGGAAGGTCACCGCTCCGAGCTCTATGCGGTTCGAGTGGCCCGGGCCCATGCCGCCCTCAGCGGCCGGGATCGGGTGGAAGCGGACGACCTTCAGGTGGCCGTGGCCCTGGTGATCGCGCCACGGGCGTCCCAGATGCCACCCCCGGACCAGCAGATGGAACCACCGCCACCGCAGGACCAGGAGCCGCCGCCACCGCCCCAAGATCAGGGCGACCAACAGCAGGACAACCCTCCGCCGCCGCCGGAGCAGTCAGGCGAGGACGAGAACGACCCACCGGAGGACAACAGCGAAGACGACAGCAACGACGACGATGGCGACAGCGAAGAGGATCAGGCTCCACCAGCGGTGCCCGAAGAGTTCATGCTCGATCCCGAAGCGATCGAAGTGGACCCCGATCTGCTGCTGTTCAATGCCGCCAAAGCCAAGAGCGGCAACAGCGGCAGCCGATCGGTGGTGCTCAGCGACAGCCGCGGTCGCTACGTGAAGCCCATGCTGCCGCGCGGTCCGGTGCGCCGAATTGCCGTGGACGCCACGCTGCGGGCTGCCGCGCCCTACCAAAAAATCCGACGGGAACGGGAACCGGGTCGCACGGTGATCGTGGAGGAGGGTGACCTCCGAGCCAAATTGCTGCAGCGCAAGGCCGGTGCCCTGGTGGTGTTCCTGGTCGATGCCAGCGGCTCGATGGCCCTGAACCGAATGCAGAGCGCCAAGGGTGCCGTGATCCGACTGCTCACGGAGGCCTATGAAAACCGCGATGAAGTGGCCCTGATCCCTTTCCGGGGCGATCAGGCCGAAGTGCTTCTTCCCCCCACCCGCTCGATCACCGCCGCCCGCAGGCGGCTGGAATCGATGCCCTGCGGCGGTGGCTCACCGCTCGCCCACGGCCTCACGCAGGCTGCTCGCGTCGGTGCCAATGCACTGGCCACAGGCGATCTCGGCCAGGTGGTGGTGGTTGCGATCACCGACGGACGCGGCAACGTGCCACTGAGCACCTCCCTCGGCCAACCGGAACTCGAGGGCGAGGAGAAGCCCGACCTCAAGCAGGAGGTGCTGGATGTAGCAAGCCGCTACCGGATGCTCGGGATCAAGCTGTTGGTGATCGACACCGAGCGGAAGTTCATCGGCAGCGGCATGGGCAAGGACCTCGCCGAAGCCGCCGGAGGCAAGTACGTGCAGCTGCCAAAGGCCAGTGATCAGGCCATCGCCGCGGTGGCGATGGACGCCATCAGCAACATCTAAAGCAGCACGATATTTCTTCAATATCGTGAAAATATCTTCACGATATTGACTTCACTGCGCGGTCTGGGCCGGATAGATCTCACCAAACAGTTGTCCCAGGCCAATCGTGAGGTTGCGAACGCCCTTCATGAATTCCGGATCCCCTGTGAGTTGGGCCACATCCCCGCCAACAGCATCAATCTTGGCGGTGAGCTGCGCGGCATTGGCTGCCGTCTGCTTCAGCTCACTGAGGGTCTGCGGATTATCCAGGGATGACGCAATGTTGTTCACGTGGGTGGTCGCCGCCACCGCGTTGGCGGTGGCGGCCTCGAGATTGCGAATGACTGGCACTGTCTTGGCCAGCTCATCCTGCAGCTGAACGGTCAGCACCTGGAATTGCTTCGCCGTGGCATCAATCTGCTCAAGCGATGTCGCCATGTGGGGGATGACCCGTTCCTTCTGCGCCTGCGCCAGCAGGTCTTGCATCGTTTCCGTCACGCTGGAGAGGCTGGCCGCCTCGCGCCCCATGACCGTGCTGCCATTGCAGAGTTGCTGATCAGCTCGACATCCGCCAGCACGGGGAAGGGGGGCATCCTTCGCCAACGGCGTGCCTTGACTGACCAGAGCGACCTGAGCATCACCCCCCAGCAACGACCCCGATGCCACGGTGGCCGTAACGGGCAATGGCAGACGCAGATCGCCTTTGTCAATTTCAAGCTCGGCTACCACCGCTTCAGGTGTCACTGCAATCGAGCGCACCGAGCCAACCAAAATGCCGCGATAGGTGACGGGAGATCTCGCTGCCAGCCCGGCCGCATCACTGAAACGCGCGGTCACAGTCCAATAGCTAGCTCCCAAACGAACCCCCCTCATCCAAAGGGCCGTTGAAGCAAATCCGATGATGCCGCCGATCACAGTGAACCCGACGATGGCATCACGAACGCTGCGTCGCATGGTGGTCAGTGCTCCGCCGGTTGCATGGGTCCGCGCAGGCTACCCGTCCTGAACTGAACGACATAGGGGTTGTCTGTGCTGCGGAACGCATCCACCGAGCCCTCCCACTGGAATTGACCGTCGTAAAGCATCACCACCCGTTCCGCAGTCCGTTCGATCGTGCTGCGCACGTGGCTCACCACCACCGAACATCCCTGGGCCACGCTGGTGGTTTTCACAATCAAATCCTCGATCCGCGTGCAGGCCACTGGATCCAGACCGGCCGTGGGCTCGTCGTAAAGCAGCAAAGGCATCGACTGGTCACCGCGCTGGGGATCATCAATCAGGGCACGGGCGAAGCTCACCCGCTTCTGCATGCCACCACTCAGTTCACCGGCGTAGAGATGCGCCACGTCATAGAGCCCGACAGCTTCCAGGCAGGCATTCACACGATCACGAATCTCCTGGCGCGACAGCTGCGCCCTCTCACGCAACAAGAAACCGACGTTCTCTTCCACGGTGAGCGATGCCAGCAGAGCGGGGTTCTGAAAGACCAGCCGAACATCGGGCGGCTCTGTCTGATCCAGACGCAAGTAATCCTGAGGCTTGTCGAACAATCGCAGCTCACCACTGGTGGGCAGCTGCAAACCAGCCAGAAGGCGCAGCACCGTTGACTTTCCCGCACCCGAAGGGCCCACCACAGCCAACCGCTCCCCCGGGCGGAGGGTCAGGTTGACCCGATCCAGCACAGGCCGAGGTCCCCACTGCATCGTGAGGTCCCGCATCTCCACGACGGGTTCTGGCTGCGGCACGGTCTGGGCCAAAAAACACAGATATCCTGCCGTGTTTCGACAAGCTCCGTACAGTTCAATGAACTGCCGGAACAAGCTGCTCCTTGGCGCTGAAGCCCCCGAAAAGCAGACGTCAGGCCCGGATGATTCGAGATCGGCGGCGACGGGATCTGATGACCCGATCCCAACGGGCCATGCGCTGGTTGCAACCTGGCCTCGTGGTCAAGCGTTGGCTGCTCACCTCCGGCCTGGGCCTGCTGATGGCACTGCTGGGTGCAGCCGTCTGGGCTGACCTCAAACCCATTTATTGGATTCTCGAAACCCTCAGCTGGCTGCTGAGCACCATCACCACGGTTTTGCCCCGCGAGGTCACCGGGCCTCTGGTCGTGATTGTCGGCAGTGGCCTGCTCCTCTGGGGTCAAAGCCGAAGCTTCGGCTCAATCCAGCAGGCTCTCGCCCCAGACAAAGACACGGTGCTGGTGGATGCCCTGCGGGCGAAAAGCCGATTAAACAGGGGGCCCAACATCGTGGCCATCGGTGGTGGCACTGGTTTATCGACCCTGCTGAGTGGCTTGAAGCGCTACAGCAGTCACATCACCGCCATCGTCACCGTTGCCGATGACGGCGGAAGCAGCGGCGTGCTGCGGCGGGAACTCGGCGTGCTGCCGCCAGGCGACATCCGCAACTGTCTTGCCGCTCTGTCCACCGAAGAGCCTCTGCTCACCCGCCTGTTCCAGTACCGCTTCTCGGCCGGGAGCGGCCTGGAAGGCCACAGCTTCGGCAATCTTTTTCTCTCGGCCCTGACTGCCATCACGGGGAATCTGGAAACAGCGATCACCGCATCAAGCCGCGTTCTGGCGGTGCAAGGTCAGGTGGTGCCTGCCACCAATGTGGATGTGCGGCTTTGGGCCGAGCTCGAAAACGGTCAACGGATCGAGGGCGAGAGCAACATCGGGCACGCCCCCAGCCCCATCGTTCGGCTGGGATGCATTCCTGAACGCCCACCAGCACTGCCAAGGGCACTGGAAGCGATCGCTAACGCCGATCTCATCGTGCTTGGCCCCGGCAGTCTCTACACCTCCCTGCTGCCGAATCTGCTGGTGCCTGAATTGGTGACGGCCATCAAACGCAGCCGCGCTCCCCGGCTCTACATCTGCAACCTGATGACGCAGCCGGGTGAGACCGATGGTCTTGATGTGCGCGGTCACATCAGGGCGATCGAAGCCCAGTTGGCCAGTCTGGGCATCGAACCGAGGCTGTTCAATGCCGTGCTGGCGCAGGACGACCTCCCCTCTTCAGAACTGGTGCGTCACTACCAGAGCCGCGGAGCGGACCCTGTTCGTTGTGATGCCGAAGGGCTTCGTTCTGATGGCTATGACGTCACCCAGGCACCCCTGCAGGGGGTGAGACCGACGGCGACACTGCGTCACGATTCGCGCAGTCTTGCCCTGGCCGTGATGCGGTTCTACCGGACTCACCGCAATGAACGGGATCAGTAGGCGTCCTGCATCTCGTAAAAATCCGGCTGGACGTAGTCCTTGCGCAGCGGCCAACCCTTCCAGTCTTCAGGCATCAACAGCCTCTTGGGGTGCGGATGACCCTCGAACTGGATTCCGTACATGTCGAAGGTTTCGCGCTCCTGCCAATCAGCACCTCGGAACAGGCCGTAGATCGATGGAAGCGAGGGGCTGCCTTCCCGGCTGAGGAACACCTTCAGACGAACTTCTCGCAGCTTGGCTGAGGGGTCGGACGCCATGGCTTCCACTTGCTCGGCCATCGCCAACAGGTGGTAAAAGCAAACCAACTGCTCCCCTGGCCCTTCGTCGTAACCCCCCTGGCACTGCAGGTAGTCGAAACCGTTGCTTTTGAGCGCAGCGGCAATCATCGGCAGAACAGCGGCCTCAACACCGATCTGCTCCACACCAAGGTGATCGGGTTCAAGGCTGTCGTGGTCAAAGCCCTGCTGGTTCAGCCACTGACTCACGGGGCCAGGCTCGGGAGCAACAACGGCAACGGATTCCTCAGAACCGGCAGACGTGTTGGAGGGGGTTTCGCTCATGATTCGAGGGGTTCAGCGGCAGGGGTCAGCACGGCTGCATCGGTTGCGAGGGTCTGACCAGCTGGGGCAGCAGCCAGCGCAGCTTTCTGGGTCTCGGCACGCAGGTAGGAGCCAGTGACCACAGGCTCAACTCGCTTCATCGCATGAGTGACGGTCATGTAGCGATGGGTTTGCTGATGCTTGCGGCGCTCAGCCAAGGACTCATCCCCAACCTTTTTTCTGAGCTTGATCACGGCATCAAAGATTGCCTCCGGACGAGGCGGACAACCCGGCAAATAGAGATCAACAGGAATGAGTTTGTCGACACCGCGAACGGCAGTGGTGGAGTCGGCACTGAACATTCCGCCCGTGATCGTGCATGCACCCATGGCGATGACGTACTTGGGCTCAGGCATCTGCTCGTACAGCCTCACCAAGGCTGGAGCCATCTTCATGGTGACTGTGCCGGCCACAATCAGAAGATCAGCCTGACGCGGCGAACTGCGGGGGACGAGACCGAAACGATCGAAATCGAACCGGGAGCCAAGCAGGGCAGCGAACTCAATAAAGCAGCAGGCCGTTCCGTAGAGAAGAGGCCAGAGGCTGCTCAGCCGTGCCCAGTTGTGCAGGTCATCCAGGCTGGTGAGAATGACGTTTTCACTGAGATCGCTGGTGACAGAAGGGGCTCCGATCGGGCCACAACTGGCTTCCCGTAGATCGCGTACAGCTGAAATTGATGGGGAGGTGTTCTCAGACATGACTAACTCCACTCAAGGGCGCCTTTCCGCCAGGCGTAGGCCAAGGCGACCAACAGGATGGCAATAAAAATCAGGGCCTCGATGAAGGCCAACAAGCCAAGGCGATTGAAAGCGACGGCCCAGGGATAAAGGAACACGGTCTCAACGTCAAAAATGACGAAGACGAGCGCGAACATGTAATAGCGAATATTGAACTGAATCCAGGCCCCACCAATCGGTTCCATGCCGGATTCATAGGTGAGCTGACGCTCACCAGCACGACTTTTCGGTGCCACCAATTTGTTGGTGATCAGAGCCAAAGCCGGAACCGCAGCGGCAATCAGCAGAAACCCCAGGAAGGCGTCGTAGCCGGGCAGGGCAAACATGGAGGTCCCCGAAGACGAAGCCAGTCTGGCATTCACTGCTGGGAGTTGTCGTCGATAGAGTCACTCCGCCCAGCAACACAGCGGTGAGCGACGAACAACAGTCCGTCCAGCCGGTTGAGACCACCGAGGCGGTGGAGCCCCCGGTCGAAACCGTTCCTGAGAGCGATCCACGGACCCATCGTTTCGAATGTCGCAGCTGCGGCTACGTCTATGACCCCGACGAAGGGGTGAAAAAGGTCGGCATCGAACCCGGCACGGCCTTCGAGGATCTCGATCCTCTGGCGTTTCGTTGTCCCGTGTGCCGCAGCAAGGTGGCCGCCTTCCGAGACATCGGCCCCCACGCCAAAGCCAGCGGCTTCGACGAAAATCTCGATTTCGGCCTTGGGGTCAACAGGATGACGCCGGGCCAGAAGAATGTTCTGATCTTCGGGAGCCTCGCCCTCGGCTTCGCCTTCTTCCTTTCCCTTTATTCCCTGCGCTGAGGCCACGCCATGAAACGACTGTTGACTTCCGCGACCAACCTGCTGCTTGTGCTGGTGCTGGGCATCAGCCTCAGCGGTTGCGTGACCACCCACGTTCCGACGGCGACATCCAGCCCGTGGCAGGCCTTGGATCTCGACACCCAGGCCAACCCTCTCGATGTGGCTTTCACAGACAGCCGTCATGGCTATCTGGTGGGCAGCAATCGAATGATCCGGGAAACCAACGACGGTGGAGCCCACTGGAACGAACGCAGCCTCGACCTGCCGGACGAAGAGAACTTCCGTCTGATCAGCATCGACTTCAACGGTGATGAGGGCTGGATTGCAGGACAACCTGGACTGCTGATGCACAGCGAGGATGGCGGCCAGAACTGGACTCGCCTGTTCCTGGACACCAAGCTTCCCGGTGAGCCCTACCTCATAACAGCTCTGGGTCGTCATTCTGCGGAGCTCGCCACCAACGTCGGCGCGGTCTACGAGACCCACAACGATGGCGGCAGCTGGGAAGCCAAGGTGACCGACGCTGCGGGAGCCGTTCGGGACCTGCGACGCAGTGATGACGGCAGTTACGTAAGCGTCAGCAGCCTTGGAAACTTCTACGCGACCTGGGAACCCGGGGACTCTGTCTGGCAGGTGCACCAACGAGTGAGCAGCCAGCGCCTGCAGAGCATCGGCTTTCAACCTGACGGCAATCTGTGGATGGTGGCCCGAGGTGCTCAGATTCGTCTCAACGATGAGCCCGGGAATCTCGAAAGCTGGAGCAAACCGATCATCCCGATCACCAATGGGTACGGCTATATGGATCTGGCCTGGGATGACGACGGTGCTGTCTGGGCCGGGGGCGGCAACGGCACCCTCCTCGTCAGCCGTGACGGCGGCGACAGCTGGGAAAACGATCCAGTGGGCGACCGACAACCCAGCAATTTCACCCGCCTTGTTTTCGACGGCGACCACGCTTTTGTGCTGGGAGAGCGGGGCAATCTGCTGCGCTGGGTCGGCAACGCTGTGTAACTGAGGGGCACCCTCAGCCCCAGCACACCAAAGTCACCTCCTAAGATCATCGTCCTGACACGCCCAAAGCCATGGCCGCCGGCTCAACAGGAGAACGTCCGTTCTTCGAAATCATCACGAGCATCCGTTACTGGGTGAT
>MDTA01210438.1_pt1 | contig 13975 bp, 17 predicted proteins | sample 811151 | NCBI WGS metagenome assembly MDTA01 (sample SAMN05326648, study PRJNA326480) | marine metagenome | isolation source: seawater | place: Indian Ocean: South | collected 2010 | reverse complement strand
TTTCTCATAAACTTATCACCAACGATTGCACATTGATGTAAGTTAAGTGATTGTCTATTTACATCACCTTTTGGTTCTCTGATTTCTAACCAATCTAAAAAGTCATCGTGTTCTATATTAAGGTTTACAGATGCTGCTCCTCTTCTAACTGAACCTTGATTTGTAGCAAGGATTGTAGAATCATATATTTTTGCGAAGGGTACTACACCATCAGATGTACCATTACCCGTAATGTTAGAACCTGCTGGTCTAATTTGATTGATTCCAATACCAACACCACCACCATGTTTTGCAAGTAGCATTAGTTCTAAATTTTTCTTTCCTATTTCATATATTGAGTCACCTACATCAATACCAAAACAACTTATTGGTAATCCTCTATCAGTACCTGTATTTGAAAGTACTGGTGTTGCTAAGTTTAACCAACCTTTCCATATGTAATCGAAGAATTTTGATGCTAATTGTGGTTTATTTAATCGTTGTGCTACCTTAGTAGAAACTCTCCAATATGCATCTTTTGGTTTTTCACCAGCTAATAAGTAACCTTTAGAAATGGTTTTTACATATATCTCAGTATTCGCCCACTCAGGAAAATCAACACCTAATTCCCAACCATGCTCATCGCCGTAGTTTTTAGCCATTTTTAATTATTTAATTGTTAAAATAAATCACCCCAATCTTCTCCTTCGTTTGCCTTACTGTAATCAGTAGGTCTAATAGCGAAGAAATCGGTATGGGTGAGTCCGCCTGTTAAATGATAAAACCAATCTAAGTTTTCAGCTTGTTGTTTGTTATAATCGAATATTTCTTCATAACCCAATTCTTGTAACTTAGTATTAGTTCTAGCTTTGATAAATTCTTTTAAATCAGATGCTTTTAGATTTTCTAAATCACCTCTCTCAAACATTTTATCAATGAATTTAGATTCAAGTTCTACTATCAGTTTAGCAGCTTGTTCAATTGAATCTCTACACTCTTCCAAAAGAGAAGGATATTCTTCACACATATGTCTGAATAATTGACAACCCATTTTAGAATGTAAAGATTCATCTCTTACACTCCATTTCATTTGTTGTCCAATACCTTTTAGTTTATCTCTCATTTGGAATGAGTAAAGTACCGCAAATGAAGAATAAAGCGATACTCCTTCAGCGAATGCTGAAAATATTGCCAAACTTCTACCCACTTCTTGTCTTGCTTTAGCATTTTTAGCTAAATCTTCATGTGTCCAATCAGCTGAAGTTTGTGTTAATAGGTCAAACTTCTCAGCTACTGCAGGTTCATGCAAAAATGCTGAGAAATCATCTAACCCTAATGTTTCGTTTAAATATGAATAAGCCGTAGCATGAATAGTTTCTTGCGAACCAAACATCATAGCCATTTGTCTTATCTCATGTTTAGGAAACCAATTGGTAACCATATTAGTCCAATAATCGGATACCGCGCATTCAGTTTGAGCAAACCCCAAAAGAATATTACCAACTAAATGTTTTTCATCATCTGTCAACTTCTCATTCCAGTCTTTAACATCGCCACTCATTGGTATTTCGGTGTGTAACCAAAATGCCTGTGCTTGCTTTAACCAGCCTTCTGTATGATATATTGGGTATTCAAATGGTTTGAACGGAATTCGTTCTTTAAATAGTTTGCTCATTTTTCTATAACTTTTTTTATTATTTATTTTCGTTTACTGATGCTTTTCTGTAGTCTGTTACAAGTTTCTTAATCTCACCAATTGCTTTTCTAGCTCTTGATGCTGATGCTTTAGTTGTACCATTGTGTTCTGCTTCGAATTGAGTATATAACTCTTTAATTTGTTCGAAAAGTTCTTGTGAATTTGCCATAAAATTTTCTTTCTTTTTAAATTTATTTTAGATTATACCGAAAAGTAGATTCGGTGAATATAACTATAGTATATATGAGAAAAAAAACTCAATATATACACTTTTTTTTAGAGTATTTTAAAATCCCATACTCTCTTTATTTGTGGTAGACTTCGAAAAGCCCATATTCTCCACATATTTTTTGTGCAACAATTGCTTTCTTTGATTTTCTCCACTAGCTGCTTGCTTTGTTGATAACATACCTTCAGCTGATGTTCCATCATAAACTTCGATAAACCCAGTGTTAGTATCCATTTTACAAGGAAATGTGATACCATCAGGTCCAAACCTATTTTTCATAATATGTGCTCTAGCAGTATTGTTCAATTTATCTTTTGATTTTCTACTCCAACTCATAATGAAATCTGCATTCATTACTTTTGCATATGAATCAGAAATTTTATCTGCTTCGATAACTTCTGAATCTATTGCTGAACGATTGGTTTGTGATGCTGTCCAAACAGGTATACCATATTCACCACTTAAACCTCTCAAGTCGATGTAAACACCACCTTGCTCTGCATATGTTGAATCGGTTTTGTTAGAATGTGATAATAATAAATCAGCATAATCTACAATTATCAAATCTGGTTTGTTATCAGCAGCTATCATTTTATCAATGTGTTGCGCAATCTTTTTTGAGGATACTCCCTTTGGTGGAAAATACTTAATCATTAACCTACCTTTTAATCCTCTAATTTTTTCTTCTACTATATCTCTCTTATCTTTTATATCAGCTGATGGTATCTTTGAGAATACTGTATCGTATCTTGCTCCTACATAGTGCTCAGATAGCTCCATTGAGTAGTGAACCACACTTAACCCCTGTCGTACCGCAGATGCCCCTAAAGCCGTTAGAATCCAAGTTTTACCAACACCCGATGGAGCTACTACAACTCCTAATTCACCTGGTCCTAATCCTCCATCCATCAAATCATTTATAGGTGACCAATCCGAAGGAACTGTTGAACGTTTTACATCTTCCATACGAGAAAGAAAATCATCTTTGTAATCATGTCCTAAATCAGTTTCAGTACCAACCTTCATAGCTTTATCTACTAAATCTTTGATTCTATCAAAGTTACCAGCTTTTAGTAAGTCTACTGATTGAAGGATTACATTTTTAAGATTTTGATTTCTACAAAAAGATGTAAACTCTTTCTTAATATAATCTAAATCTACATTACCTATCTGAGTATAAACATGTCTAAGTTGTTCAACTACTGTAGTTTTTAAAATATCATTATCTAATTTAGCTAATTTATGTTTGAAAACATCCATTGATGGTGGTTTTCTATACTCTTCGTGATAGTCTACAATCTCATCAACTATCCATTTATTAGCATCTGATTCAAAAAACTTAGGTGATAGTACCTCCGAAAGTTTATCTAAAAACTTTTCGTCCGTTAATAATGATGATATTACCTTTGATTGAAATGAGTTTCCAAATTTAGATAAATTATCCTGTTCTTGCATTTATAACTTTTATATTTTAACTAATATACGAAAAATATTTGATATATCCAAATATTTAAACCTTTAATTTAAGTTTTGTTATTTGTTTTTTATCTGTTGCATATTTTTCACAGATATATTTAATTTGTTCTCTTCCTTCTCTAGTTGCATAAAGTATCTCTAAATACTCAGTAGCTTGTTTTTTAGAACATTCATATTCGATTCTTAATAAATCTAATAACCATTCTTCATACTTTTGGTCTTTTTTACCCTTAACATATCTGAGATAATGTCTACCCTTTGGTAAGATTCCTATGTATGCTAAATAAAGTTGTTTGGGTTGTAAAGCTTGTGTGTATGGTTGTAACTCAGCTATCAAATCAATCCAATCATTATTCATTGATAAAAATCTATGAATCATATAATTAGACCAACTCTTCATATCAGATTCATCTAAAGTATCAAAGTACTTTGGATTCTGTTCATTAGTGATTGCTTTTATGTGGTCAAATAACGATTTAGCCATCCTTCTTAGTTTGAAATTCTTTTGGTAATAATTGTTCGTTTACTTCTCCACAATCTCCACATAACCAAACCTCAACAGGAATAATAGCATCTTGCGGTGTACCTGTTACAAGCTTTGATATGGTTAGAAACTTTTGACCTGGTATGAATATTGTACCTCCACAATGTGTACATTTCATTTCCTTTGCTTTGGATAAATCAATCTTTGGTTGTTGTGGTTGTTTTGGAGGTGTATTTTTGTTACCACCACCATTCATTCCTATAATCTTAGCCATCTTTATTTTCTTTTAGTGTTTCTTCATATGATTTAAACAAACTATCAGCTAAATCAAATCTTTTTTGGTCTAAGGATTCTCTATATTCATCATCTTCATACATCTTATCCCAATCTATTGATTCTGCATCTAAATCTGTATCCTCAATATCATCATAGTCCTTAGCGTATATAAATGCACCTGTTGGATTATATGATTCATCTTCATAAGTACCTCTTATAACTACTTTAGAATTATCTTTTTGTAACCAATCTCTTAATTTTTTAAGTAAATCTTGTGGTACAGACCATGCACTTTCTATATTAAACAATATCACCCCATCATTATCATAGTAATCATTAATGTACCACCACTTAGCTCCATATTCATCTATTCTAAAAGAATATAAATCATAATCTTCATCTGGTTCTTTTCCATCAAAATATCTATTTGAGAAAGTTGTTGCATCTAAATTATAAGAACCACTTTCTGGTTCTAATAGTTTTTCTAATTTTTCTTTAGAACCACTATTTAGATTTTCAACTTGAACCCAAGTATACATTGAATTAGCCATTAACTTCCTCCTCTTTTGGTTTGTTTACTACCATACATTCAGTAGTTAAAATCATACTTGCTATAGATGCTGCATTTTCAAGAGCACATCTGGTTACTTTTTTAGGGTCAACGATACCAGCTTGAAACATATCTACATATTTTTCATTTTTAGCATCATATCCACCACCATTAGTTTTAATATATTCAATGATTTCATTATGAACACCAACACCACAATTATTTAAAATCTGAGATAATGGTGCTGCCAATATTTGTGAAATAATATCTACTCCGTAATTATATGATTCAGAATAATTTGTTTGTTTGACTTGCCATTCATCTAAATCTTTTTGAATCTTTAATAAAGCGATACCTCCACCCTCAACAATACCTTCTTCTATTGCTGCTCTAGTTGCATGTAATGCATCATCTACTCTATCTTTCTTTTCTTTTAATTCAACTTCAGAACCAGCACCGATGTTCAATCTAGCAACACCACCACTTAGTTTAGCTAATCTTTCTTGAAGTTTTTCTTTATCATAATCTGATGTAGAATTTTCAATAGCTGATTTGATATGAGTAATTCTTTCTGTAATTCCTTCAGAATCTCCTCCTCCATTAACAATCGTAGTTGTATCTTTACCAATTGTAATCTTTTCACAACTACCTAATTCACCTAATGTTATATTATCTAATGTAATACCAACCTCAGAGGAAACAAATTGACCTCCAGTTAATACTGCTATATCATTCATCATTTCTTTTTTCCTATCACCAAAGCCAGGAGCTTTTACACCACAAACTTGAAGATTACCTCTCATTTTATTAACAACCAAAGTTCCTAAAACTTCACCAGCTAAATCATCAGCGATAATAATAAGTGGTCTACCTTCCTGCGATACACCTTCTAATAAAGGAAGAATATCATTCATAGATGATAAAGTACCATCATATAATAAAATATATGGATTATCATAAGTAGCCATCATTTTTTCAGGATTAGTTACGAAGTGAGGAGATACATATCCTTTATCGAATTGCATACCTTCTACTAACTCCATATAGGTTTCGATACCATTACCCTCTTCTACTGTAATAACACCATCTTTACCAACCTTTTCAAAAGCACCAGCAATAAGTTCACCAATTACAGAATCATTGTTAGCTGATATAGTTGCTATTTGTTTAATTTTATCTTTATCAGAACCAATTATAACAGATTGTTCACTTAACTTATCAACTACAAACTTAACTGCTGCTTCAATACCTTTTTTTAATTCCATTGGATTTGAACCATTTTCTACCATCTCAAATCCTAATCTTGCTATTTCTTGAGCAAGTACAGTAGCTGTCGTTGTACCATCACCAGCTTCATCAGCTGTTTTGGATGCAACTTCTTTAACTAACTGAGCTCCCATATTTTCGAACACATCTTCTAGTTCGATTTCCTTTGCTACTGATACACCATCTTTTGTAATATGTGGTGAACCATGTTGTTTTTGTAAAAGTACATTTCTACCTTTTGGTCCTAATGTAACCTTAACTGCGTTTCCTAAAGTATCCAATCCGTTCTTCAACGATTCTCTAGCGGATACATCGAATTTTAATTGTTTTGCCATAATTTATTTAATGTTTGATAATATATTTAATATTGTTGCCATAAATGGAATTTCTTTATCAACTGCCAAAGCATCTCTATGTTGACCTTCTGCTAATACTAAAATAACTCCACTAACTTTACCATTTGCATATTCATCTACTTTATCATATAATAAAGAATACATTTCGGTAAAGTCCTGTACTTTTGAATCTGCTATAGTTTTTCTTACTTTAGTATATTTGTTCCTTACATCATCTGAAGATTTTAATATTTCTATAACTTTTGTTTTAAAATCAGAATCCATCAAATCATTTTTAGATACTTTTAGTTGACCTTTAAATGAATTTAATTGACAAGTGTTTATTACCTTTCTAATATCAGGATAAGCAGAATCTATGATTGGAACTAAATCTTTTATATCATAGTTTACTGATTCTGATTTTAGAATCTTATCCATTTGTACCGCTACCTCTTTTTTAGATGGTGGTACAATCTGAAATGTTTGACATCTACTTTGTATTGGGTCAATAATCTTCTCAACATAATTACAGGTCAAAATAAACCTACAATGTTTAGAGAATGTTTCCATCAAATTTCTAAGTATAGCTTGTGCGTTTGGTGTCATATAATCAAACTCATCAAGTATTACTATTTTGTATTTTTTAAAACCTTGCGATGATGCGAAGTTTTTAACTTTATTTCTAACTGTATCTACATTGTTTTCATCAGATGCGTTTATAATCATATAATCACATTCTATTGATTTAACAACTAATTTAGCTAATGTAGTTTTACCAGTACCAGCTCTACCAAATAATAATAGATGAGGTACATCTTCAGTTTCAATATATTGTGCAATCTTTTCTTTTAGGTGTGCATTACCTACATAATCATCTAACTTTATAGGTCTGTATTTTTCAACCCACAATGAATTATCTACTGATTCCTCAGTTTCTTCAAAAAATGCCATATTAATCTATTGTTGTATTTCTTGTCCAGTAATCAGATATAGAAGATATACTATATTCATAAAGTGATTTTTTAATTTTCACTTCTGATAGTTTATCTTTCAGTAAATCCAATTGAGCTGGTGTTATATTATAATGGTGGATTCCTTCTAAAAATCCTCGTAACCATTGTACAAATTCTTTTTCGTTCATTATCTTCCTACTTCTTTTAAGTAATTATTTTTCATATTATCCCAACTCATACCAATAGCATCTATATAAAATAAATGTTCAGGTTTGAGTTTATTATTATCATGCAACTTAGAATATCTCTTTATTGCTTGTCTCTTCCACCACTTATTGATATAATCAATACCTTCAGAAAACTTCTTTTTCATTTTCAAATCCTTTTCTTCTATTTCTGAACGGAGAAACTCAGGTCCATTCTCATACATCATAGCAAGATATACTCCTCTTTTAAAACCATGATGATAATCAGTAGCTCGAATTCCACATTCTTTAAATATCTGCGTTAAGATTTTTTGCTTGATACCACTTACAGGCCCGCTTGCGATTCCCATACTTTTACCATTACGAATTCTTTCATTTGTAATGGAAGTTTTGTACCACTCTGCTCTATTTTCCTTAATCCATTGATGCCAAGGGTCATAAAACTCATCATCTGGTTTTAATGCAATCTTACCGGCAGATTCGCCTAAAGTTTTGTAATGTGGAATTCCGTTGTACTGTGAATGTATTCCATATAAAGAGGTAGTACCAACTGCTATTAGGGTTTGTCCATATTTCTTTTTCCAATAATCCCTAACCTCAGGTAAAGTACACATCATCGCTGTAAGTTTACCTCCTAAGAAATTATATCCTAAAGGTTGTGTACATACAATTGTAGATGCGATTGTTGTAAAGTTTAGTTTACCTTCTTTAAATTTATTTTCTTTATTCCAACCAATGTATTTATCTCTCACACCCATTGATGTTACATCGGATGCGAGTGATACTAATCCTAATCCCTTACCACTTTTTCTATCTTTTATGAATATCTTAACATTCCTACCAGGATTAGCTGTCCAACTCATTGTGTGAATCATTCTTCTAAGATGAGTCCATTTTGTAGCATCATCTTTATCTTCCACAATTTCAACATAAGGTTCTAACTCTTCTATCTCTTTTATAGTTAGTTCCTTATTGTTGATATCAGTTGGTTTCCACTGCCAATCATAATAAGATGCTATGGTAGATTTATCTCTAATCATAGAATCCTCCTGCAACTCAACCCATTTTTTGTACAATGTTTGTTCTTCAACACTCATTGTCATAAGATAATTCATATTATCAATGAGTTTCTTTTTCTCATCTTCAAATATAAATTCAGGTTTAGCTGGTTCGGTATCCCAAAAACTCATTACTTAATTTCTACTAAATAATAATTAGAAACATAATCTCCATCTTCAAAAGAAAGATGTGCTAATCCTTTAGAAGAAATCTTTAATGATGATTTATTAGAACCTTTATTAGCTATAAGGATAGCTTTTAAATATTTTGCTGAGAATGCGATTGGTTCAATATCACCTTCACAAACACAATTAACATTAATACTAATTCTATTTGAATTAATTGAAGAGTATCCTAAGATGATTTCTCCTTTATTATCTTTACAAGTAAATGTAAATGTGTCTGCATCTGCTAATGCTCCTTTAGATTTAATAAATTTATTAACAAACTCATCATCTAATGTTAAATCAGAATCAAACTCTGGTAATGCTTTTAAATCAGGAACTGCTGGAATTACCGATGGTGCAGCTAACATATACTGAACCTTAGTTCCTTTATCACTAAATTTGATAGCGCCTGTTGTTTCTTCTACTTTGATTGAAGAATCTAATACACTTAGTAATCCTTTTAATTGTGATGTAGTATAGATACCAAACTCACCATTTGGGAATTCATTTTCTTTTACTGTTACATCACCTAATAAAGTTTTATCATCTGATATCATTTTTACTGATACTGAATCATCGGTTGAGTTTATCATTACTGATTCTACCTCACCACCGAGATTATATCGATTGATAAAACCATCCAATTTTAATTTTTCCATATTTTTATCTTTTATTTAATTTAATATTTGTACAAATATACGAAATTTTTTTGAAACATGCAAGTTATTTCGTAACTATATTTGCGAAAGTATCCCTCAGCCAGTCATTTATATTACCGAAGTTACTTAATACTTTGTATTTATTTAGAATTTTCATAAATCCTAATTTACTTACGGGAGATATGGGTTCATTAAATCTATCCAAAACACTCATTTTCACATTGCCACTTATATCGACATCATCTAATTGCATTAGTTCTCTGTTCAATAATATCTGGTCTTTAGCTTCTATTATATCTTTATAGATTTTAATTTTACCCTTTTTCTCTTCGTTTTTCTGTTCTGATAATTTTAATAAATCATCTACAGTTAGCTTTTTATCCTCCGTTATCTCAGGAAAACGTTTCACTACTGTTTTTATTCCACATCCGTAAACACCTGGAATGTTATCTGATTTATCTCCATCCAAAACTCTGTAAAGTAAAAGGTTTTTGGATTCTATGCCATATTCCTCTTTTACTATTTTCTTATTGTAGACCTTTTTCTTAGTAGGTGACCATATAATCGTATCATCATCTACTAATTGTAAAAAGTCCTTATCAGTTGACATAATAACGGATTGTTCACCTTCCTTCAAAAGTTTTGTAGATATATAAGCCATTACATCATCGGCTTCAACCCCATCATAAATCATTGTAGTTAAAGGTAATGCATCTAACATTTCATTTAACCAAACAAATTGCCTTTTCATAGATTCTCTTTCATCTTCATCGTTCATCAAATCTTTGTATTGGCGATTTACTCTAAGTTTGTTTTTATCCCTTTGAGCTTTATATCCACTAAATTTCTTTTTTCTAGAAAGTGAACCACCTTGTCCATCAAATACAACAACAACACGAGTTGGTTGAACATTTCTAATTGCGTAACCTATTGATTTCAGAACACCAGTTACACCACCGACATGGTCACCATCATCATTCATCGTAGGAATGGATGACCAACATCTGATAAATGTATTTAAACCATCGATAATTAGAACTCTATCGTTCTTTTTTCTATCGATATTTTGGTCGTGCTCTCGTTCAACTGAGCTCAATATGTTTTTGTATAGTTGTTTCATTATCCGTTAATTTTGCCTACTGAATCATCAGAAAAATACTTTTCTAATGTTTCTAATCTTTCATCAGCAGATGCTAATAGTTTTAAAGCTTGTGTTGCATTATCCCAAAAATCTTTTGTGGAATGGTCTCCAATCCCCGCAGGAAAATTTTTAAGTAAATCCAATGATAACAGAGCTTTGTTTCTATCAGCTTCAGCTTCTGATTTTAGCATTTCATAAATTCTTTTATCTAATTTTGCCATAATTAATCATTTTATGCTTCTTCTTCGGCACCCTCAGAATCTCTTTCCATCGCTTCGATATCCAAAGTATCTGATTTATATTGAAGTATTGTTGATTCACATATCTTTTTATAGATTTGTTCTTTAACATCTTCTCTTTCATCAATCAATTCAATGAAATCTTTTGATTGGAATTTTAGTTCCTCTCCAGTTTCAGTATCAATGTATGTGTACCAAGCGCCAGCTTGTTTTACTAATTTATTATCTTTCATAACTCCTAACCACGAACCGTAGTTATCAATACCTCTATCAAAGTAGATTTCAAAATCAGCCGCCCTTAGAGGTGGTCCCATTCTGTTTTTAACTACTTGACATCGTACTTTCATCCCAACAACCTTATCCTTTCCGTTTACCTTCATTTTGATTTGCCCCATATTCTTTAACCTTAATCTTACCGAAGCATGGAAAGCGATTGCTTTACCACCTGAAGTAGTCCAAGGGTCACCGAACATAGCGTTCATCTTCTGTCTAAGTTGATTAGTGAATACTAATGAGATTCTTTGTCTACCAATCATATTGGTAATCTTTCTCATTGCCTTTGATATGATAATTGCTTTATCTGTAGCATATCCATCTTTTTTGTAATCTGCAGCTAACTCATTTGAAGTTGAAGCTGCTGCTACTGAATCTACTACGATAGTAACTAACTTATCTTTGGATGTTTCTCTAACTTTCTCAATGATAGTCTCTGTAAAATCAAAGATTTGTTCAACCGAATCCGCTGAAACATAAAGTAATTTAGAAACGTCAACACCGATTGCTTCTAAAAATTCTCTACTAACTGCGGTTTCTGTATCAATCAATACAGCTACACCACCTTGCTTTTGTGTTTCAGCAAGTAAGTGAGCCGATACTAATGATTTACCCGATTGTTCTAAACCAGTTATTTCTGCGATTCTACCAACAGGAAAACCACCATAAGGGCGATTGGAAATTGCAACATCTAACATCGCACATCCAGTAGATACCCAACCTTGCACATTTGTAGGTGCTTCATCGGAATCTAAGAAGAATGCTACTTTGTTATTTTTTGCTTGTTTGTTAAGCTCACCCGCTAGGATGTCTACTAAATCTAATTCTTTTTTCGCCATTTATAGGGTTTTATCCGTTAAACAAATCATCAAATGCAGCTGCTACATCATCAGTTTTCTTTGATGGTGTAGGTTTTTCTTCATCTACATCAAATGGTAAATCATCTTTTGCTGGGGGAACATCTTTCTTTGAAAGAGTTTCACCTGATACTGAAGGTTCACCAGCTTCAGCAGCTGCGCTTGGATTTAACCATCCTTCTAATACTGATTTTAATTCATCATAAGATAACTCAGAATATAAATCTGTAATTTCAGTTTGATTTTCCAAAAACTTTTGAACATTATCAGCATTTTCAGTCAAAGGTGTTTGCTTTGGTTTAACTCTGATAGTTGTTACAGGATATGAAGTACCTGCTTCCTCAGCGGATTGATATTCAATTGTAATATCTCTACCACTGGTTGGGTCGGTGATATCACCATAATCTGGGTCTGCTATGTATCCTAAAATTTCTTGATATACAGTTTTACCAAATCCCCAAAATTTCACTCCTTCACCTTCTTGCCCTCTAACCAAAACAGGTACGAAAGTTCTTAACTTCGGCTCCATTTGTTTAGCAGCTTTCCAATCTTCTTTATCACCCATTCTCTTTAGTTTATCTGCAAACTCTACAATAGGGTCTGGTCTACCAAATGATTGTGGTGATAAATAAGTTTTGTTGTTAATGTTGTAGTGAAAATACAATTCGATGAATGGATTATCCTTATCGAATTTGTAAGGAACGATTCTTACTTGTGTTTTACCTGGCGTAGGTTTCCATAATGAATCGGACTTTTTTTGTGTGTTTTGTAGTTTGCTCAGTCTACCTCTGATTGCGTCAATATTAATTGCCATAATTACTCCTTTTAAGTTTAAAAATTTATTTATTTAATGGTTTTATTTACGTGTCTATCCTACACGCGGTGTTTACATATATAAGTATAACGTTCCACCAAAAACGGCATACTTTTTAGGGTTAAATTACATTTTTTTTAGTATTTTTTCCAGTCCATTTTCCATTTACCATATGAGTGTAAATTATGTTAAAGTATTCTCTATCAAAGTAACTTTTTGCTTCACCTTTAAGTTTTACTTTAACCACATCTGTATTTGGAAATTTTATTTTAGTACCATAATTAAACATAGTCATAATACAATCTTCGTTTGCTAATTTAGTAGATAGTTTTGGAAATACTTCTTTGTTAACATCTCTATGAGTATCGTGAAATATACCATCAAACTTTCTATTTAATGTATCAGTCATATCAAACCAATCACCATGTAATATAGTAACATTTGGTTTATCTTTAGCCCACTCACAAGCTTTTTTGTATATTTCGGGATGTTTTTCTATAATCGTATGTGATTTAATATTATAACTTTGAATTTCAGTAGCTGAAATACCCATTCCAAATCCTATCTCTAAGATATCTCCTCCATTTTGGGTAACAACTTTTGCGAACTCTTTCATCACATCAGTTTCAGCTACATGCATAACTAACCTATGTTTTCTGAATTTGGTATTATCAAAATCAGAGGTAGTTATCATATCCTCAGTTATATTTAAATTAATTACTTTGCCCACTTACCTCTTTGAACTATTTGTGATATGATTCCATACACACTTAAATCTTCGTATGTATCTTGAATATTCTCTCCAACTTCATCGGGCTGTCCTTTAACTACCAATTGTAGTAATCTTTGAATTTTATCATTTTTTCTAAACCACAACCCAGTTAGTGCTATTTTTTTATCATCATCAGATTCTAAATTACTACCAACTGAAATATTACCTGGTCCGTAGTTCCTTTGTTTTTTACAAAAGGTAACATACATTTCATCTAGTATCTTTTTAAATTCGCTTGTAGTTTGGGGGTATTTTCTCTCGCAGTATTCCTGCGCATTTTCTTTACTCATATAACTTTATTTTTATTTGTAAACAAATATACGAAAAAGATTTCATATATCCAAGGAAAATTTGAATTATTTTAAGAAAATTTTATAATATCAAAAACTCTTGTGTTTATTTTTTTAGTTCCATCAACATTGGTTACTATGATGGAGTTCTTAAACTTATCCCAATCAACAGTAAAACTTTTATCTAAAGTTCCACCATTCTCCTCTTTGATTAGTTCGTTTAATGCGTTTATTGTGTACAATGTATTTGATTG
>MDTA01139281.1_pt1 | contig 13979 bp, 14 predicted proteins | sample 811151 | NCBI WGS metagenome assembly MDTA01 (sample SAMN05326648, study PRJNA326480) | marine metagenome | isolation source: seawater | place: Indian Ocean: South | collected 2010 | reverse complement strand
TAGATTTAAAATAGCTTTAGAGGCAATATCAAGAGGATATAATTTGTTCTTAGAAAAACCGCCATGTAAATCGTTAGAGGAATGTAAAATTTTGATTGATTTAGCAGGTTCCAAGGGAATAACGATTTTTGCAGGATGGCACTCTAAATATGCATTAATGATATCTAGAGCTAAAGATTGGATTAATAGTTATGGATATGATCATTTTGAAATTAACTGGAAAGAAAATGTAAATAAGTGGCATCCCAATCAAAATTGGATAACAAGAAAAAATGGTTTTGGTGTTTTTGATTCAGGAATAAATGCATTATCTATACTTTACGAGCTAACAAGTGATGATTTCTTTGCAGAGAAAATAGAATTTTATAGACCAAGAAATTGGGAATCGCCAATTGCCGCATCTTTTAATCTAGGCAAAAGAAATAAATTATGCGGAAGTGTAAATTTCGATTTTAGAGCATGTGAAAAAGAATCATGGGAAATTAAATTTACTTCTGGTAAAAATGAACTTTTTTTATCAAATGGAGGACAGTGCATGCAGATAAATAAAACTCATATTGAACTGAAGGACAAAAAAAATAGTGAATATGAAGATATGTACTTGCATTTTCGGGATGTGATCTTACAAAAACAAATTAATTTTGATACTCGCCCTCTAAATTTAGTAGAAAAGTTGTTCGAAAAAGCAAGTTGGTATGAAGTTGAAGAATTCGTTGGTATCTAAATTAAAGGGGAATTTTCTCATAAAAGTAGTTGACAAAAATAGATGTATTCTCGGTGAGGGAGTATTTTGGCATCCTGAAAGAAAACAATTATTTTGGTTTGACATAATAGATAAAAAACTCTTTTCTTTGTCAAAAAGAATATCTAAACATTGGCAATTTCAAGATCATATCTCTGCAGCAGGTTGGATAGATAAATCTTCATTATTAATAGCTGGCGAAAATAATTTATTTTCATTTAATTTGGAAACAATGAAACGAGAAAATATTTGTGATCTAGAAAAAACAAATAATGAAAATAGATCAAATGATGGCCGTGCTGACCCATGGGGTGGATTTTGGATTGGAACGATGAGTAAGAAAGCTGAATTGAACAAAGGTGCTATTTATAGGTTTTATAAAGGGAAGCTAATGAAGTTATTTGATGGAATTACTATTCCTAATTCAATTTGTTTTTCAAAAGATAAAGAATTTGGCTTTTACTCAGATACAAAAAAACAAAAAATATATAGGCAAAAACTTAATAAAAAAACAGGTTGGCCAGAAGGAAAAAATGAAATTTTTTTTAATTTCTCTAGCAAAAACTTTAATCCAGATGGCATGACTGTCGACATCAACAATAACCTATGGTGTGCACTCTGGGGGTCGTCTCAAATAGTCTGCATATCTAATAAAGGCAAGATTATTCAATATCTTAAATTACCTGTAAAGCAACCTTCTTGTCTGTCATTTGGTGGAGAGAATTTTGAAACTTTATATGTAACTTCTGCTTCAGAAGGTCTAAAAAAATCTAATGAAAAATATGATGGACAGACTTTAAAAATAAATATTGGGATTAGAGGAAATCCTGAGTCTAGAGTAGAGTTATGACAGCACTTAGAAAAATTTTAGTTAGTGTGATAATTAGAACTTTGAATGAAGAAAAATACTTATCTGAATTATTAAATGAAATAAAAAATCAGCAATCTAATTCTTTCATAATAGAAACAATAATTGTTGATTCCGGCTCAACAGATAAAACATTAGTTATAGCAAAATCTTTTGATACAAGAGTTGTTCATATCAAGAAAGAAGACTTTTCTTTTGGTCGTTCATTGAATCTAGGATGTGAAAACGCAATGGGTGATTTTTTTGTATTTATTAGTGGACACTGCATTCCAACAAATAAAAGTTGGATACATAATCTTATATCACCACTAAAGGATAATTTATGTGATTATACTTATGGTAAGCAATTAGCTAGAGACACTACAAAGTTCAGTGAAAAGCAAATATTTTCAAAATATTATTTAAAAAATTCTTCAGTTCCTCAGAAAGGGTTCTTTTGTAATAATGCCAATTCGGCAATTAAAAAAGACATTTGGAAAAAATATTTATTTGATGAAAAGTTAACAGGTTGTGAAGATATGGATCTTGCAAAAAGAATTTGTCTAGATGGTGGAAAAATCGGGTATGTTGCTGAAGCATCGGTTTTCCATATACATAATGAAAATTGGCTCCAGATAAAAACCCGTTATGAGAGGGAAGCCTTAGCCTTGCAAAAAATAATTCCCGAAGTTTCATTAACGAAACTAGATTTCGTGAGGTTTTTTATTTCGGGTGTTCTAAAAGACCTACATATCGCATTTATGGAGAGAAGTTTTGTAAAAAACTTTAGATCAGTAATATTATTTAGGTGGGCTCAATATCTGGGAGCTTACATAGGTAATAATAAAAATTACAAAATTTCAAAAAAACACAAAGAAAGGTATTTTTATCCCATTACATCAAGAGGTTCAAAAGAATTGAAGGAAAGGTATTTTCATCCTTTTGAGAGCGATATTGAAATTACCAATAACAATAATCATGACTAAAGTTGCTGCACTTTTACCTCTAAAAGCTCATAGTTCTAGAGTACAAGGTAAAAATTTCAAAGAATTTTGTGGCAAGCCCCTCTTTAGGTGGGTATTTGACAAACTTTTATCCATCTCAGAAATAGAGTTAATCGTCATTAATACAGATGCTCGTTCACTTCTGCTTCAACACGGACTAGAAGAAAGCGATAGGGTAATGATTAGAGATCGTCCTAAAGAAATTTGTGGCGATGGAATTTCAATGAATAAGATTATAAACGACGATGTAAAAAATGTTCCAGCTGACACCTACATCATGACTCACACCACAAATCCTTTGCTTTCTAAGAATACAATTTTAAATGCTCTCAAAACTTTTCAAAAAAATATCAAGGAAAATAAAGCTGATTCATTATTTACAGTAAACAAAATTCAAACAAGATTTTATGATAAAAACGGCAAAGCAATAAATCATGATCCAAAAAACTTAATTCCAACTCAAAATCTTGAAACTTGGTACGAAGAGAATTCGAATCTTTATATTTTTACAGAAGATTCTTTTAAGAAAACCAAAGCAAGGATAGGCCAACAGCCATCAATGTATGTTACTCCTTTGGTTGAGTCAATTGATATTGATACTCCTCAAGAATGGGATAAGGGAGTTTTAATTACTAAATATCTATTAGAATCAGGTCAAATTAAGTAGAGAAATGAGTTGAAAAAAATTTTAGTATCTTGCCCACCAATGCTTGGAAACAAGGAGCAATTTATCCCAATTCTTAAATCAATGGGGTATGAATCTGTTTGTCCAGAATTTGAACAGACCTTAACAGAAGAAAAACTTATAAAATTAGTACCGGAATGTGAAGGATGGATCATTGGTGATGATCCGGCGACAAGAAAAGTTTTTCAAGCAGGAGTTTCTGGAAAATTAAAAGCTGCAGTTAAATGGGGTATAGGAGTAGATAATGTTGATTTTGATGCGTGTAAAGAATTTGGTATTCCAGTAACAAATACTCCTGGAATGTTTGGAAACGAGGTAGCAGATGTTGCAATAGGTTATCTTTTATCACTATCAAGACGGTTACACCTGATTGATCGAGATGTACGTTCAGGAGATTGGCCGAAACATCAAGGAATTTCATTAAAAGGAAAAACAGTTGGGGTAATTGGTTATGGAGATATTGGAAAACAAACAGTACTAAGGTGTGAAGCATTTGGATTAAAAGTAATTATTTATGATCCTGAAATTAGGAAGGTCAATAAAAAATATCATCTTGCAAAATGGCCATCAAATATAGACAAATGTGACTTTTTAATCTTAACCTGCTCACTGAATTCAAAAAACTTTCATATGATTAATGAAGAAATTTTTCTAAAATGTAAAACAGGCGTAAGAATCATAAATGTTGCTCGTGGCCAACTCATCTGCGAAGATGATTTAAACGCAGCCTTAAGTTCAGGTAAAGTTCATTCGGTAGCTCTTGATGTTTTCGAGAAAGAACCAATTCCTGAGAATAGTTTCTTATTCCAATATCCTGATTGTATATTAGGTTCGCATAACAGTTCCAACACTAAAGAGGCTGTAGAGAAAACAAATATCAAAGCGATTAACTTACTTTTAAAATTTTTAGAAAACTAAAAATGCTTTTAGAAAGACTTTTTAATGTGAGATATGCCTCACTAGTTGCTACTCAAATAATTAATCCAAGTTTCCATTTAATTCTAGCAATTATTTTAATTAAGCAATATTCAGATGAGATTTATGCAGAATTTGTCATTAAGTATGCGTTATTAATGGGCCTAGCTGCAATTGCACAAAAATCAAAATGGCAGCACATACATTATTTTTTGTCACTAAAGAATAAGATGGATCCAAATTATGGAATCTTAAAAAATGAATTTTTCTGGGTTATAAAAACAACACCCGTCCTCTTTTTTATCCTGTTTTTTGTTCAATTCACTCTCCCGGGTACTCTTTTTGATAAACCTTTAGAAATTATTTTAATATTTGTTACGTGCTTGTTTGTGTTTAATGGTTTAGCAGTAGGGTATTTAAGATTTAAAGAAAGATATTTTGAATATCTACTTTTTCTTCTATTCTCTTCCATTGTTAAGCTAATGGGAATCGCTTCAGGTTGGAATGAAATTTTTGGATCAATAATAATTTTTATTTGCGTGGTAGATTTATTAACTTGGTTACCAATTGTTATTTATTCCAGTCTAAAGATACATACTGTTGATCATAAGCTTCCTAAATATGCTGTAAGCATTGAAGAAATAAAACAGCATCAAACAGGGCAATATTGGAGCGCACTGATCGTATTGCCCCTGCAACAGTTTGACAAAGTAGGTTTAGCTTATTTATTAACTCCAGCAAATATAGCTTTATACACTATCATACAAAAAACGACTCTTTTATTTGCCTTAGTTATAGAACCGTTATACGTTCTTAAAATGAAAGAAAAAAATAAAAAACTTATTCAAGGTCAAAAGCTATTTTCTTTTAAAGAAACATCTAAGATGTTTTCTTTACCATTGTTTTTACAGCTTCCTATTTTAATATTTCTTTTTCTAGTGCCTGAAAGTTATGTTGAGTTTATATTTGGACTCTCCATAAATTTCTGGACTTATTCATTTTACTTTATAAGTTTCGCTATTGGATCTTCTTTGTACTTTGTTCATGTTTACGGAGTGAAATATTTACCCGGCAAAGACTTCTTACTTTCTACAGCATGGTCCATTGCAATTTACATAATAACCGTAATTCCTTTAACTTATGCTTTTGGCTTAATCGGAGCTTTGATATCTCTCTGCATTCAATTTTTTACAATTCTTTTATTTAGATTTTATCCCTTAAAGTTAAGAGGTGTATTTTGATTCCAAAAACTATTCATTATTGTTGGTATGGAGAAAATGAAATGAGCCCCTTGTCTGTAAGGTGTATGGACTCTTGGCAAGTTTTTGCTTTCGATTATGAAATAAAAAAATGGGATGAAAGTAACAAGTTTTTTGAATCTCCTGCTTTTGATCATGCAAAGAAACACAAACAATGGGCATTTATGTCAGATATTGCAAGGCTGTATATCCTTTATGAGTATGGTGGAATATACCTTGATGTCGACATGGAAATTATTAAGCCCTTTGAAGATTTATCAAAAAAAAGTAATTTTATAATTGGTGAAGAATCTAAGCTTGTTGCCTGCGGTATAATAATTTCTCAGCCCCGTCATCCTCTCATTAAAAAAATGATTGATTGTCTGGAGAGTCATCAAAAAAAGACATCAGAATTTATTCCAATGCCTACTTTGGTAGATCCAGTTGTTCGCAAATGGAGTAAAACAGAAATATTCATAGCCCCAAAAGATTACTTTTATCCTTACAACCCTTATGACAGAGAAAGAAAAGTAAAACAATTAATGTTTTCAGATATAAAAAACAAAACTTACACAATTCATCATTATCAGAAATCATGGAGATTTTCATTTTTAGATTTGCTTAGATCAAAATTAAGAGCTCTTTTAAGGCGTACACTTCATAAAAATTGAATTTATGAGAAAACCGCTCTCTTGAAATTGATTTCATCTTGAATCTTGATAAAAAGGTTTAAATTCTTTTAAAAAAATTAATTTAAAAAAATAATGAAACTAAGGAAACTAAAATATAATACTAATAGGAGAAGTATTTTTATTAAAATTTTAAATTTCTTTGAATACTTTCTACAGAATGAATAGATTAATTTTACTAAGAATTGGAAGTCTCTTAAAAAAAATTTCAAATTTTCTAGATATTTTAAGCAATAGAATAATTACTTACTTAAAAATCAAGTACGACAACAATTACACAATATTTAATCACGAAGGAGGTAAAAGGTTTAAATTACCCTCAATTTCGCCTTTTTCTATATTTTTCAGAGATAAAAATTTTAAAAATACAATTATGTTTTATTCAAGATCAAATGCAGAACCATTATTGAGAAAAATCGTTTTTAGTCTTTATCAAAAAAAGCTAATAAATCCCAAGAATTCAATAATTGATATTGGTAGTTGGCTTGGAGATAATTCTCTAATTTGGGCAACTTTTCTGGAAAATGAAGGACGTATATTTTCAATTGATCCGTCTCAATCAAATTTGGCATATTCTAAAGAAATTGCAGAGTTAAATAACATTAAAAATATATCTTGGATTGAAGCAGTTTGCGCCGAAAAAGAGGGAATCTCTTTAGACTTTGATGGCAGCATAGACCATACCAGCTTTAAAAAGATATCAGGTTCTAGCGGAAGTCGCATTTCTTCGACGCTTGATAAATTAATGCAAAAAGAAGGTTCTCCCAAAATCGGCCTCATGCATGTTGATGTTGAAGGTTTTGAATTAAGCGTTTTAAAAGGAGCAAAAAATATCATTAAGGAATCTATGCCGGCAATTATTTTTGAACAACATATTTCAAAAGAAGACATCAATTTAGTCTCAAAATATCTCAAATCCTTCGGATATCGAATATTTATGATCAATGAAGTTCTACCAATATGTGATCTTGATTGTAGGAATTTTATAGCTATTGATAATTCTATTGAAAGTATGGATCTAGAAGGCTTCTCTGAATGCAAAGCTAGAGGACATGGGATATTTAGCGCTTCCATTGGTAGCACTTTATTAGAAATTTGAATACAAATTATGGAGAAATTTTTAATTCAATAAAGTTGATAATCCTATATTTAATTAACTTTAAATGAAAAAAAGCTATTTAATTCCAAAAAATAAATTCATGTTTTTTTTAATTTCTAAAATTTAATTTCTTAAAATGGAACTGGGTTTAACTTATAGAGCTGTTTTTTTTGCCTTAGTTCTTTTGCCTTTCATCATAAAGTATATTTTTAATGGTTTTTCAATAAATAATAAACTTGGTCTTATCTTTGTCTTATTAGCATTACTTATCGAGATAACTTTCCGCCAATCTGGCGGAACGGATTACAGTAATTACAAGAGTTTATGGGATTACATTGTAGGATCTCCTGACTTATGGAGGGATAGGGATTATTTCGAAATAGGTTTCTTATTTTATATGCGACTTTTGTCGACATTTTCTGATTCGATATTTTTCTATCAGTTTGTAACATTTCTTATACCTGCTGTTATCTTTTATATAATTTCAAGAAATCTTCGTTTAGAGCAATCTATTTTTGTACTAGTCTTATATTCTTCTTTTATTGCCCCATATTATCTAAATGTAGTAGGTCAAGGATTAGCGATAGCATTTTTCCTTTTGATGTTTATGGTTTTAACTATTCCAAGATTATTTGAAAGGTCAAAAGCAGGATCTATACTTTTGGTATCCCTATCTCTACACAAGTCTGCAATTTTCGCTTCGGCTTTATTTTTGAACAAGAGAGACACTTTAATCTTGTTAATTTTTGTTGGAGCAATTATTTCTGCTCTTTTAATTTACTTTGGTTTAGAAAATTTAGTAATACTTGCATATAGCCTTGGTTTTGGTTTTAGTCTTGAGTATGATTTTGAAGCAAGCGTTACTTTTAACGATATAGCTTACAGATTTGCACATTTAATAATCATTCTATTCTTTGCATATGTTGTTGAAAGTAACTCTCGTCTTAAATATGCAATTTGGATTTATATATTCGGTTTTTTGTTATTTTTATTTTTAATACCTTTTCCAGTAGTAGCTTTAAGGACAAGTTTATTTTTTCGCAGTTTAGAATTAATTATTTATCCTCTTATAGGCTCAGAAATGAAACATTTGACTAATAGAGGGATATTCTCTTTAGCACTTTTAGCTATCTACAGCGTTCCTTTTTATTTGAATTGGTCTAACCCTCTTAATTTAATTTTAATTTAGTAATTTATGAAAAGTACTGACATTGTATTTTCAATTATTGTGCCAACAATATCTACAGACTCTATTTTAATCGATTTACGTGATTGGTTTCTCAAATTGGATGATTTAAATTGTGAGTTGATCATTATTGATCAATGGAAGGTCCCACGAAAAAAGTTATTGGAAGCTCAAGAGAAAAATATCTTCTATTTTTTTAATGAAATAAAGGGTTTAAGTGTTAACCGTAATATAGGAATAAAAGTCAGTAGAGGAAATTGGTTAATATTTCTGGATGATAATTGCTGGTTCGAAAAAAATTACATATCTGTTGCTAAAAAATACTTCAAGCGCAATCCTGACATTGGCATTGTATTTTCAAAAATTCTTGATGAAGAAAAAAACAATACAAAACGAGTTCGTGTAAAAAGAAAAAATATTAGCTTGAGTTCTATAGATGCTGGATCCGCTCCAGGGATGATCATAAGAAAAGATTTAGCTCTTTCAAAACTATTTGATGAAAATATGGGGATAGGAGGCAAATATGGTAGTTGCGAGGAATTTGATTTAGTAGCTCGTTCCTTGGAGGAAGAAGAAATTGTCAAAGTCAATCCAGATTTAGTTATATTCCATCCTGAGCCAAAGAATACAAGTTTTAGTAGAGAGTACAATTATGGTCGGGGACATGGATACTTGGCTTATAAGCGACTAAAATCTTCTAATAAAATTCATTTAAACTTTATGTTTTCTTTTAAAAGAATAATTCATGCATTATTAAAAGGTTTACTGGGATTTTTTCAACTTTTTTATAATTTTAAAAAGGGCAGGCTTAAAATAAATTGGTTTATAGGCTTTACCAAGGGCTTTTTTAGATTATAGAACCCCTTTCTGGAATTTATGAATTCCTTCTCACTTAAGAATAACAATTCGCAAACGTAAATAATCTATGATCATAAACTGTGTTATTCTTCCTGAAATTTATTTATTGAAAAATATATAAGAAATGAGAGTTTTACTTGCCGATTTAACTAAGGAACTTATAAATAGATATCCTAAATGGATGGCTGAAACTACTTATAAAGAATGTGAAGTTGAAACTATTGAATTAAGCAATATTAGTAAATGCCTAAACTACATTCATGACAAAAAATTTAAATATGACAAGGTAGTCATATTTGGTCATAGGATTCCAGATCTTGCTTTTATATTTATAGTAAAAAATAAATATCCCAATATAATCTTCGAATATGTTCAGCATGGCTTTTTCAAGCCTCGCCTCGAAAGAAGCTTTTTAGGATCAATAAAGTTATCTTTTAAAAAAATTTACTATATAAAATGGGTATATGAGATTTTGAAGATTTCTATAATAAAAGGCTTTTTCTTTGCCTATTATAGTTTTCTTTCAACCTTTGTAAGCGGCAAGTTTGTAAGTGAAAATTTAGCCCTTAAAAAAATTGTTTTTTCAAAAGTATTTTTACTTAATTTAGATTATAGAGATTACTTTGAAAAATATATGAAACTGAATACGACATGTTATGAGGAAATGCCCTCATTTGATGCCTCAAGATTTCTGAAGTCCGATAAGAAGTATGATGTTGTGATTTTTGCCCAAACTTTTGTTGAGGATGGGCGCATGTCCCTCAAGGAGTACCTAAAAAATATCAATTTTTATATATCTTTTTTTAAATCAAAAAAAATATGTTTTTTTTTACACCCAAGATCAGATTTAAATATTTATAAAAATCTTAATTGTGAAGCAGAAGTCAATACATTTTCCATTCCAGAAGCTAGTCTATATCTGAGTGACTATAGTACTCTTAGTATAGTTGCCCATGACCTGGGATTAGAAAGTTATTTAATAAATATTTCTGGCCATGACAGAGGGAAAAGATTTGATAAACTTCAGGAATTTAAAATTGATTAAAAATTTATAACTTAATTTAAATGAATCGTTTACCTTTTTCTTTTATCTTGGGGGGTGCTGGCTTCATCGGTTCAAATCTTTGTCGAAAAATTTCAGAACTTCATCATGATTTTTCAATTGGAGACTTTAAAAAATCAAAGGATTTTCCGGAGAGTTCTCATATCTTAGACATAAGAAAAAAAAAGGATTTAACCAAATTCCTTCGTGGAGAAGTCGCAATAAATTTGGCTGCTGTTCATAGAGATGATATCACTAACTTAGAAGAATACTATTCTACAAATGTTCAAGGTGCAAAAAATCTATGTCAAGTTTGTGAAGAAAAGGGAATAAATAAAATTATCTTCACAAGTTCAGTTGCAGTGTATGGTTTTAATAATTCGGAAATAAATGAAAATGGAAAAATTAATCCTTTTAATGAATATGGCAGAACAAAAGCTCTTGCAGAAGATGTATATCGAAGTTGGAGGGAAAAGGATCCGAAAAATAGAAGTCTAATCATTGTAAGACCTACAGTAGTATTTGGGGAAGGCAATCGGGGAAATGTCTATAACTTACTGAATCAAATACATTCTGGTGCTTTTTTAATGATTGGGAATGGTAAAAATAAGAAATCCATGGCTTATGTTGAGAATTTATCTTCTTTCTTGTTAAGTTGTATTTTCTCTAAAGAAAAATACGCAGTTTATAATTATGTTGATAAACCTGATCTATCGATGAACGAGTTAGTGACTTTGGTTAATCAAAAATTAAACAATAATCCTTCTGTAGGTTTTCGCATACCAAAATTTCTTGGGATCTTTTCTGGATACTTAGCAGATTTTATCTCTAAATTAGGAATAAAATTACCTTTGAGTTCCATAAGAGTAAAAAAATTCTGCGCATCAACTCAATATTCTTCAGCAAAAGCTTTTCCTGAAGGATTTGAAGCACCTTATTCTTTGAAAGAAGGCTTAGAAAAAACAATTAAAGCTGAATTTATTAATCCTGATCCTAATCGACAAATTTTTTTTACTGAATAAAATTAATATTAAATGACTATTAAATTTTATTTCATGAATTAATAGCAAAATGAATTTAAAAACTTTTTTAAGAAAAAAACTAAAAAGAAAAAAAACAATCTATTACGTCTCAGATAATGAAGGACTTAAAATTTTAGATCAAAAGCTCGCCAAGAGTGATTTATTTGCGCTGGATACTGAATTTGATTGGAGGACAACATATTTCCCAAAGCTTTCATTGATACAGATCTCTTTATCAAAACAACTTTTTTTAATTGATATTATGAAAGTCAATCCAGAGAAAGTTTTGAAAAAATTCTTGGAAGATGAACGATATTTAAAAATTTTTCATTCTGTTAGAAGCGATACAACAGTTTTAAGTAAATGTTTGGGCTCTAAAACTAAAAATGTTTTTGATATTCAAATAGCTGATAAGATTTTGTCAAATGGTGAAATTGAATCATATGGTAAAATCGTAAAGAAATTTTTTTTTGTTGATTTAAAAAAAACAGAAACTAATTCTAACTGGTTAAAAAGACCCTTAACTCAAGATCAAGTAAATTATGCCCTTGAGGATGTAGATTATCTTTTAGAAATTTTTTATTACCAGAAAAAAGAATTATTAAGAAAAGGCCTTTTAAATGAAGTTCTTCAAGCTTCATCCATACAAGCAAACTTGGGAAATCAATCCCTTAAAAAATTAAGACTAAAGAAACAAGAAAAAAAACTTACTAAAAGAGATAAGGAGATTTTTAAATGGAGGGAGGAACTCGCAGAAGCAGAAAATGTTCCCCCCGCATATATTTTTAATGAAAAGCAACTCAAAATACTTTCTAAAATAGATTCAAAAGATAACTCTGCTAGAAAAAAAATTATGAAAATAATAGGAGACAATAAATTATCAGATAATTTTATATCTAAATTTCTATGACTTTTTTTTGGGTATTATATTTTTTACTATCTTTTGGAATAAGCTTTTTATTATCATCTTTGATTAAGCGCAGATTATTAAAGGTTTTGATATTTAGTTTACTTATTTCAATGACATGTACTGTCTGGTTCAAAAGCCCTGGTAATAATTCCATCGCTCCAATTCTTTCTATCTTTTTTTTGGAAGCAACAATCTTAGAAGAAAATGGGTTTTTTAGACTTATCAGACCTTTATTATTCATAGTACCTTTTATAACAATTGTTTCTCTATTTTTTTGGAGAAAAAAAACTAAAAATTAATTATTTTTGGAGAAAGGTTTAATAAATCTATTATTCCAATTTGATTTTTATCTTTCATAAACCCAGCACATTCGCCTGGATTAAAAATAATAGTATCTGCTTTTTTTTCTAATCTATATCTATGAGTATGACCATGAAGAATTAAGTCACTATTAGAAATTATTTCTTCATTAATAAGTTCTGGGTGATGAAGAACAGTAATTTTTTTTTCATCTACGACAGTATAATAAGGTTCGTTTCTTATCTTGCAATTAAACTTCATTGAAGCCTTCATAAGACTTTCTTTTTCTTGAATATCATTGTTTCCTAAAACAACCTCCAAAGGACAATTAAGTTCTTCAAAAGCTAAAAGAGACTTAGGAAGAGTAACGTCTCCAGTATGAAAGACTAAATCCGCACCATTTTTATTAAAAATAGTGCAGATATTTTTTATATTTTTAAGATTATTATGCGTATCTCCTGTTACGCCAATGATCACTTGATTAAACTTTTTCTAATATATGAATACCACAAGCAGTTCCCAAGCCAATTACATGAGTCATTCCAAGTCTTGCTCCTTCAACTTGTCTTTCTCCAGCTTCACCTCTGAGGTGGGTACAAACTTCATATATGTTTGCTATACCTGTAGCCCCTAATGGATGACCTTTTGAAAGAAGCCCTCCAGAAACATTGACCGGCACCTTACCTCCAAGTTCAACATGACCTTCATCAATCATTTTTCCTGCTTCTCCATCTTTACATAGTCCAAGATTCTCATAATGAAGCATTTCAGCAGTAGCAAAACAATCATGAAGTTCTACCAAGTTGATATCTTCTGGTCCTACGCCTGCCATTTCGTAAGCTTGTTCAGCAGCCAACCTAGTACAGGCATTAACATCAGGCATAACCAAATCTCTATCTGTATACGGATCACTTGCAAGCGCAGAAGCTTTGACTCTAACAGCACGACCCATACCTAATTCTTTTGCTTTCTTTTCTGAAACGAGGACTGCAGCTGCTGATCCGTCAACATTTACAGAACACATAAGTTTTGTATTTGGATATGAAATCATTTCAGCGTTCATTACAACATCTAGAGGAGTTTCTATTTGATACATTGCCTTAGGATTCATCGTAGAATGGTGATGATTTTTTACTGAAATTTTTGCAAATTGTTCGAAGGTTGTTCCATGATCTTTTGAATGCTCCATGCCAGCTTCAGCGAATACGCATGGCATTGTGCCTGAACCTAAAAGACCTTCCTTTGGAATACCGTCTCCGCCACCGGCGCCACCTAAAAGACCTTTACCCATTTGCTCAACCCCTACAGCGAGCACTACATCGTAAATACCAGCTTTAATTGACATCCAAGCTTCTCTAAATGCTGTAGCACCAGTTGCACATGCATTTGCACAATTGACTACAGGAATACCTGTTTGACCTATCTCTTGAAGAATTCTTTGC
>MDTA01124751.1_pt1 | contig 13979 bp, 11 predicted proteins | sample 811151 | NCBI WGS metagenome assembly MDTA01 (sample SAMN05326648, study PRJNA326480) | marine metagenome | isolation source: seawater | place: Indian Ocean: South | collected 2010 | reverse complement strand
GATGCGTGAATCTTTCATTATATGAAAACGCATCCGCTCTAAGAGGTCTCGAGCAGTACCAAAACATTATTGCCAATAATATCGCTGCTAGCCATGTGGCAGGTTTCAAGAAAGTTGCCGTTAGTTTCGAAGCTGTAGAAGGTGGAGAAATTGCCCGTAGCACTCATGATCGATTGAGGAACGAAATGCCTGGTTCTTTTCCAGTGATGAAGAATCAAGTTGACTATAATGAAGGGAAAATGAGGGAAACCAACAACCCCATGGATATGGCCCTGCGTGGAGAGGGTTTTTTTGCTCTTCTCAACCAAAACGATCAGGCTGTCTACACAAGGGATGGTCAATTTTACCTTAATGCCGAAGGGGTCATGGTCAACAGTATGGGGCATGAGTTTTCTGATGTGGGTGGCAACAACATTCAAACTATACCGGGTGGTGGTGATCTCACCATTGATAAGGAAGGTTTAATCTTTCAAAATGGCCAAAATATCGGGCAAGTCGGTGTTTTCGCTTTTGAAAACCCATTACTTGACCTTAAGAAGGTAGGAGGAGGCTTTGTTGCCAAGGAAGTGGAGACCGTCCCAGAACCGGCAAATGCCGACAGCTTTAGCCTGATGCAAGGCTATCTGGAGAACAGCAATGTTTCAAGCATTGAAGAGATGATCGGATTGATCGAAGTCTCCAGAGCTCACGAGGCAAATCAAAAAATGATTCAAACTTTTGACGAAAACATAGGAAAAGCCATCGGGACACTTGGCCAAACTCAATAATCTAAATCAAATATGAATTTATCTCTTTATTCTGGATCGACGGGCATGCAGGCCCAGCAACTAAACCTCAATGTCATTTCCAACAATATAGCCAACGTCAACACGACGGGATACAAAAAAAATAAAATAGAATTTCAGGATCTTCTGTATCAGAATCCAAGGCAAGCCGGAGGTCAAACCGGAGCGGGGAATGTGATTCCCACTGGGGTTGAGATGGGAAATGGCACCAAGGTTGTTTCAACTGCCAAAATTTTCACTCAAGGACAGTTAACTCAGACTAGCGAAAAGATGGATGTGGCCATTGATGGCGTAGGGTTTTTTCAAGTGGAAAGACCCGATGGTACCGAGGCATACACACGGGATGGTGCATTTAAAATTGGCCCAGATGGTCAGATTACCACTGCCGATGCTTTGCCTATTGCCGCTGGTTTGCAGATCGACCCCGAAGTCACCAATGTTTTTGTTTCCCCAACGGGAGAAGTTTCTGTCGAAACGGCTGACGGTACACAGATTATCGGGCAATTGGAGCTTGTTCGATTCCCCAATCCCGCTGGAATGAAGGCGATGGGTGGGAATCTCTACATCGAAACTGAAGCCAGTGGACCACCTGAAATTGGTGCTCCAGGTGAAAATGGTTTTGGAGTTCTTCAGCAAGGGTATTTGGAAATGTCCAATGTCAATGTGGTTGAGGAAATGGTGAATATGATTATCGCACAGCGAGCCTATGAAATTAATTCCAAGTCCATCCAGACTTCCGATGATATGCTGGCTCGGGTTAACCAACTCAAGAGATAAAAGGGGATATGATGCAGCGATCTTTGCACATTCTGGGTTTCTTGTTTTTGTCCTTTGTCTTATTCGGCGATGTTAGTCGATTATTGGAACCTTTAAATTTCAAGAACTTCTCAAAGTCCTCAAAAATTGGTTACAAAAGTGCTGCTTTTATTTCACCCCTAAATTCGACGCTCAAATCGGAAAGCGTTTCAGATGGAGTTTCCCAAGTGAATTTGGATCGGCTTTTATTGGAAAGAAGTCTGGGCGAGGCCCTTTCGCATAGGTACCAAGCAAGCGGTAAGGTGATCGCGTACCTATCGCGTGAGTGGAGAGTTTTGGATGTAAGCCCGAATTTTTTCCTCAAAATTCGGGATTGTGCTCCGGACGAATTAACTTCCAGTAGTTTCATTCGCTTTGAGATTTGGGATGAGGGTCGTTTGGTTGGTCAGTACTCCGAACCTATCCGCATGACACATATGGTGGAGGTTCATTTTACCACTGTACCTTTTGCTCGAGGTAGTAAACCGAGTCTTGCTCAATTAACGACTCGATTAGTTGATGTACTCAAGCAACATGCAGGATCCGTTTTTGCAAATGCAAAGCTTTCCGGCTATCAAATCAATGCTAATTTAAAGGCAGGTACTCCCTTAAAGTGGAACCATTTAGCTAAGGTAACCTTGGTTCAAAAAGGTAAAATCGTAGATGTCTTTGCTTCTGGGAACGGTATCTATGTAACCATGAAAGGCATGGCGCTGCAGGATGGCGTCGAAGGGGGATTGGTTAAAGTCAGAAACCTTTCATCTGAAAAGGAATTCCAAGCCCGGGTTTTAAATGAAAACAGTGTTAAGGTTCACCTTTAATTCAATGACGATTCTACATACTTTTACTTTGGTTATTCTAGCTCTCTCCTTTTCTTATTCTGCTAGTGGAACTTCCCTTTGGACCAAAAGCACAAACTCCCAAAGGGGTCTGTATGCAGGGAAGCGTGCCTACTCCATTGGAGATTTGATTACCATAGATGTTTCTGAAAGTTCATCTCTTGCTGCCTCTCAGAATTCTGTTCGTAACCGTCAATCTCAAATTGAGAATGCAGTGGAACAATTCCTTTTTGCAAATAGCGGAATGGGTAAGCACAATGGCACCTTGCCATCAACGCAAATCGAGACCAAAAGCAGCAACCAGGGAGGTGGTTCAATTGCAAATACCCAAAATCTTCAGGGCCGAGTCAGTGTTGTAGTGATCGATGTTTTGCCGAATGGGGTTTTGGTTGTAGAAGGAGCAAGAATGGTAACTTTTTCCGGCGAGAGCTATTATGCGGTTCTCAAGGGTATGGTACGGCAGGAAGATATCGGGTTTGGATTTAAGGATGGTTTGCGTTACCGCAACATCGTTTCATCTCAATTCATAGCCGATGCTCAAATCGAATTTGTATCAAAAGGTAGTCTGAATGATGCACAAAAGGAAAGTTGGTATCAAAAATTGGCGGCAATTCTCAATCCTTTCTAACTATGAGAATATCGAAATTCACCATCTTTTTTCTTAAACTCTTAAGCATTCTGCTTTTGAGTTCTTCTCTTTATTCTGCACGAATCAAAGATTTAACCGATGTGCGCGGAAGTAGGAGTAATCAACTTTATGGTTACGGCATTGTAACGGGATTGAATGGACAAGGCGATTCCCGAATCGAATATACTGAACTTGGCATTCTAAACGCTTTAGAAACCTTGGGTATTCGGGCAGACAAAGCAGATAAGTCCAGAAATATTGCAGCAGTCATGGTGACTGCCGATATTGGACCTTTTGCAAAAGAGGGATCAAGGATGGATGTAACAGTATCTTCTATTGGAAATGCAGATTCCCTGCAAGGAGGAGTTTTGTTGCAAGCTCCTTTGTACGGAGCAGACGGCAAGGTGTATTCGGTTGCCCAGGGCCCTGTCTCAATTGGAGGTTTGTCCGCTGGTAATGCCGGTGGGAATGTTCAGGTCAATCATCCGACCGTTGGCATCGTTTCCAATGGTGCTTTGGTTGAACAGGAAATTGAAAGTAAGATGCTTAGTGGCAATTCCATTGACCTGATTCTTCGCTCTCCCGATTCAAATACTGCTGTCAAAATAGCTGAAGCAATTAACAAATACTACCCTAGCACTTCCATTGCCGCTGATGGTGGGCTAGTTAATGTCAAGGTACCTCTGGATTTTAGGGGGCAAACCACAAATTTTCTTGCTGCCATTGGTTCCGTCGAGGTCAAACCGGATGTACCTGCTCGAGTGATCATCAACGAGCGCACTGGAACGATCGTTGCAACCCAGAATGTTCGCATATCTCCCGTAGCCGTAAGTAGCAGTAATATTACGATTTTCCTTAACCCTACAACTGGTGTCAGTCAACCTCTTCCTTTTTCTCAAGGAGCGACCACAATTTTACCGGGTGAGAATGCTGAATTGATCGAAGAAATCGGACGATTCGAAACCTTGGAGGAATTAGATCCTCCCGGTGCCTCCACCGTAAATGAACTTGCTTCCGCATTGAACAAACTTGGATTAACTACACGGGAGATGACCTCGATTCTGCAATCCATTAAAAACGCAGGTGCTTTGCAGGCTGAACTTATAATCAACTGATAACTTCCATGGAAACAAACGACATAGGTAATAATTATGTGGGCATGGATACATCCATGCTGATGGATATGGCTCATTCCAAGCATGCCACGGAGGAACAAAAGAATGCCGCTGTCAGTCAGCAGTTCGAATCAGTTTTAGTGAAGCAGTTTCTTAAGGAAGCGCTCAAACCAATGTTTAAGGGTGTTTTTAATGAAGAAGGTGGAGCCCACAGGATGTATCGTCACTTTTTCACTGATGCCATTTCCGAGAGTATCGCAAGTGGTGGTGGTTTTGGAGTTTCTTCGATCCTTCAGCAGCAACTCAACCAGGCAACTTCTCCTAAGTCTTCTGAACTAATCGAAAAAGAGTAATTATGGTCCAATTAGCTCAAAAACCAAGTAGTCATCTCAATTTTTGTTGGGAGGACCTGTTGTCCCTGTTAAGAGACGAGCTTCAGGAATATGGTGGTTTGATTGGTTTACTAAACTCTCAGCAGCAAAGTATTTTGAATCGTAGACCGGATAGTTTGCTTGCCATCAATCAATCGGTGCAAACGCAAATGGAAGCGAGCCAAATGCTTCAAAGAAGAAGGCAAGGTTTTGTTTCCTCTCTGGCGGGAGTTTATGGTGAATCAAGTTCCTCCACATTGTCCGAATTGGTGGCACATTTTCCTGAAGTCACGCAACCCATGTTCATCAGCATTATAGAAGAGATTAACAACCTGATTGCTGAAGTCCGGAGGAAAATCGAGCAAAACCAAAGGCTGTTGAATCGTTTGAGCGAAGTGACCGATCAAATTCTTAGCATCACAGATCCAAGTTCGCATACCAAAACTTACAACCGAAGCGGGAATCTTCGTAAATTATCCAACGATCGTTCAAGCTTGAACGAATCGGTCTAGAGTTACTCTTCTGATATGTCGTTACTTGGAGAAATAAACAAGACCAGCGAAGCTCTTCGCTATCATGCCAAAACCGCAGAAATTGCGGGGCAGAATCTTGCCCATGTTAATGACGAAAACTATGCCCGTCAAAGAGTGCTTGCTCGAGAAGGTGTGATGTATGGTTCCTTCGGCGAACTGCAAACTTCAAGCCTTGAAGCGGGTGGATTGGATCATGCGAGAAGTGAGTTGCTTGATAAACGAGTGATCATGGAGGTTGGTGAAAGTTCAAGCTTGGAGGCTAAGAAAGAGATTTTGGAGCTTTTGCAGGCGGCACTTGGTGAAACGATTGTTAATCCTGGAATAAATGCCGGTTTAGACGATATGCACGATAGTATTCTGGCACCTGGTAGTCTGGCCCGGTCGATGAATGATTTCTTCAATTCTTTTCATGAGCTTTCGGCTTCTCCCGATGAACCTACAATCAAACAGGCATTATACAACAAGACAGAGACTTTGGTGCGGAGGATCAATGATGCTGGAAGTAGCTTGGATCAAATTGAATCGGACCTATCTGATACCGTTCGGCGATCGGTTGATGATGTAAATCGGGTTTTGGCACAACTTCACGAAGTGAACAAACAAGTCCGTAGGTTTGAGCTTCAAGACAAGGGAAAGGCAGTAAGTTATCGTGATCGGAGGCAGGCATTGCTGGAGGAGTTGTCTCGCTTAATGGACTTTAAGGTGGTCGATGATATTGACTCGACCACCGGTAAACCCTCAGGATTCATTAATATTTTTGCCAACTCTAAAGACGGTAGGGAAGTAAATTTACTGGATCCGGTCGGACCTAAAAACATGACTAATGACTGGAATCAGGAAATCGTATTGGGCGAGTCGCTGATTGAACGGGATTTAAGGTTACAGGGCTTAACCGACCCGGTTGAAATTTCATCAATTGCAGCTCAGGAAGTTGCTAAATTGAATCCGAGTGGATCTCAAGCACAACTTCGGGCTAAGATTGACGGAAATGGTCAGCTCGGCCGGGTGGAGATTTTGGATGGAGGTTCTTTGTATGACGATACGGATGATCCTATTTTAGTTACCTTTTTGCCTCCCAAACCTATATTAGGCGACGCACCAAATAACCAAGAAGAAAATGTAGATCCAGACATCGGTGATCAAGATGCCCAAGGGGCTGTAGCCCTTGCGGGACAACCCGTTGATATTGGAAACGAGATTGCTGATGGTGTTGGTGATGCCCAATTATTAGCTGAGTCTGGTAATCTATCTCTTGAGAACAGTGCTCGAAATAAAGGAGATGTCTTTTACTTCAAAAAGATTCTTCCGGATGGTTCCGTTGATCTTGCACTTTGGCAAGCTTTAGAGGACACAGTAAAAGGTGTTGATCCAAATGTTAGCAACCAGTTCATGGAAATAAAAAACTGGCCTAATGGTAAGGTCGAACAGACTCGCAAGACGCACTCCGATTTGGAAACTTACCAGAAAGGCGATCAACTTTATTACGAAGGTCAGTATTATCAGGCATTAGATTTAGTAACTCCCGTCAATGAAGAGGAAGTCATTGAAGGAGGGATTTCAACTACTACTCGTAACTACCTGGAGAACGATGTCTTTAAGCATGGTGAGCAATATTTTCAAGCAGTTACAAATATCCCCATGGGGGCGGAACTTGATTTTGAGGTAATCAGACCTGGGCAAGAACAAGGATTGCTCATCGGCACGAAGGTTGTGGGTACTGTTTTGGCGTTGGGAGAGGATTTACCAAGTGATGGAAATGTCGTAGATTTGGCGCTTGAAACATTAATCCCCAAAGGCGGATTTGTTGAGGAAGCCGGTGAGTTTTTCATGTATGTGGGAAATGACAATTTTGACACGACTAAAACCCGACTCCAGCCAGCCTCCGATCGTGATAACTTTGTAAAGGTTAATGCACACATCGATTCTTCAGTACAAATCTTGCAAGAGAAATTAAATGAAGCGAGTCTTCCCCAAAATGCTGAGGATGGCTTGGAATTTTACGACAATGAAATTTTTTACCAAGAAATCAACGGCCAGAGTTACCACTTCATCGTGGTTTCTTCTCCAGATACGATAACGGAACCATCTCAGATTGAGACTTTTAATCCAACGGACCCTCAATGGTCATCTAATTTTCATTTTTTCAAACCACAATTACTTGACGATACCCAACCTCGTCAAATTGTGCGTCTTTCTTCTCCCAAAGGATTTAACACGGAAAATGGTGTTTTGGAAGAGGTCAATCTTGGTATTGCTGAAGCAGTTTTGAAAGGCGGAGAAATTAAAAGTTTTAACATCATCAGTAAAGGAAACGGTTTTCCTAGTTCTGATGCTATCTTGATTGAAGGTGGAGAATCTGGCGGATCCTTGGAATTGGATCTTAAATCCGGATCGATTCACGGATATCAAATGGCTCGTACCGTAGAAATGGAAAAATTTAGAACGGGTCTTAATGATCTTGTTAAAACTTTTGTCGAAAAAGTGAATGGAATATACAATTCAACCGATGAACCGGGTGGCTATTTATTTGGTTTCGATTCTTTCCTAAGTCGTCCGGTTACTGGAAATAATAAAATCATGGAGGACTCATATGATCTCTATGGACTTGAAGGGGATGGTGAATTTATTTTATTTCGTGATGAAGTTGAAATGACTCTGCCCACCGCCGATAGCGATACTTTCCAAATCGTAAATTCAACACCAATTTATCCGGATGAACTAAAGAATAACCCGGAGGCAGTATATGTGCGGGGTGAAGATGCGACTGTTAATCTTTTGGCAAGTGAATCCGGACCTTCCATATACGAGTTCTATGGTAGTGCACGAAGGATGCAAAATGTCACTTTTGAGACTGATGCCACTTATCCAGGCCAAGACCAATTGATGGGCACAAGGGACGACGGAAGGTCTATTTTGCTTGGCTACGAGGATATACCTTTTCGGATAGAACAGGGTGATAGACCTTTTATCATTGGTGATAATTTTTCCTTCGATGCGATTCTGGAAAACGATTGGAATTTGGCAACTAGTCTGCGTGTCGATGATGACTTGACAGCAGATAACATAAAGGCAAGTGATGAATTCGCGGAAGGAGAGAATGATGTTGCCTTTGAGATCAGTAAGTTGGCTGACGGAGTTTTCGCGGATAAAATTTCAGTCCTCAATGCGGATATTGGAAATGAAATGTCTGATCTGAACGATAATCTCGATCATCAGAAATCAATCGAATCCTTGCTTCTTGATCAACGCCGAGCCGTAAGTTCGGTTTCGATTGACGAGGAGGTTGCCGACCTGATGCAATTCCAAAGATCCTTTCAAGCCTCGTCAAGGGTACTGAACACCCTAGACAAAATGTTGGAATTAGTTGTTATGGGCCTCCTTAAATAGCTATGCGCATACCTAACATTAGCGTTTCCGAAAATGTGACCAACAAGATTCGTTCTTTGGATATGCAAAGATATGAACTTGACCGTCAAATTTCTAGCGGTCAAAGATTGTCTCATCCAGAAGACGACGGTATGCGGATTGGTAAGTTGATTCGGGTTGATGCGCAAAAAAACCAACTGGCTCAATACCAAAGGAATGCCTCTTACGCATCTGAATTTCTTAATGCTGGACACCTCAACTTGGACAACCTTAGGGAACTCAATCTTCGAGCTCAGGAAATTTCAAGAGTTGCTGGTTCCAACTTGAACCAGTCCGCCGCTGAAACTTATGGTTTTGAAATTAATGAATTGATCGAAGAGGCACTTAATCGTGTTAATGCGACTCATCGGGGTAGGGCTTTGTTTGCCGGTACGGAATACAAGCCTAACTTTGGAAATTCAGACATCGTGCTCGGTCAGCAGAGTAAAAAGATTATCTCTTTAAAAAATAACATGGTGGGAGACGAAGGTGGTGATGGCACACGAAGGATAGACTCCGGGGAAGAGGTAATATTTAAATTAAATGGTAGGGAGTATGTGATAAGTGCAAAAGTGAATGGCTTAAGCATTGCAAAGATCACCGAACTTGCCAAAGATTTGATCAACCAAGATACCGAATCCCTAAGCGATTCGCCAATATTCGACACGGATGATTATCATGCCAAGGTTCGGGGAGCAGCTCCACCCTACAATCACAGGAATCAGGAAGTTTCCTTATATGCAAAGATTTCCGATAATGGTGAATTAGAGGTATTTGGAACCGTCGGTCAGTCATACAATGCATCAGCAGAATATGTAACTAAATGGGATCCCAATCTTTATTTTCCTGAGCAGACCAAGGCAAAATTGGACGCCAAAGCGAATTCATTGTTTTTTGGCTTAGGTTTTGATGAATTAACACCTTCGGAACAAGACCAAGTGCGAAAGGAAGTTTTTTTGCTTGGAAGCCCGGTTTACAATTTTTCTGCTACTCAGTACAAAGATCTTACTGGAGTGGAAAGCCAAACTGGAGGCAATTATCTTTTGATGTCGGCTTCCACAGAAGACGGGAGTAAGGAGTTTTTTCTTCAACCGGCTGTGGAGGAAGATGGCGAGTGGAAGCAATCAGATGCTACAACGGATTCAATTACACTTTCAGAAAACTATCAAGATCTTGAAAAAATAAGTCAATACATCAACGAACAGAGCATTTTTCCGTACGCTGAAACTCCTTCGGCCGCATGGGACAGGCAGCTTGCAGTTTCATCTGAGCTTGCCTTCGGATCATCCCAGTTAGTGGTTAAGCATGCTGATCCATGGAAAAGACTGAATACCTACGAGCTTGGCGCTGTGATCGAATTTGACGGTAAAAAATGGGAATCTCAGATTGACGATAATGTTAATCATAAACCCTCTGATTCAAGTTCGCTTTATTGGAAAGAAATTCCATCTGGCTATCAGGTTGATAGAGAAGATTGGAGCATCAAGGCGGATGCCGTTGAAAGCCGAATTTTTAACATGGCTCCGGATGGGCGTTTTTTTGATGTCGAACAAGATGCGATCGAATACACAAGGAATCTTATTGTAAACTCACTTAACCCTGAAAGGTTTCTTCCCGAGAATCTTACAGCGGATAATATTGATGAAGCCTTTCGGCAAACCGTTAAAAAAGTAACCTACCCGGTATCCCAATTCCAAGTCGAGGGTTCCGAATCAGAGGGATTGGTGACTTTTGACTCGGAAACTTTAGATTATCGCCTTTCCGCAACCAGTGGAGGTGCCAGCGTCGTTGAAGGTCTTTATCTGAAAGGTGATATTTCTCGTCTTACCGATCCCAATATCGATGAAAATGAAGTGGTGATTCACGAAGGAAGATACTACCTGACTACACAGCCACAAGACTCAGATGACTTCAATGCAAATGATTGGTCCAGCTTAACCCTAGAACAAAGAAGCGGAGGTGGGGCTTTTTTACTTGGAGATGGTTTGCCCGTGGAAGGACGGGAACATGTCTTTGAAACTGATGAAATTGGTAATGCACTTCCTTTCACAGCGGAGATGGGAGACTATGTATACGACAAAGCTACGGATAAATTCTATGTAGCAACTACCAAAATCATCAACCCTACATCAATCGACGACCCCACTTTTAAGGAAGTGAATGTTCGTTCTTGCGTGCAGGGAGAGCAATGGTCTTCAAACTTGTCGTACAGTAAGGGACAGATAGCATTTTACGATGGTAAGTATTATCAATGTCAGAAACAAATTTTTGATAATGTGATGGATACTGGAGACTTTCTAGGTACACAAGTTGTGATTCGTCCCGATGATGAATTTATTATCAACGAAGATAATCAGAAAGTAGCCAATGATATTTGGAAGCCTCTTGAAGGACAATTAGATCATGTGCTGACTTTTTCCCCCGAAAGAGAAGATGCCCCAGTTGTAACCATACAGTCGGCTGGAAACTCTGGTATTGATGCCACCGCAAAGGCAGTTGTGGATGTGCATGGAAGAATTGTTGGGTTGAAGGTCATGAATCCCGGTAGATACTTTTTCGGAACCGCTGAAACCGGAAATGTCCCGCCTGATTTTGAAAAGGCAAAAGTAATTTTAGATAACGGACAGGAGATGGAGGCAACCATCATATGGGAGGAAAACCCCAGTGATCCCGGTCCTTATCGGGTTTCTGGTTTTGAGATTCCCCCCACGGTTGAAGCCAATTCCGAAGATGTTGCTTCTGGACTTGCTAACAATGTAGGTGAGTTAATTTCCAATGTTGTGAACGGTGCTCCCACAGGTCCAAGGTTGGGCGATACCTTTGATTTTGCGACTGGTTCTAAGGCCTTTCTCGATCATCGTGATGAAGACGGCAATCTTCTTAATGTGACTTACCTTGGAGGGGACCAAAACTCACAGACTTTTGTTGGTAAAGATACTGAAATAACCTACATGCTTGACTCGTCCGGCGATAAAACCAAACAGCTTGGTGATATTGTAAACAGCTTGGTACAACTGAGAGATGGGCTCAGTAACTCGGACCCTAATCTATATACCCAAGAAGTCGGGCTTGCAGAAAAAGATCTTATATCGATGGAGGATAACTTGATAAATAAGATGGGTGAGCTTTCTGCCAAGATGGTCAGAATGGAAACTGTCCGACTTCATGACGAAGATTATATGCTGCAACTGGATCAACAAATCTCAAGGGATTTAGATGTGGATTTATCAGAGGCAATCATGCGTCTCACAAGGGTTTCGACCGCCTACCAGGCAGCAATGCAGGTCGGTGCACAATTGCTCAACACATCACTCTTAAATTATCTATAGATTAAAGTTTGTTTTATGAAATTAAAAATAGACGAAGATTCAAATAATCCGGATATCGTAGGTTCAGAAACAAGAAATCAAGTAAGTCTTCCCCATGGTTTGTTTGGTTTTTCTGAAATTCGTTCCATGGAATTAGTTTTTGACGAAGAAGAATTGCCTTTTATGTGGCTGAGACAGGATGATCAGGATGGACTTGCTTTTATAGTTATCGAACCAGGAGGCATTATTCCCAATTATTCAGTGGAGGTGGCTGATGCTGATGTTCAAATTCTTGGTATTTCAGGTCCGGAAGACACCATGATCCTAAACATTGTTACGCTGCCCACTAATCAGACCGGTAAGATTTCCCTCAATCTTGTTGGTCCTATCATAGTCAATCGAAAAACCCTGGTTGGCAAGCAGTGTATCATTAACAATCATGAAGAATATTCCGCCCGACACATCTTGGATGTGAGTGGTGAAAGTCTCTGAACTTAAAGGCTAAGAGACAATGTTAATTTTATCACGAAAAGTTGAGCAGGGAATAACCATTGGTGATGAAATTGAAATTTCCATCACTAAGATCGAAGGAGATTCGGTTAAGATTGGGATTTCTGCTCCTCGTTCCATTTCAATTCTAAGGAGAGAAATTCTTGAGGAAATGCAGTCATCCAACCAGGCTGCTGCCGTTTCAAGCGTTCCTTCTCAAACAACCCTGAAAAGCACACTGGCCGCTGGTTCGGCCAAGAAATTGATTGCCCAAATGCGTGCCAAGAAAAAAGCGACCGACCCAGAGCATCAGGACTTGGCTTCCTAATTTAGATTCATATGTTGCTGATTTTTAACTTTCAGTAATTCCTAATGTCCAAATTCAGACCTTTTCGAGCTATTCGCCCCCTTCGCTCCAATGCCAAGCAAGTGGCTTCCCGTCCTTATGATGTGCTTGATTCAAATGAGGCCCGCAAGGAAGCGAAGGATAACCCGATTTCCTTCCTTCGGGTTATTAAACCAGAAATCGATCTTCTGCCGACCGCAGATCCTTATGGTGAAGAGGTGTACCGGCAGGGCTTGGCTAAGTTCAATGAACTCAAAGAGCAGGGAATCCTTGTTCAGGACAAGGATGCTTATTTCTACATTTATCGCTTAACTATGGATGGCCGTAGTCAAACGGGAGTCGTGGGTTGTTGCGATTACCAAGAGTACTACGATGGAAGTATTAAAAAGCATGAACTCACGCGCACCGCCAAGGAAAATGATAGAGTCAGGCATGTCGAGACTCAGAATGCCAACGCGGAACCAGTGTTTTTATCGTATCGAGGCGATGTCCGAATTGACGGCTTGGTTAGTCAAGTCACCGACTCCGCTGTCGAGTACGACTTTATTGCTGATGATGGAATCAGGCATGAGTTGTGGGTGGTTCGCGATCCTTCCCTGATTCAGGGTATTGAAAAAAGTTTTTCAACCATTTCTGCCCTTTATGTTGCGGATGGGCACCATCGAACTGCTGCTGCCGCACGAGTCGGCCAAATGAGAAAGGAGAACAATCCTGAGCATTATGGTGAAGAGGAATACAATTTTTTTATGGCGGTACTTTTTCCTGATGATCAGCTAAAGATTTTTGATTACAACCGCGTCGTTCGAGACCTTAATGGCCGGTCGCAAGATGATTTTCTTTCGGAATTGAGAGAAAGTTTTGAAATCTCTTCCCTTGATCAACCCCAGTCGCCAACAGAAAGGGGAATGTTTTCGATGTATCTTGGCGGAGATTGGTATTTGCTAAAAGCAAACAAGAAAAAAGTAACTTCTAGCCCCAAAGAGGAATTGGATGTTACCTATCTGTCGGATGAAGTTTTGGAACCTATCTTAGGCATCACTGATTTGAGAAAAGATCTTCGGATAGATTTTGTTGGTGGAATAAGGGGTCTTTCGGAATTGGAAAGACGGGTGGATTCCGGAGAAATGGCGGTGGCGTTTGCTCTCTTTCCTGTTTCAATGGATGAATTACTTGCGATTGCAGATGCGGGTGAGATCATGCCACCCAAAACAACTTGGTTCGAACCAAAGCTAAGAAGCGGACTTTTTATTCACGATTTGGAGTGATCGGACATTTGCAAGGCCAAGGAGATCTTGTTGCCTTTCGCATTGTGTAAGTCCAATGATCAAGGCAATTTCATAGGAGTTACATGAAGTTGCTTATTTT
>MDTA01003790.1_pt1 | contig 13979 bp, 22 predicted proteins | sample 811151 | NCBI WGS metagenome assembly MDTA01 (sample SAMN05326648, study PRJNA326480) | marine metagenome | isolation source: seawater | place: Indian Ocean: South | collected 2010 | reverse complement strand
TAAAGTACCGATACTCTTTTTAACATCTTTAACAAAAACTAACCTGCTTGTTAAATCATCTACAGGTATATCAAAGAAACCCTGAATTTGACCAGCATGTAAATCCATAGTTAAAATTCTATCTGCACCTGCTTTAGTAATTAAGTTTGCAACAAGTTTAGCAGTAATAGGAGTACGTGATGCACTCTTTCTATCTTGTCTCGCATAACCAAAGTATGGCATAACTGCCGTAATTCTTTTTGCTGAACTACGTTTGGCCGCATCAATCATAATCATAAGTTCCATTAGATTATCATTGACTGGACTACTTGTGCTTTGTATTATAAAAACATCTTCACCTCTGATGTTTTCTTGGAATTCTATGTTACACTCACCATCAGCGAATGTACTAATGTTAGCTGGAACTAAGTCACTAAAACAATGTTCTGCAATTTTTTGTGATAGTTCTCTATTACTATTGCCAGATATAATTTTCATACACTTTGCACCTTTGAGATAGTTATATATGCTACTATCATAACAAATTTAACACACAATGTCAATGAGAAATTTAAAAAAATTCTAATAAGTTGTGATTACTTTATCTGCTATACCGTGCTTAACTGCTTCTTCTGGAGTTAACCAGTGGTCAGTTTTTGGTGCTAGTAAATGTTTACGAATATAAGTTTTTGACTTACCAGTACATTTGATATAGTGTTCTAGTAGTTTCTCGTTAGTCCAATCCATATGTTTTTTACTATCTAACATATCGTGATATTGACCTTTTTGACCACCTGAGAACTCATGGGACATAACTGCCGTATTTTGTGTTAGATATCTATGACCTTTTACACCAGACATCATAAGCATGACGCCACAACTAGCGATTGATCCCATACCATATGTATGAACTGGAATTCTTGATTGTTTGATTGTATCGATTAAATGCATACAACTATCTACTAATCCTCCAGGAGAGTTAATATATAGATGAATTGTGTTCGGTGCTTTGTCTTTTGGCATAAGATTATATTCAATAATCATTTTTACCAAAGGCATACAATTATCCTGATTGAACTCTTTATCCATAAACAATACACCATTGTCTTTACTATACTCACCTGGTTGTTTAGGCGGTTGCGGAGGCGTTGGTGGAGGAGGTGGGGGAGTTGGTTTCGGTTGTTCTTTTGGTTCTGGAATAATCGTCATTTTCTTTTTCATTTTTTATCCTATTCTCATTTTCACACTTATCTTAGTGTTGTTACTTATTCTTGCATCTATAATACTTTTTAACGTATACAACTTTCCATATCGTTGTATTGCATCAGCGGCATCCTTTATATCATCTTCCCACATAGGAAAAGATACACTCCAGCCATTCTCTTGGGCTTGTTTAATTAGTTTCTCTCCTGCTTTATCTCTGTCAGGGCAAACTATTACTTCGCCTCTAAACTGATTAATATAATCAATTTGATCCTGTGAGGCTTCATTACTTGTTATAGCCACACAATCTAATGCCAATGCATCTATAATGCCTTCACATACTATCAAGTATTTATTATTGCTTTTTATCTTGTCTGTGTTGTGCAAAAATGCTTTTGGAGATTTTGTAATATATTTAGAAGAAGATTTTCCAGTTATATCACGTGCAGTATATCCAACTATTTTATCTCCTTGATGAAAAGGAAATATAACTCTATTTTTAAAATTCATATGAGGAGACCAATAGACATTATCTATGTGGTCATAGACACCTCTATCTATTAGATATTTTACTGCAAAGATGGCACCTTCAGGAGGATTATCTTGTGACAACAATGCCTCTAGATTTTCTGATCCTTCTGGAAGTTCACTATCAGGAAAACTTGGTATTCTTGTATGCTTTACTTTATTTGCAAAAAGGTATGGACCTTCATTCAATTCTTTCTGACGGATAGCTTCTAACTGTAAACGTTTTATATCACTTTCAGAAAAGTTCAAATAACGCATGAGTTTTACAAACTTCTTGTTAAGTATCCTTCCGTTTCGATGACTTGCAGTGAATCCACAGTTAAAACAGTGGTATGATATGGAATCACCGTCACTACGGATACCCCCACGCATTCTATTATCTAGTCGAGGTTCGCCTTCCCCAACACAACAAGGACAGTTGAAACTTAGCCAACCGCCACTTGCTTGTCTGTTTTTACCAGGCACATGCTGGTATATTTTTTGATGAAGGTCCATACTAGTAATATAGCAAACTAAGACCGGAAAGTCAAGTGTAATATTAGTTTCTTAGTAGAACTTTTTTGATAGAACCAGTTGTCGCAGTATATCTTACTCTTATCCAGTTAACATTTGATTTAAGTACAAATGCCTGTACACCTGTTTCATTGTTGATAGTAATTGTTGGATTTGAGAACAATTCAGGAGATATCAAAAACCAATCATCATGTGTGTTACTTGGTTGTTCACTTAAGTCACCTTGTATCTCAACTGTACCTGTAAAATTATCAAAGTACATAGCAAGAGTATGAATTGACTTAGATTTAGATGTTCCACCTGAACCATTAAATGCAGTAGAAATAAAGTAATTACCATCATCAAAAAAGTTTTCGCATACTTGTGATGGTTCGAACTCTGGATAAACATCGTCAATTACTTCTATTGCGCCTTTGGCATTATCATAAGTGTCAGTATATATAATTTGCTCTACACCATTTTCTACGGTATACATAGCAAACTGATAAAATCCCTGAGGAAGCATGATTGTATCAGCCGTTTGGATTACTAGAGATGCCATACCTTTGGTTGCGTTGGTGACAGTAAGGTACTTGAATAATACATTTTCTCTTGATTCTCTATCATACATTTTCCATACAATAGTTTTATTAGTTAAGTCGATAGGTTTTCTATCTGTGTCTTTTATTTTAAATCTAAGAGTATTATCAATACCCTTATGTAGTTTGTGTGTTCCATCGTACATTGGCATATTCCCCAGGTAGTTTGTCATAGTGCTTGTATTGTCACCATCTAAACAAGCAATCTCAATATCTCTTTCATACTGATACATATTGACGTTTATCATATATGTATTTATCTCCCAGAGACCACTTTCCTAACCATGCTAAATATAACGATGGAGCAAGATAAAGTCAAATGGATGCAAGAAAATTATCCTTTCTTTTCGTATGTCAGATACGGTAATAAGAAAGAATATAAAGAGTATCTAGGCATAATAATAAATTCTGACCAAGTAATTACTTCAATGTACAACTTTGAAGAAATACCAACACCTGAACTAAGAAAGAAATTTATAGAATTAGGTGAACAATGGTGGTGGGAATCAAATAGACTTATGCCTATAAATTTATTCTTAGGCTCTCAGATTTCACTATATAAAAATTGGATATTAAACATGAATTCAAAAGACACTGAGGTTCTTTGGGGTCCTGAAACTAGTTTATCTAATATTATAAAGAAACGTATTAAGAGGCGTTCTGTTCAACTTGTTCGCAAAATAGATTAAGCTGAACTACGATACTTAATGCATATGCAATAGCATGTGCTTTTTTGAAATAATAAGAACCATCATCAGGTTTTACCCATACTTCATTACTAATTTTTTCTTTAGTTTCATTAAGTAAATGTCTTTTAGCAGGTCTTATTACTGCTAATACTTCTGCTAATTCTTCTACACTTTTAGGTTTCATCACTTTTAAAACATTTAAATGATTATGAACATGAACTAAATTTTTAACTACATCTTCATGTTGTAATAAATCCCATAAAGGTTCTTTAGCAATCAATTCATCTAAATGCTTTTCGTCTTTGACGCCTTCATACAAACTATTATTAAGAAAATCTAACTTGAAGTATCCTCGTTCTTCTGCTTCTTTGTATTCTATGCTTGATAGTTTTGAAACAGGATCATATGGAATAGGTTGAAGATATACGCCACTATTGTGTTTTGTATATTCTTTACCTTTTTTAATACTTGCGTTTATGTGACAAAAATGTGTTAACACACTATCTCTATCAACAACGTCAATATCTATATCAGTTTCTACTTTCACTGTTTCCATTATATACTATTTCCATACCATTGTAAAGTAGGCGGCATCATTTTCATTTTTAAAATAAAAGTTTCCTTGATATGCAACATAATGGTCTTGACAATGAGTATTACACCAGTCTACTAATTGTGTAACATATCCTGCACTTGCAACAATTATCTTTTCATAGTTAATATCTTCATGAGATATTGGAGTCCATTGCAAGAATTCTTTATTTTCAAAATCGCTATGAAATCTTCTAAGATGTTCTATCTTACCACTTATCTTTCTAAGCCTGTCAAGTCTTTCCTTGACATTTGAATGTCTTAACATGTCTGGCATATCTGCACCTATTTCTTTACATTATATACTAAAAAGTACATGAATGTCAATAGTTAATTTTTGTGTTTATAACTATGATGGTCACCGTGATCCCAAGCCCATGGCATAAGAGGTAACAAAAACCAAGCATTATATGGTTTGCCGTCAAGATGTCCTACTGTATTTTGTATAGAACCTGAGTGAAATGTGTAGATTACGAATGGAGACAATACAAAACATAATGCTCTTAAATCTATTAATGCTACTACTGATATTAATAATATCTGCAAATAGAACCAGTTTTTATGCATCCACTTTTGAAATTTACTACGTACAAAGTCTGCAATCATTCTAGGATGTATGCTTTGAGGTTTCCAATCTAGAAAATATACTCTGAACCAGCCTATATGTTTAGGTGAATGTGGATCCTTTTCTGTATCTGTATGTTTATGATGTTGTCTATGAGAAGCCGCAAAACTAATTGGAGAACCAAGTCCTGTAGCTAGTGTTAGAAATGTATATAAGTATCCTTTTGCAGAATCTTCATATTTGCCATGACCAAAGTAATAGTGCATTATGTCGCTACCTACTAGCTTAGTCCATGCCATACTTGCAAAGAAAATAGCGATAGCCCAGCCAATATTGAAGCCATATATGTATAATCCAATCACAAGCATTATGTGATGAAATAATAATATCATTTGTGCTTTATTCAAATTTTTCTCCAGATAAATATATCACATAGTATTTATTCAATCAGGAAAACTATATATGGCAGAAGAAATATTTACTTATAAAGAACTATTTCAATACAAAGTAACAGAACCAGAAGATAATAAATTTGTAGATATATTTGCAGATATAACTCACAAGTGTAATATGACCTGTAAAAACTGTTATATACCAAGTCGAGAGCCACCTGATATGGACTTAGATAAGTTCAAAGACTTTATGTCTAGATTAGGAGGCAGAGCATTTATTCGTATTATCGGTGCTGAACCTACTGTATCACCTAACTGTGCAGAATTTATACGTGCAGTGTATGAATATGGTAGAACTAATGGTAGAAAACATAGTTGTACTATGGTTACAAATGGTTTAAGATTATCACATGCAAAATACTTAGATACTTTATTTAAAGCTGGATTAAGACATGTAACTTTAAGTTTAAATGGTATAGATAATGATGATTGGTATGAACAAATAGATGAAATGCGTTGTGCTAAAAAGAAGATGAAGGCACTTAGAAATATAGCTGATAGAAAAATGAATTTGAATACTGGAACTATTATTATTGAAGGTATTAATGAAGAAGCCCCAGGAAGATTATTATCAGTAATAGAAAAAGAAAATATAAACAATATTATGATGAGAATTAAAAACGTTGGCCAGATAGGTAGATATCAAAAAGATGCTGATGAAAATTTAAAAATGGACAAGTTGGTAAAACTTTGTTCAGACCAATTTAAATTATCAGAAGATTATATTTGGAGTCATCATGGTGTTCCATATTACAATACTTTTTGGGAACCAAACACTATTTTATTTCCATTAAGAGAAGGCAATAAGATGTATAACAGAGGACGTTGGGTAAAAATAACAAATTGGGATACAGAAAATGATAATGGTATTCCAGATCCTGGAAGCAAAAGAAGAGGTCGTATAACACAAGATTTTAAATTAGCACCGTTCTATGAGCATGTAAAAGCGAATGAAGGCGGTTATTAATGCGAATTAAAATATATGATATAGATATCGATTTAGATAATGAAATCGATTGTAACTACTTTCATGAATATATGTTATATGAAAAATATAAACATTTAGAGTCACTTCAAGATACAGATATCTATACTAAAATTTTCAAAAAAGATGTAAAACAAGTACTTGAGAATAAGATAAAAACAGGTAGTTGGAACTTTGCAAAAGACATTGTTTACTCATATGATACAGAAAGATTTGAAAATGTGAGTAAAGATTTTACTATGTGTTGGAAAAAGACTACTGCAAATCATGATAAACTTATTATACATTTAACTAGTTTCGCAGGTCATGAAGGTCGTCTTACTAGTCCTCTTACTAATGTAAGTGATAAAATAATAAATCTAGATACAGATTTACTAATAGTAAATGAAGACCCTTTGAGATTTCCTGAATCTACATATCCAAGTATGATGGTACTAGGGTGTAGTGATGAAAATAATACACAAGAAAAAATGTGTAATCAGATTAAAAGCTACATTAAAAAAGATTATAGAAAAGTTATAATTTATGCAGATTCAAAACATGCCGGTAGTGCTTTAAGTATTGGATATAAACTAAATGATATAGTCACAAATGTATTTGTAACAGGTGGTATGGCTACTTATTCTTGGCATCATTCTCCTTGGATAAAAGGATATCTGAAATGGTTGAATAGAGGATATCATCTAAAGGATCAAAAGTATCCTATAACAAATGTTCAAGCAATGTACATAATAAAATGTTGGAAGTTTAAGCAGTTAAATGTTGCATCTGAAATAATAGACCCTTTCAGATTTGTTTCTGATTATCCTAATATAAAAGTTGATTATCTATATGGAAAATATGATAAAGAGTATGTTGAATTTATATCTTACATAAAACAATTTGATAGTGAAAATTTATCTATGAAAGAAATAGATTATAAGATATCAGATAATCAAACTCATAACATAAGACCTTATGTTGATAGAAAAATATTAAAAGAATTTATTGAATCACTATAGATAGTTTTCTAAATCAAGTATATAACCTGGTCTATTTTGTTTAGTTTTTTCGTACAATCTTTTAGTATGCCAATTTAGAACATCCATCTTTTTGTCATTGTATAACTTTTGATAATATTCAAATCTTTCTCTGTTTACATCGCCATATGACACGATATCTTTTGGAGATAGTTTATCAATATCACTTATAACAAAACGTTGTTCTTCTGGAATACATTTTAATATACCTTTTTGCTTATCTACATGTGATTTAAATATACCATAAAATGCTTTTAAGTCTTCTGGAGTATCTAGTTTATGTATTCTACTAGTATAATATTCATTACATGCAACTTTAAATATAGCATCAAATTCTAAAGGTATTGATATAATTTTTGTTTTTGTGTTTTTAAATTTATTTGTAATAGTTCTATATATTAGAGGATCATTATAATTTGAATTATATAATCTAGGGTGTGTATTGAAAAGTACTTTTGTAGGCGATACAGTTTCAAAGTGAGGTTGAAATTCTAACCATATTTTATGAGCCAACATAAAATCTGTATAGTTTTCTACATGCTCATATCCATTGCCTCTAAGACCTAATGAATACCTATTTCTTTTTACTAGTGAATGTTCTACTTTCCAGTATCTTCTTTCATCTTCTAAATCAACATAATCGTCATAATAACCATCTATAGAATATGATATTATACCAGATACATAATCACCATATGTGCCTGCAAAATATTCTAATAAATGTGTTTCTTGTTCAAGTTGTTCAGGTATAATATGTTTCATTGTTCCCAAGGAAAGTTGACCCAGTTTTCTACATCTGTATCTAATTCTTCATAAAAATAATCTGTATCAACTTTAGAATTTGGATCTATGATTAATGAGGCAAATTTAACATTTTTATGTAAAGATTCCTCAGATAAAGCCCAATCATTTATAATCCATTCCAATGCATCGCCGCCTCTATTAATATCATCGATGATTAAAATATTTTTATTATTAATGGCATCTCCTGCCATTTTAATATTGCTTTCAGTATTTTCTTCAAGTCCTTCAGCCGCTAACTGAACACAAAGAGTATGCATTGGTATATTAGTCATATGAGATAATATTACTGCTGGAACTAATCCTCCACGTGTAATACCAACTATGTAATCAGGTCTCCATTCACTTTCATACATTTGCATAGCAATAGATTGTATTGCTTTATCTACATTATGCCAATCATAGTTAATTGTTTTCATTCTTTATCCTCTGGTCCAGGAGCATTTAACATCGCCTCAGCCGCCTTATATTGTTCATAGATACTTTCTAGTATCTTATATTCTTTTAGCTTATTAGGGTCTGGTTTTAGTATCTTTAATCTATCTTCTATAGCAGTTAATCTCTGTTCCATTTCTACTATTGGATCATCGCCTGTATCTAGATAGTCATCAACTCCATGTGTAAAACTATGTGCCGCTGATGTTGAATAAGAATGTGTTAAACCTAATGAAGGCATACTTGATGTTGTAATTGTAGTTGATCCATCTAAACCGTATACAGAATTTGATGTATCTAATTCAAATGTCATTTCACCGTCAGTTTCACATAACTCTTTATACTCATGTGCTAATCTAAGAAGTTCCTTATCATCCATTTTATCTCTTTCTTCTTGACTTGGAACAAGTTCTCTTTCTTCATGAGGGGCACCAACTTCTCTTTGGTAAACTGTTTTCCCATTATCGGGACTTTCATATATATATTTTTTTATCATTTCATCAACTTCATCCATGTTATTCTTCCTTCAAAAGTTTTTTAACTGTAGGTGATAACTTTTCACCTTTAATTCTTTCTCCTCTAGCAGGATCTTTTGGTTCTTCTGCTAATCTAACTTTTCTTAAGGCCCAATTACCTTCTTGAGTTTCATACCACTCAAGTTCATCATCTTCCTTCCAACCAAGACTTTTTAATACACCAGGAGGCAAATCAAAGTACAATTCTTTAGTTACAGGATCTTCTTTAACTTGAACTGTCTTAGATGTTTCTCTTGATATCTTTTTAGTTCCCATTTATCTACCTAAAAATCTTTTAGCCGCATCAATTGGATTACGTAAGCCTTCATATGTTTTATCAATAAAATCTATATGTTTACTTAGCTTTTCATTTAAACTGTCTATTCGTTTTAATGCTTTATCAATCTTTTGCTCGACTCTTTCTAGTCTTTCAATTATTTCTGCATCATTTTGATTTGTTATTTTCATTATTAAATACCCGCCTTGGTTAATATTTCTTTTACAAATAATACATCGTCTTTTCTAACTTCAAATTTTCTTGTCCAGAATGTAGGTTCAAGATATTCATTGATTAAATTTAACTCATGGTCATTGAAACTGTTTATAAGTTCAACACCAGATACAGAATTAAAAATAACCCAAGGGCTAATGCGTCCGGATTTGATCCAATGTATAGCACGTGGCCTACTAATCTCCCTAAAGAATACATTATACGGTCTATCATTTTCTCTTGCCCATTGTTGCATCAATAAGATGCCTCTTTCGACAGCCCTTTCTGCCGTTTCTTTTTTGTTTAGTTCTCTGATATAAGTTTCATATACTGCATCAGAACACCATTTATCTAATTTAACACTAGTTGTAATTACAAAATCAATAAAGTTTTCTGGATCTATTGCATTTACATCTAGTATGTGTTTGCCAAACTTTGTAAATCCTGTGTAATATTTGCTCTTTGCAAATTCTTCATAAGTTTTCTTTTTACCACCTTGTGTAGTAAGTTGAAAGAAACGATTATATGCAAGAAAGCCTAATCTTACATATTTAGAATCCTTATTAACCCATCTGCGTTTTTGTTCACACATATGGGCAGATAGAGTCTTTTCTCTCTTAAAAACTTTACCACAAAATTTACACTCAAACATCTACTATCTCTTTTGGCGGACCCGGAGAGATTCGAACTCCCGACATCTTGTTTCGTAGACAAGCACTCTATCCAGCTGAGTTACGGGTCCGTTCGGTTATTTCCCTGTTACTTCTGGCACTTTGTCTGCCCATGGGAATGAAATCATTTCTCCTGATTTTATACCTTTCATAAGTTCTTCTACTCTATCTTCCATAACACCAACCGCAGTACGAATATGTCCTGTATCATGAGGTTGATATCTAGATTTTTGTACTTCAATTTCTTTTTGAAGTATATTAATTGTTAATACTAATTCATCGTTTGTCATTCTGCCCTCCATCTAAATTTTTCTGGTATACAAAAATTTCTCCCTATAAGACAAGTATTATCTCCTTTGCATACCCTTTCATGTTTACTATTTTCCCAACAATCACTTTTCCATGGGTCTCCATATTTTTGAAGAAATCTATCCCATGTATCGTCTAAAGTCATCATTGCCGTTATTGGAAGTACCATTGTGATTATAATAATCCACAAAAATGCAACTCCAAATCCTTTATTGTGATATGGTTCCATCTATATAATCCTCTACACAAACGTATCCTTTACCAATATCGTCTAAAACACGTTCAGAACGTTTTCTAGCCGCATCTATAAAACAATCTTGATATGAGGTGTAATAATTTACAGCCTCACCTTGAATGTTTCCATTAGCATGAATACTCACAGTTAACATTATATAACCAAAAATTTCAATCATTTCTTTTTCCTTTTCTTTACTAAGCCAAAAACTTCATCAAGTTCTTTGTCAGTAAGACCAAAATCTTTAGCCATTTGCTTAATATCGTCAATACTGTTAAGACTTCTAAACAAATCTATTTCATCACTTTTCATATGTGGAAACATACGTAAAATAAATTGTGAAACATTATCAGTTTTGACTCTTGAATTGGGTGGTTTAATATATTCGTGAAACTGACTTTTTCCCGTACTAGTTAAACAAAACAACTTCCACAACAATTCAGGATATTTGAACAAGTCTTTATAATACTTGTTTACAAATTCATTTGTGTTTAATAAAATATCTTCTTTATCTTTTCCTTTTGCACTACTGGCATATCTAAGAAATAACCAACTACTCCATTGTTTTTTCTTTTCTTCACTAAGTTTAGAATACCAATCAAAATCTTTTCGATCCATTGCTCCTAACATTTCTTTTAGTGGTATCTTTTCTGCCATTATTAATCCTTAAAAAAAGTCGTAACTATGTAATACATCTGGTATTCTATTTAAATCTTTTACAAAATATGCACACTTTGGTTTTGTTCCATGTTCTAAAGGAACTGTTAAAATGTGACCATATTTTAGCTTCGGAAAAAACCATTTAACATCTGCAAAAACATTGTTCACTTTTATAGGTTCCCATGTCATTGTAAATCCTCCTAAGGGATTTGTCAATATAGTTTCGAAAGGTCTTTCATTAATACTTGTAAGAGGCACAAATTCTAATTCACCTATATCTCTATCTCCTATTAATATATTCCAATCGATTGGCATTTCTATTTGATGTTGTCCAATATTTAAACTTATACTTGGTGCATTAAATGTTTCTATGAATACTAGTGGTATGAAAAAGAAATCTGGATCCGTTTTATCCGTAACATCCATAACACAATATCTTATGTCCTCTATTTCATTCTCTGGTAAACTGTTCATTTCATAACAGTGATTTTCTGGAGTTAATATTTTCATCTTTAATAATTGACCTTATCTATAGTAAAAGGATATTCAGCTTCCTTATAATACTTTTTTCTTTCTGTTAAGTGACGCCTGCTGAATTTACATCTACTTGTTACGTCCCATATTTGTACGAAATCTTTATCCTTTGCTATACGAACTCCTCTACCTATTGATTGTATAACACGGACAAAACTTTTACCTGGTTCAAGTAATACCAGATTAAATATTCTTGGAATATTAATACCTACTGCCGCCACACCATATGTAGCAATAGTTATTGAATTAGTTGCCTCATTGATATCGTTATATGTTTCTTTTCTATCAACTACTTTCATTGACCCTTGAACGAATTCAGAACCAGGTAATAGTTCTTGTAATAAATTACCATTACTAATTCTTCCTGTAAGAACCAAAGTATTTCCTGTTTTAGATACTTCTTGAATCATATTTGCCACATATTTCATACGTGACTTATCTTCCAATAAAAACTTTAACTCACTTTGATAATTTGGATAGTCCGCAGTTTCACAAGTTTGAACAACATTTACATGACACTTTGCTAGAACACCTTGGTCTTGTAATTCTTTAGCCGCCAACTTATTAATTACTTCTCCTAAAGAACTTTTTAAAGATGCAAACTCCCATTCTGATTTTGGTATAGTTCCTGTTAGACCCCATCTGATTGGTATATGTGAAAATACTCCTGTAAGTAAATCTTTTAATACTTCTGCCTTAGCCTGATGTACTTCGTCTACCATAACGCAAATTACATCTTCAATAAAAGCATCAATATCACCATCACCTGTCTTTGTTCTTTTCAATAAAGAATTTAAACTTTGCCATGTACAGATTGTATGTGTTTTACCTATGTCTTTTTTATCACCAAAATATACACCAACATCTAAACCACAATTTTCATAATCTTCAAATGTTTGTCTTACCAAATCTTTGTTTGGTACTATGACTATTGTTCTACCATACTTTTCTACTAAGTTAGATAACGTAGCAGTTATTATAGTCTTTCCTGCGCCAGTGGCGACCTCTTGTAAGCATTGAGGGTGTTCTATGAACTTATTCACTATATCTACCTGATAGTCTCTTAAACGTATCTTTTGGCCTTCTGAAACATGACCAGCTGGCCATACTGTATCACCCCAATAATCTTCCTTTACTTTTTCAAATACGAAATCGTGTTTTTCTCTTGTATCATTAATCTTTACATCATAACCTTCCTGTACGATAATAGGAAGAATATCATCTAGTAAATTTAAGAATGTTCTACCACCAACATCACAGAACCTAACCGTTCCATCCCATCTACCAAGTTTATAAGCTGGCATATGATATGCATGAGGCAAAAAGAACTTAAGTTTATTAGAACACTTTCTACGTGTAGCAGGATCTAAACCTTCTAGTTTGATGTTTACTTCATCTTTAATATTAATAATACAAGTTTTCATTAATCCATATGATCCGAATACATATAATTTAAATAAGCATGACCTTCTTCCGTTAATCTAGAAGGATCCCAAGGAGGGTTGAATGTTACTTCTACCTGACAATCAATAACATCCTCTACTGTTAGAGCCGCACCCTTTACATCATTAACTATCATATCAGCCGCAGGACAAAATGCACTTGTTAATGACATTGTAATATTGCTATACTTCTTTCCATCCGACATTTCTCCTACAATAATATCATAAATCAATCCAAGATTGTAAACGTCACAGCCCATTTCAGGATCCTGTACGCCTTTTAGGTTCTCAATAATCTTACTTTTTGTTTCTTCAATATTCATAATATATAGATTATAACACAAAAATATAGGAAATGCAATAGTACAAATAAAAAAAGACAGATTGGGCGAGTGAGAGAAACCCAATCTGTCCAATGCAACTAGGCCTGAATGGCCTAGTTAACCTTTTTAACCTTTTATGCGGCTCTTTTCATACAAGTTGATTCAGCAAGTGACTTCCATCTGTCACCTTCCTTAGACATATTTCTAAGGTCTGCAATCTTTTGAGCCATTCTCAAAGAAACCTCTCTAAGTTTCTTTTGATTTTCAACCATAAAGTTGATAATTTCAACTTCTTGATCCTTAGTAAGACCTTTAGTATCGAATAGACCACCGTCTCTAGCAATCTGCTTGATTCTCAAAATCTTATCTCTAGCAGTATCCATTGTTAAATCAAGATAGTGACACCTTGAAAGAATTGCTTCCAAGTGATCCTTGATTTTAGTTGCTCTAACATTGTCAAAC
>MDTA01026319.1_pt1 | contig 13980 bp, 13 predicted proteins | sample 811151 | NCBI WGS metagenome assembly MDTA01 (sample SAMN05326648, study PRJNA326480) | marine metagenome | isolation source: seawater | place: Indian Ocean: South | collected 2010 | reverse complement strand
TAAAGGATCTATTTCCATAATTTATTTTATTAATGTTTTTTCTATAATTTCATCTTCTAAATTAATATTTATTTTTTTATTTTCTTTGTCGACTAAATTATCAACAAAATTAAAGACATTTTTTGCATACAAGTTTGAAGCAGAAACTGGTAACTTATTTAGTATATTGCTCTCACCCATTATCTTCACTCCATTTTTTTCAACTATGCTGTCCACTTCTGTTAATGCAGTATTTCCTCCCTGAATTGCTGCTAAATCATAAATTACAGATCCTGCTTGCATGTTTTCAATCATATTTTCTTTAATAATCAAAGGAGCTTTTTTACCTGGTATCAAGGCTGTGCAAATAACTATATCAATTTTTTTTAAATTTTCAGATAAAAGTTTCTCTTGTTTTTCTTTAAAATCATCTGATGCTTCTTTTGCATAACCCCCTTCTGTTTCTAAATTTTCTGAACCTTCCACTGTTAAAAATTTACCACCCAAACTTTCAACCTGTTCTTTTGATGCCATTCTCACATCTGTACCAAAAACTATGGCTCCCATTCTTTTTGCTGTAGCAATTGCTTGTAAACCAGCAACTCCAGCACCAATTACTAAAACTTTTGCTGCAGGGACTGTGCCTGCTGCCGTCATCATCATAGGTATAGCTTTTTCAAAATTTGCGAAAGATTCTATCACTGCTTTATATCCAGCAAGATTTGCTTGAGAAGACAATATATCCATAGACTGAGCCCTAGTAATTCTTGGAAGCAATTCGAGTGAAAAAAAATTGATTTTTTTTTTAGCTAAACTTTCTAATTGTTCTTTATTTTTATATGGATCTAAAACTCCAATTAATGTTTGGTTTTCTTTCATGTTTGAAATTTTGTCATTTGACAACATCCCAAGCTGAACAATCACTTCAGAAGAATTTAAAATTTCTGTCTCATCTTTTATAATTTTTGCACCAACATCTATGAACTGCTGGTCTTTTATACCAAGGTGTGAACCATAATTCTCTATCAAACACACTTCAAACCCAATAGAGTTATATTTTTTTACTAACTCAGGTGTTACAGCAATTCTTTTTTCAAGATTTTGATTTTCTAAGATTGACCCGATTCGCATTTAGAAAGTCTACAATAAGAATATTGCCATTAAAACCAAAACGCATATTACAGCGACAGTTCCCCACAATACAAACTTAGTGAAATTATTCCAAGTATTCTTATGGCTTTCATTATCCATAAAAATTATTTTTGTCTAGCTTTGAATTTTGGGTTAGTTTTATTGATGATGTAAACTCTCCCTCTTCTCTTAACCATTTTAGAGTTAAGATCTCTTTTCTTTAATGATTTTAATGAGCTTTTGATCTTCATAAATTTTATCTATGCCGGCAATGACCTACTCTTCCATGTCTTAAGACAAAGTACCATCGGCGCTGAAGGTCTTGACTTCCGAGTTCGGAATGGGATCGGGTATAACACCTTCGCAATAATCACCGGCGTCAGTTTTATACTTAAGAATTTATAGATTGTAAAGTAAAAGAAAAATTAACTTAAGGTTGTTTTTTTCTCAAAAAATTAGCATAAGTAGTCTTAATACCTTCAATTAAACTTGTTTTTGGCTTCCAGGAATATTTTTTAGTCAAAGAAATATCAAGTTTTTTTTGAGATGTTCCATTTGGCTTAGATTTATCAAATTTAATTTTTATTTTTTTATTTGGATTTATAACCCCAAGTATAATTTTAGCATATTGTTTTATTGAATAATCTTTGCCAGTTCCAATATTTATAAGAGTTTCTTTAGTTTTTTTATTCATAAAATATACGCATGCATCTGCTAGATCATCAACATAAATCATTTCTCTTTTAGCATTTCCATTACCCCATAAAGTCAATTGTTTTTTTTTCTTCTTTTTAATTTCATGAGCTTTTCTTATTAAAGATGGAAAAAAATGAGAGTTTAATTCATGATAATTGTCATTGGGGCCATAAGTATTTGTAGGCATCAGACATTTATAATTTACTTTGTATTGAAAGTTATAACTTTCACACATTTTAATACCTGCAATTTTTGCAATTGCGTAAGGTTCATTTGTTTTTTCAAGTTCACCTGTGAGTAAATATTTTTCTTTTATTGGCTGTCTGCAATTTTTTGGATAGACGCAGCTAGAACCTAAAAATATAAGTTTTTTTATTCCACATTCATATGCAGAATTAATAATATTAGATTGTATTATAATGTTATCATATATAAATTCAGCTTTATATTTATTATTAGAGTATATACCTCCAACTTTAGCTGCTGAAATAAATACAAATTGTGGCTTATGTTTTTTAAAAAAAGCTAATACTTTAGTCTGATTTTTTAAGTTTAATTTTGATTTATTTACAGTTAAAATTTTTTTATATCCTTTTAACTTTAATTTTCTTACAATTGCACTTCCAACAAGCCCATTATGTCCTGCAACAAAAATTAATGAGTTTTTACTTAACATTAGATAAATTTTTTAACTCATATTTTACCATTTCTTTTACAATATCTTTTACTTTATACTTTGGTCTCCAATTTAATTCTTTGAAAGCTTTAGATGAATCTCCTAAAAGAGTATCCACCTCTAATGGTCTATAATAATTTTTATCACAAGCAATTATACAATTTCCTTTATGATCATAACATTTTGAATTTAATTTACTTCCTTTCCATTTATAATTTATATTTAATTCATTAAGAACCATATTTACAAACTCCTTAACAGAATATTGCTTTCCGGTAGAAATTACATAATCTGTTGGTGTTTTTTGTTGTAGCATTTTCCACATTGCAACCACATACTCTTTAGCATAACCCCAATCTCTTTTAGCATCTAGATTTCCTAAAAACAAAATATTCTGTTTTCCTAATTTTATTTTACACAGTGCAGATACAATTTTTTTTGTTACAAATGTTCCTCCTCTAACTGGACTTTCGTGATTGAACAAAATTCCGTTACAAGCAAAAATTTTATATGCTTCTCTATAATTTACTGTTATCCAGTGAGCATAAACTTTAGCCACCCCGTAAGGACTTCTTGGATAAAAAGGTGTATTTTCGTTTTGAGGAATTTCCTTAACTTTTCCAAACATTTCTGAAGTTCCTGCTTGATAAAATTTTGTTTTTTTTTCATAACCATGGAATTTTATTGCTTCTAAAATTCTTAATGCTCCTAATGCATCAGAGTTTGCGGTATATTCTGGAACCTCAAATGAAACGGAAACATGAGATTGTGCAGCTAGATTGTAAATTTCATTTGGTTTTATTTTTTTAATTAATGATGACACTGAAATTGAATCAGTAACATCTCCATAATGTAATATTAATTTCCGATTTTTTTTTAAAGGTTCCTCATATATATGATCGATTCTAGATGTGTTAAAAGATGATGACCTTCTTACTACTCCATGGACTAAATATTTTTTTTTTAATAAAAATTCTGCAAGATATGAGCCGTCTTGCCCTGTGATCCCAAAAATTAGTGCTACTTTTTTATTCAATTCTTTACTACGAGTTAATAATTACTATTTAATTTTTTGCTACAGCTTTATCGGTTTATATATGTTTTTTTTGTAATAGTACAAATAATTAACTACTTTTATTTTTTTTAACAGATACTTCATGATACAAAAATAAAATATTAATTTTTCTTAATTTATCTTGCAAAACAGATCTATTAGAAATATTAAATATTTAACTCCAGATTACAATGATAAGATTTGAAAAAACTGGTCACAAGACTGTATTGATTTTCTTTTCTGATTTAATTAGAAAAATATTTGGTGGTGATAGAATAAAAAGAATATCGAGGCTAGTAGAAGAAATAGTAAAAAATTTATCAAACAAATATAAAAAAAAAATTTATATTTTAGATTATGGTTGTGGATCAATGGAAGTTTCAAAAAAACTTCAAAAAAAAAATTATGTAAAAAAAATTGTAGGAACTGATATTTTTAATTATAATTATCAATTTAAAAAGATTAAATATTTAGAACAAAAAAAATTTTTTAAATCTAAATTAAAAAAATTTGATTTAATAATATCTATAGATGTTCTTCATCATATAGGTATAGAAAATTCACATAAAATTCTTAACAAACTGTCAAAATATTCAAAATATATATTAATTAAGGATCATTTTGAGCATGGTTTTTTTTCAAGACATCTACTTAGGTTTGTAGATTTTTATGCAAATTATGCATATGGTGTTAAAATACCAAATAGATATTTTACAAAAAAATTGTGGAAATCAACTTTAAAAAAAACCTCATTAATAGAAATTTATAGATTAGATAATTTTCAACAGCATGATGGTTTGTTTAATTTTATTCTAAATAAAAAACATCACTTTGTATCTTTGTTAAAAATTAATGGAAAAAAATAAATTTTCATACGTTGTTTTAATTTTACTGTTTGTAAGTATAGTTTTAGGTATTTATTTAAATGAGGATAGTACTGGTGGGGCTAAGAATGACTATTTACATCACGAAAAATTTATTTTTTTATTTGCGGAAAACTTTATAGAAACATTTAAAAACTATGGAACAGACGAGCTTATGGCTCGCAATTCACCTATTTTTTATATTTTTTTGTCATTGTTCTTTAAAGCTGGTGTAGATATTAAATTTATTAATTTTGCAAATTTAATTATTCTACCCCTTTACATATTTGTTTTTATAAATTGTATTAAAATTAAATATAAATTTATAAAATTATCAGACCAAATTTTATTTAGTTCGATTATACTTTTATCTCCAACAATTAGATCTCTTACTATTTGGCCATATCCTTTTGTATGGGGTTTACTCTTTTTTTTAATTTCAATTCTTTTTTTTTTAAAATTTAAGGAAGAAATAAAAGAATCTACAAAATTCAAATTTTGTCTATACAACATATTTTTTTTGGCTTTAAGTGCATATATCACACCAAATTTTGCTGTTTTTTCAATATTTTATTTTATTAATTTTTTCGTTTTTTTTAAAAATTCTAAAATTAATTTTATAATTTTGTTTAATTTGATTCTAGCGTTTCCCGCTCTTTATTATTATTACAAAACTGATTTTTATATTTTCAAATATACAGTCGAAACAGTAAACATATTTCTAAAATTTAATTTTATTAATAAAATAATAATTATTTCTTCATTAATATTTTTTTACTATTTACCTTTTATTAACTTTTATGAGTTGAAAAACTTAAATTTAAAAAATTTTATAGTAAATAAGTCAACGGTTATACTGGTAGGTATTAGTCTATTTTTCTTTATTTTTTTTAATTTCCCACTAAATCTAGGTTTTGGAGGAGGTATATTTTTACACCTTTCTGATAAAATATTAAATAATCCTGGAATTTTATTTTTAATATTTATCATTTCAATTTTAATTTTCATTAATCAAGGGATGATAAATAAGAATAATTTAATTTTATTTGTATTATTATTAATTTATAACACTCAAACTTCAATTTATCATAAATATTTTGATCCATTAGTATATTTCCTGATTTTATTTTTATTCGAATATAATCAACAAGCAAAATTTCGTGTTAATTTACAACTATTTAATAAAATTTTTATTTTTTATGGATTGTTCTTGATAATAAGTATTTTGAAAAAATATATAATGTATTAATTTATTTTGAATTAAAATTATAAAAATAATTAAATAATCTTAAATAAATAAAAGTATAGATAATAACATTTAATAAAATTAAAGAAATTTGAAATTGAGTATTATAAATATTTAAAATAGAAAGATTAAATATAATAAAGTTATAACTTAATATCATAAAACTAGTTATATTATTTGAATAAATTTTCTTTAGTTTAAATTTTTTTTGAAGAAAATTAAACAGTAATTGATGCAGATGCTTATGGTCTGCTATGATAGGAGATCGTTTTATTTTAAATTTTCTTACTATTGAAAATAAATTTTCAAAACATGGGTACCATAATAATAAAATTATGAAAAAAGGTGAAATACTCTGATTTGATTGATAAATATTAATTAATAAAATACTTACTATAAAACTAATTAAATATGCACCACTGTCTCCAAGATAAAATTTATCTGCTAAATTAAAAATTAATAATATAAATATAAAAAATATTAATAATTTAATACTTTCTCCATAATAAAAAATATTATTATGGAAGCCAAATTTTAAAATAATCAATAAAATCATTAAATAATAAGTTAAAACCAATCCATTTAAACCATCTATAAAATTTGTACCATTCATTACTACTAATAAACAAAATGTTGAAAATATAATGCTAAAAACAAAATTTTCTAAAAATAAATCTAAAAAATATATCCTTGTTGGTCCAATATTTAATTCTACGAAATAAGAAAAAGTTGAAAGGCTCAAACACTGTAATAATAATCTTACTTTTGGAGATGATAAGTATTTTGCATCTGATGCTAATCCAATTAAAAATACACTTACAAAAAAAAAGCAAAATAATTTATCATAGTTGAAAAATAAAATTATGCTAAATACTGAAAGAAAAATTCCACCTGTTAAAGGAACCTGTCTTTGTGCAGTGAATTTTTGATGTTTTTGCCCGTTATAGTTTGAAAGAATTTTTTTTTTTACAAAATATTGGTTTATTAAAAATATTATCAGAATTGATGAAAATATGATTAAAAATAAGCTCATTTTATTTCTTTAAATAATTTATGCTTAAACAAAAAAGATAATAAATTGATTTTAAAAAGCTAAAATTCATATGCTTATAATAAACATTAAAACCATCTCTAAGTTTTTGAATTGTCGATGATGATAATGAATTTTCTAATTTTCTCCAATTCATCAAAACCTGATCCAATCCACCGATTTTATGATCTTTTTTTAAAATTTTAAGCCATAAAATGAAATCTTCTTTTGTTTTTGTTTCTGGAAAAAAACAATCATCTAAAAAAATATTTCTTTTTATCATTACTGTGGAAAGGCCAATATCACATGACTTTAATAATTCATTAACATTATTAAAACTTCTAGCTATTCTTTTTTTTATTTTATTATTTTTGTTATCCATTATTTGATATGAGGTATGGCTTATATTAAAATTGTTTATTTGCATGAATTTCAATTGATTTTCAAGCTTTGCATCCTCCCAAGTATCATCTGAGTCTAAAAATGCAATATACTCTCCCCTAGCTGATAGAATAGCCTTGTTTCTAGATAATCCTGCACCTAAATTTTTTTCATTAATTATTAGGCTTATTCTTGTGTCTAATTGTTCTAACTTTTTTATATAATTGAGGTCTGTGTGATCTAAATCATCATAAACTATTATTACTTCAAAGTTTTTATATGTTTGATTTAATACTGAGAGCAAAGTTTCTTTAATAAATTTTTTTTTTTTGAAATAAGGAATTATGATAGTAATTAAATGCATATGTTAAAATTTATACAAATATTTCCAGCTTAAATGAAACAAAAAAAACTTATTATATTTATGCCTTCTATAGAAGGTGGGGGTGTTGAAAAAAATTTGTTCATTATCTCGAATTTTCTGGCATCAAAGCTTGATAATACTTTATTAATAACTGCAAGTAGATCATTCAACTCAAAATTTAAAAATTTAAAAATAGTTAACCCAAAAGCAAACGTAGAAAATAACCCCTCTAGAAGATTAAAATATTTTTTTTGCTTAATTGAATTGATTAAAATTCTGCTTAAAGAAAGAAATTATCTCATATTAGCGTTTCAAGCAAATCTATATTGCACATTAGTTTGTAAATATTTTAAAACAAAAATAATAATCAGATCAAATTCATCTCCAAGTGGTTGGGCTTTAAACTATTTAAGAAAAAAAATGTTTAAGTATTTTTTAAAATTACCAGATAAAATAATTGTTAATAGCAATGAATTTAAAAAAGAATACAAAAAAATCTTTAATTTAAATACTGTATGTATTTATAATCCTCTAAACATTAATTTTATCAAAAAAAATTCAAAGGAAAGAATAAAATATAATTTTTTTAAAAATTATAAAAAACTGAAAATAATATTTATAGGAAGATTAGTTGACCAGAAAGATCCTATAACATTTGTAAAAGCTCTTAATATTATAAAAAAAAAAATAAAGTTTAAAGCAATTATAATTGGGAGAGGAATTTACTACTATAACTTAAAAAAGTTTATATATGATAATAACATGGTTAGTAATGTTAAGTTTGTTGGCTGGCAAAATAATCCTTATAAATTTTTGAGACGTTCGGACTTATTAGTTTTAACTTCTAAATATGAAGGTTTACCTAATGTCCTTTTAGAGGCAATTAGTTTGAAAAAATTTGTTATTTCATCCAACTGTAAAACAGGTCCTAAAGAGATATTAGACAATGGAAAAGGAGGAGATATATTCAGAACTGGAGATTTTGAAGATCTTTCAAGAAAAATTGTTTATTTTGACAAAAATAGAATTATTAGTAAAAAAAAAATCAATTTTGCATATAAGAGATTAGACAGATTTGATCTAAAGAAAAATTTAAATTTATATTTAGATATAGTTTTAAAAGAAATGAACAATTGAATAAAAAAATAATTATAAATTACATTTGTGAGGTAAATTATCCAACCACATCGGCATATGGTTTGCATGTTCTTAAAATGTGTGATGCTTTTGCAAAAGAAAATAAAGTAAATTTAATCTTACCATTTTCATCTGCAAAAAAAAATAAATTAGATAAAGATTATTTAATAAAAAATCATATTAATTACTCTAATATTTTTAAAAAAAAAATAAGTTTTAATTTTATTAAAAGAATTTATTTCTCAATTTTAATTTTGAAAAAATTTAAACAAAAAAAAAATGAAAAGGTACTTTACATTTCAAGAAGCATTATTTTTGCAATTATAGCTTGTTTAAAAAAGAAAAATATAATTTTAGAACTTCATCACGAGCTTTCGGGTTTAACTAAATTTTTCTATAATATTTTGAAAATCACTGGTTTTTTAAAAAAATTAAAATATATACTGATACATAGAAATCTTGTTAAGACTTTTAATCTTTTAAATCAAAAAAACTACATTGTTTTAGATGATGCAGTAGATATAAAAGATTTTAAGAATAAAAGCTCAAAAAAATTTAGAAATACTTGTGTTTATGTGGGAAGTTTTCATAAAGGTAAAGGCTTGGAGCTCATAATAAAATTGGCTGAAAAGTTAAAAAAATTTAATTTTCATATTTATGGTGATAAAAATTTTTTAAACTTTAATAACATACCCAAAAATATAAAAATATTTAATTATATAAAATATAAAAATATTCCCATTATTCTCTCAAAATATCACGTAGTCTTAATGCCTTATAGTGATTTTGTATTTGGAAGATTGACTAACGTTAATTTAGTAAAATCCATGTCACCTTTAAAAATGTTCGATTACCTTGCTAGTGGTAACATAATTTTAGCTAGTCGATTAAAAATTTATAATCATATTCTTAAACACAAAAAAAATGCAATTCTAATTAGTAATTCAAATTTAAATTTGTGGTCTAAATGGATCTACACAATATTTAAAAGAAAAAATAAATTTAATTATCTTAGAAAAAATGCAATAAGCACAGCAAAGAGATATACTTGGTTTAATAGGTCAAAGAAAATTATAAATTTTGCTAAAGAAATTTAAACTAGGTATTTTGTTAATATCTTAAAATGTCTTAATTTAGTATAATTGATAGACATTTTCTTTGCTCTAATTCTCATTTTATTAATTTCCGTTTCACTCATATTTAAATATTCAATCATTTTTTTTTCAAAATCTTCTAGGTCATTATTTTCAAATAATATTCCATTTTTTTTTCCAATAAATTCTTTCGGTCCACTTTTACAATTACTTGATATAATAAAAGCATTTGAGGCAGCACCTTCTATCATTACAAAACCTGGATCTTCCCAAAGTGAAGTTGATATGAGTGCCAAACAATTGTTCATAAAATTAAAAACATTATTATGATATTTAATTAAAGTTATATTTTCCTCTAAGCTTTTTTTTTTGATTAGTGTTAGATATTTATCTTCAAGCTCACCTTCTCCAATTATAAACAATTTTATATCCGGATAAAGTTTAATTATTTTTTCAAAGCAATTAATCAGCAACTGATGATTTTTTTGTCTTGTAAATCTACCAACTGTTAAAAAAAAGTTTTTATTTTCATTTAAATATATATTTCTCTCCTTTTTTTTTTCATTAATTTTTCTAATATCTATTATGGGATCTGGTAAAAAAATTACATTAGATCGATCGAATAAATTATATTTTATTAATTCCTCTTTAGACTCCTCTGTTGGACAGGTTATTAGAAATATATTTTTATTAGAAATTTTCCAAAGTATTTTCCTAATAAAATTCATTTTAACTTTTCCAGAGATTCTAATGATTAATTTTGTATCAAATTTAAAAATTAAAAATAAAAAAATTGGTAATGAAGTAATTAAATGAGCAACAAGAAAATCTGGTTTATCTTCTAATATTGTTTTTTTTAACAAAAAAAAATTGCTAAAGAAAATTTTTATATAAACAACTCTACTTGCTAAAAACCCTCTAATTTTAGTATTTAATTTAAAACTATTTTTAAAATTTAATAAATTTATTTTTTTTTTTTCCAAATCTTCTTTGAATTTATCCCATTCGCCACAGCTATTGATTACAGTTGGTTCAAATTTACCTTTTGAAAATTTAGATATACTATGAGCTGAATTTACTACTGCTTTTATTGTTGCAATATTTCCAATATAAGGGCTCCAATAATAAATTTTTTTCATATTGTATTTTAATTTATTATATTAAAATCTTTATTATGAAATGAGTTAATATATAAGTAATTAGAATTCAATTAATATTTATGAATATTAAAAGTTTTAACGCAAATAGTAATTACACAGATAAAATAGTATCATTTATATTTAATTACGAAAAAGAAAAAAATAATCTTAATATTCTAGAGTTTGGAGTAAGAGAGGGAAGATCTACTAAATTATTTTTAGAAATTTGTAAAAAAAATGGCGGAGCTCTATTGTCTGTTGATATAGATGATTACTCAAATTTATTTAGTGATGTTAATTGGAAATTTTTACATACAAGAGATGATAATTATAATGAAATCTCAAAATATATAACAAGAAAACTAGATATAATTCTTATTGATAGTTTACATGAGCCAAATCACGTCGAAAAACTCATCTATTTATATTGGAATGATTTAAGTTTAGGAGGGTCTTTATATATCGATGATATTAGTTGGCTTCCATACACCAAAGGCAACTGGAGAGATCACAAATTTACAGAAAATATTAACAGAAACACATTTTATAAAATATTAGAAATCCAAAACAGTAATTTTGATAAAATAGATTTAACCTTTAGTTTCTCTGGCTCAGGAATGTGTAGAATTATTAAAAAGGATAATAGTGAATTAAATGAACCAAAAAAAATAAATAACAGGTACAATACCTTAAAAAATACCTTAAAAAATATCCTAAATATAAATAATAAATAAACTTTTAGTGTGAAAAATTTTTTTTCAATAATTACAGTAGTATTAAACGCAAAGGAAGATCTCGCTAATACTATTGAAAGTTTAAGAAATCAAAAGTTTAAAAACTTTGAATATATAGTAATAGATGGCGGTTCAACTGATGGTACCAAAGAACTTATCCTTGAAAATTTAGATATAATCAATATTTGGAAAAGTGAGAAAGATTTAGGAATTTATGATGCCATGAACAAAGGTATCAAATTATCAAATGGTAATTATATCGGAATGTTGAATTCAGGAGATAAATATACCACAGATGGTTTAAATATTATCTTCAATTACTTAAATAAAGAAAATGTTGACTTTATTTTTGGAACAGTAATGAAAAAAGTTCTAAGACATGGTTATAGAAAATATAGAATACTTTGGAATTTCGATTTTTATTCAAGTCATTCATCTGGTTTTTTTATAAAAAAAAACTCTCAAACTAAACTTGGGTATTATAATTTAAATTACAAAATTTCCTCAGATTATGACCTATTTTATAGAATGATTTTAAAAGAAAAAATGAGAGGTATATCAACTAAAAAAGAGGAATTAATTGGAGTTTTTAAATCTGGCACATCTTACTCAAGTAAATTTTCTTTTATCGATCATTTAAAAGAGGAAACTTTAATAAGAATGAACAATAAACAAAATATTATTTTTGTATTCATAATTTTTTTGACACATTATTTCAAAAACCTAAATAAAATTAATAATAATAATAAAATAATAGATTCAATTAAAATTTTTTTTGAAATTAAATCTAATAGAAGCAGTTAATATCAGTTTTCTTTTAAAAACTCTAAAATAATTGATGAGATTTTTTTAACATTTGACTCAGATAGACCATAATAAATTGGCAAACAAATATGTCTAGAACATATATCTGAAGAATTAGGTAAATTTTTTTTTTTAAAATTTTTAAAAATTTTATATTCATGTAGAGGTTTTGAATAGACATCTCCAGACAAAAAAATTTTGTTTTTTTTTAAAATATTAATTAGTTTAATTTTTTGTCTAGAGCTTTTTAAAATACAAATATACTTGTATAAATTTCCTTTAGATTTGGTCTGAAATATTTTAAGTTTTTTGCCTAAAAATTTATCATAAATTTTTTTAATTTTGTATTTGTGCTTTAAATAGGATTTATAATTTACCAAATGATTAAAACCAATAACTGCCTCCAATTCATTCATCCTATAATTCGAACTGAAAAATTTATAATCATAAGATCCATAACTTTTTGTCATTCCATATGAGGTTAATGATTTCATCTTCTTATAAAGATTATAATTATTTGTAGTGATCATTCCTCCCTCGCCTGAGGATACAGATTTGGTAGAATAAAAAGAGAAAGCTCCTGCCTCACCAAAATTTCCAGAATATTTATTTTTTAATTTTGTTAATATTGAATGTGCACAATCCTCAATTAAAATAATTTTTTTCTTTCTACAAAACTTTACTATTTCATTTATATCATTCGGTAAATATGAACCTATATGCACAATGCAGACACATTTAGTTTTTTTGGTTATATTTTTTTTTATTTGATTTAAGCTTATTAGGAGTGAATTTTTTTCACAATCAATTAATTTTGGAATTGCCCCTGAAAATTTTATGGCATTGTATGTTGCTATAAATGTATTTGACGGTACCAAGATTTCATAGCCTTTTAAATTAAGTGATTTAAAGATTATTTCTAAAGCACTTCCGCCGCTTGAGCATGCTATTGCATACTTAGATTTATTTAAATTTTTAAATTTCTCTTCAAAACGCCTAACATATTTTCCACTTGCTAAATTTCCACTTTTTAAGATATCTTTTATTTCTTTAAGTGAATTGTTTGTTATTTTATTATTAAATAATAATTTATATCCATTAATGACATCTGAATTCATAATCTAACTTTCTTTAAAATAACCTCCAATATTAAATTTTATTTTTAATCTAGGTGAGGTTTTTAAATTTTTCTTATACTTTTTTTTTTTTATAACTCTGAAATCCATACTTAATCTAGTATTTTTCTCTTTATTAATTTCAGTTCCATGGTGAAGTCTAGAATCAAAAATTAATAATTCACCATATTTAACATTATATGCTTTAAAATCTCCTTTATTAGGTTCAGATTCTAACCATAATGAAGAAGTTTTTTTTGAATTATTAAAAGGTAACCATAAATTAATCTCCTCTTTAGGGTGTCCGTAATCACTATCTCTATGGTAACTACCAACAGATATATTATCGGGAATATGCACTCTTAGAGTCGGTTTTGCCTGATAAATAATTTTTTCTTTAAATATTTTTTTTTCCAAATGTTTTATTAGTTTAAGATATAAATTGTAAAAAGGTCCTATTCTTTTTTTTTTATATGTCATATTAAAAATTGGATCAATTTTATAAAAATATCTTACAAACTTATTTTTTTGATCTTT
>MDTA01161062.1_pt1 | contig 13988 bp, 14 predicted proteins | sample 811151 | NCBI WGS metagenome assembly MDTA01 (sample SAMN05326648, study PRJNA326480) | marine metagenome | isolation source: seawater | place: Indian Ocean: South | collected 2010 | reverse complement strand
TTAACTCTATATTTCAATTTTTTTTTTGCTTTATTTATATTAGCTTTAGATCTTTTTATATCACCAGTTCTAAAAGGTTTTTTTTCGATTTTTATTTTTTTATTTGTAATTTTAGCAATATTTTTTATTAGTTGATTTAATTTAATTTCATCACCACATGCTAAATTAAAGATTTCATATTTATTTACTTGTTTATAGAAACAAGATTTAATTATACCTTCTAGTACATTCTCGATGTAAGTGAAATCCCTAGAAGTTTCACCACTTCCGTTAAGCCTAATTTTTTTTGACTTAAGTATTTTACTGCACCATAAAGGAATTACGGCTGCATAATATCCTTTTACATTTTGATTTGGACCAAAAACATTAAAGAATCTTAATCCAACAATTTTTGTGTTACTATCAGCAGAGAGTATCTCAGCATATTTTTCAAATGTAAGTTTAGATAGTCCATATGGGCTTATTGGTATAGTTGGATCATTTTCTACTTTAAATTCTTTTTTTAAGTTACCATAAACTGAGCTTGATGATGCAAAAATAAATTTTTTAACATTCAATTTTTTTGAAATTTCAAGCATATTTAAAGATCCCTCTACATTTACAGAATTTGTTTCTTTCGGATTAGCAAAAGATCTTGCAACTGATCCAAGAGCAGCTAAATGAATAAAATAGTCAACTTTATTTTTAAAATTTTTTATTTTTATCTTTCTAATATCTGATTTTAATAATCTAAAATTTTTAGATCTTGATAATTCTAAAATATTTTTTTTATTTCCAGTGATAAAATTGTCTATGCAGATTACATTTTGTTTATGGTCAATCAACTTTTTACACAAATTTGAACCAATAAATCCTGCTCCACCTGATACAACCCAGTTATATTTTTTATTTTTAAAATTCATTCGAAAAACTAAGATTGTCAGTATTTTTTAAGAAAATTTATAATTAATCTAATGTTTAATAAAATAAATAAAATTAAAAATATACTTAAAAATTGAATAGGTAGATTATTATTTTTTTTGAATTGTAGGCTTGGATTTATTAATTCATAATAATCATTTTGTTCATAATAATTTTTTAAGATATCAATATCTGCTTGCAAGTTAGATTCTCTCTCACTTTTTGTCATATTCTGTAGAGCATTCAATAAAAGGCTAACCACCTCTTCATTTTTAGAGTTATATTCGTTTTCTTTTAATGCATCATATTTTGATTTTTGTTTTTTTTGAACGTAATTTAAACTAAATAACAATCTTGAAATCCACGATCGAGTTATGTAATTTAATTCAGTTATTATACTATTTGCACAATTTTCTAAATTAACATCTCTTTTTGTAAGCATGTTATAATCTAAAGTAAATTTTCTCAAATTTGCGCCAATTAAATATTCACCATTTACTTTTTCTAACTTACAATTTTTTATTATTTCTTCGCTGCCAAGAATTATTTTATCAGCTTCGCTAGACTCAGATGTTAAAAATTCTTCTATTGTCAATTTTTTCGTTCTTAATGCATTTATATATTCAAGCATCAGAATGTTTGTTTTAAGTTTTATTGTTAGAGAAACCTCTGCACTATCGTTTTTAGGCAGAAAAAAAAGTATAGTTGTAATTATTGTTGCAACAACTAATGAATAAGTTAATTTTACAAAAAGATTATTTAGAGATTTTAGCTTGTTAAATATTATCATTAAATTATGCTACATTTAGTACATACAAATAGCTTAGACAATATTTTTTTTGATTTATGTAACTTTTTGTTTCTAGCAATAATTTTTTTTTATTTTTATAAAAAAAAATATGTTGAAAAACACATGTTTTATGTGCTTATACTATGCTCTTTTAGTCCATTAATTGTTAACAGTTTATTGATTGATTGGTGGTACTTGCCTGATCAAGCCAAGTATTTTAAACAGGCAGAAAGTTTTAGAGATTTTAATTTTACTAAACATTCAAAAACAACAGTTTATTTTCCATCTTTGATATTTTTTCTAACGCCAATTCCATTTATAGAAACTATAAATAGCATAGGATTTATTAATAAAGGTCTGATTGGGATTTTTACTATAATTTTATATAAAAAAAAAATTATTAATAAATTTTATTTCTATTTTTTAAATCTTTGTCCCAGTGTATTTTTTTATGCATCTTTATCTTTAAAAGACACATTATCTATGCTGTTTATTTTAATTTTAGCATTAGCTTTTGTTTATCATAGAGGTTATTTCTTAAATATATTTTTAATTTCATTATTACCATTTATTAAAATAATAAATTCAATATTATTTATTACCTTTTTTTATTTTTATAATTTCTTTTTGATAAGAAAATATTTAATTTTAAATTATATATTATTAATTTTAATAATTTTCAGTTGTGTAATTTTTTATGATGATTTGTTATTTTTATATAACAAATATCGATTAAACTTTTATATAGAAAATCATAACACTCGGTTAGGTTTTAATTCAATTAACTTTAGTTTTGAAGGAATACTAGTTGTAATTAGAGAAACATCTTATTTCTTAATTTCTCCAATATTAAATTTAGATTCACCATTTAAAATGTTGCAAGTTATTGAAAATATTCTTTTGTATATTTTACTTACTAGTTCTTATATTAAATTGTACAAAAATGATAAAATAAGAACCTTATTTTGGTTATCAGCCTTCATTTTCGCTGTTATTCTTTATGGAACATTAATATTTAATGATGGAACAATTGCTAGATATAGGTATGTGATTTTAGTTTTCTTTAATTTTATTTTATATATAGAAAATCAAGAGTTAAAAAAAAATATTAAATGATTAATTTTATTCTTTATTTTATTGTAAGATTTATGAATAGTTTTTAATGGAAGATAAATTTTATATAATTTTTAATGTATTAATTAATTTAATATTAATTTATAAATTTGATTTTTTTGCAAGAAATATTAACTTGTATGATAATCCTGATAATTTTCGAAAAATTCACAAAATTCCAGTTTCTCTTTTAGGAGGCAGTATAATTTTAACTAATGTAATTTTATCACTTGTTTATGTGTTTATTTTTAAAGATATTGGTTATTTAAAAAGTTATATTTATATTTATTCTATAAAAAGTTTTTTAGTTTTGGCATTTGTAATTTTTGCTTTATTTTTACTTGGATACTTAGATGATAAATTTAATATAAGTCCCTTAAAAAAATTTTCTGTTTTATTTTTCTTAATATCAATTATCTGTATGAATGATAATTTATTAGTTATTGATAAGTTTAATTCAAATATAAATAATTATTCTATTGAATTTTCTCAATTATCATTAATTTTTTCTGTCTGTTGTTATGTTTTCTTAATAATTGCACTAAACATGTATGATGGTATAAATTTACAATCATCAATTTTTTATTCAATAAACTTTATTTTCATAATGCTTTATGTGAATCAATTAAATGTTGTTTTAATATCAATAATTATTGGATTGATTACTTTTTCATATTTAAATTACAGAAATAAAGTATTTTTAGGTGACAATGGAGTGTTTATCTTATCTTTCTTGCTAGGCTATATTTTTGTAAAATTGTTTAATAATACCATCTTGTTCAAAACATCAGATATTGTACTTTTTTTATTTTTACCTGTTATTGATGCATTGAGAGTAATGTTGGAAAGGCAATTTTTAAAAAATAAACCAATTTTTTATGCAGATAAATTGCATCTACATCACAAAATTTTAGAAAAATATAATTTTAAAGTTACAATAATTTTGACCTCAATACTTATTGTTATTCCACATTTAGTTTACTTAAGTCCAATAAAATCTGAATATTTTCTGATAATAAATTTTTTAATTTATTTTTATTTGATAAAAAAATTAAATACATGAGTATCTTTTTTAAGCTTTTAAGAATTAATCAGTGGATTAAAAACTTTTTAATTTTTGCTCCTTTAATTTTTGCCAAAAATTTTGAAATTAATAATTATTATTCTCTACTTGATGTTTTTTTTTCATTTTCTTTAATTTGTTCTGCTATGTACATTTTTAATGATCTGGTTGATTTAGAGAATGACAAAATACATCCTACAAAAAAATTTAGACCAATAGCAAATGGAGACATAAAGATTCTTAATTCTAAAATCATTGCAATATTACTAATTTTAATCTCTTTTAGTTATATTTATTTTTTTGAAAAAAAAGAGTTAATTTTCATTTTTGCTTTATATTTAGTTTTAAATTTAATTTATACTTTTTTTTTAAAGAAGAAATTTTTATTAGATGTTGTCATACTGGTTAGTTTTTATATTATCCGTATTTATATTGGATCCATATCTTCGGAAATTGTAGTAAGTTTTTGGCTAATACTATGTTCTTTATTTTTCTTTGCATCATTGGCTTTCTTAAAAAGAGCTAACGATATAAATAAGTATTCTTATATAAGTAATTTTAATAGAGGATATAATAGCGATCATTTAAATTTAATAAAAAATTTATTTATATTTTGTGGGATTTTAACAATAATTATATTTGTTTTTTATATAAATTTTTCTAACAAAATTTATATATACGATAATATATTGGGATTATATTTTATACCATTTATATTATACTTTTTTTATAATACTCTTTATAAACAATTAAATAAAAAAGAAATTAAAGACGATCCTACTATTCATATAGTATCAGATAAAAAAATACTTTTTTTACTTTTTTGTATTTTTGTTGTTTATTCTTTTAATTAAAACTAACCATGAAAAAAAATTATATTTCAGGATGGGGAAATAACAAAAAAATTTATTCCAATATTTTTTATCCAAGTAATCTTCATGATATAAAAAAAATTTTAATTAAAAAAAATAAAATAATTACTAGAGGGCTAGGTAGATCTTATGGAGATAGTGCTGTTCAAAAAAATTGTATAATTTTATCAAATTTTAAAAAGATTATATCTTTTGATAAAAAAAGTGGGTTTATAACAGTGCAGGCGGGTCTATCGTTAAAAGATTTGCTTGAAGAAATAATTCCTTATGGATGGTTTATACCAGTATCCCCAGGAACAAAAAATGTAACTATTGGAGGAATGATTGCATCTAATGTTCATGGTAAAAACCAACATTTAGTTGGATGTATAATTAATCACGTATCTTATATAAAATTATTAATTAATAATAAAATTGTTAAAGTAAAAAAAAAAAATAAATTATTTAATTTAACATTTGGAGGAATGGGCTTAACAGGAGTAATTATTGAAATAAAAATAAAGCTATTAAAAATAAAAAGTGATCAAATATTGCAGGAGAAAATATTTTTCAACAAACTATCAAGTTTAATTTATCAAATTAAATTAAAAAAAAAATTATTACACAGTAGCTTGGTTAGATTGCTTTAGTTTTAATTTAAAAAATAAAAATATTAATTCGATACTATATCTCGGTGAGCATAGTAAAAAAATCAATGAATCTAAAAGTAAATTTAAATTTAGTAAACAATTAATAATCAACAATTTTTGGATATCTATATTTAGAATTTTAATGAATGATTTTTTTATTAAAATATTTAATAAAACAAAGTATTTTTACGAGAAATATTTTCAAACAAATAAAAGTTTAGTTGATATAAATAAATTTTTTTATCCTTTGGATAAGTTTAAAAATTGGAATAAATTATATGGTGAAAAAGGTTTTATCCAGTATCAGTTTGTTGTTCCATATAAATCATCAGAAAAATTAATTTTAAAGGTTTTGAGTATTTTAAGTCAAGAGAAGTTAACACCCTATCTAGCAGTTTTAAAAAATATGAAAAAAGATAGTGGAGCATTATCTTTTTCTCTTAATGGCATATCACTTGCTTTAGATATACCTTATTCAAAAAAAGTTTTAAGAGTCATTTCATCTTTTGATGATTTAATTCTCAAGCATAAAGGAAAAATATATTTAACAAAAGATTCAATATTAAAAAAAAAACAATTTAAAAATATGTATGATCAATATGTATTTTTAAAAAATTTAAGAAAAAAATATAAAATTAAAAATTTAAAGTCTTATCAATCTGAGAGGTTAGGAATTTGAATACAAAAACTATTTTAATTATTGGAGCAAATTCAGATATTGCTAAAGAAATTGCAAAAATTTATATTAAAAAAAATTACAATATATATCTTTTCTCGAGAAACAAATCATTACTTGAAAGTTTTGAAGACCAATTGTTTATTAAACCTAATATAGAGATAGTTGAGTTTACAAAAGAAAATAATGAGAACTTTTCATTAATCTTAAATAATTTAACCAATAAACCTGATACTGTAATCATTGCAAATGGATTTATGGGCGATAATAAAATTTTTTCAATTACAAAATTAAGAGAAATTTTTGAAATAAATTTTTTTGATGTAATCGAGTATTCTGAGATTTGTATTGAATATTTTAAAAAAAACAAAATAGAAGGAAACCTAGCAGTGTTTTGTTCAGTTTCTGCAATAAGAGGAAGAGCGAAAAATTTCTTTTATGGATCCGCTAAATCAGCATTGCTAAATTATCTTTCTGGATTGAGGCAGAAAAATAGTAAAAATAAAATTTCAATTACATCTATAATTTTAGGTTTTGTTGATACAAAAATGCTCAGAAATAGTTCAGAAAATTATAACAACTTTTTGATTGCAAATCCTAAAAGGATTGCAAAAAAAATAGTTTTATCAATAGATAAAAAAAAAGATTTTTATTATCCAATAATTTGGAGAATTATTATGTTTATAATAAAATTGATTCCTGAAAAAATTTTTAAAAAACTCAATTTTTAATGAAAATTAAAAAAATTTTGTTTTTAACAAATCATCTCTCTTTTTTTGTTTCTCACAGAATAAATATCTTTTTTAAATCAAAAAAAAAATCTTATAATTTTTTTCTGATATCTGGAAGTGCATCCTCAAATAAAATGGAAAAATATGCAAAAGAAAAAGTTAGAAAATTTAAAATTAAAAATAAAATTTTAAATTTTAACAGTTATGAACTCAGCATTTTTAAAGATATAAAATCTATAATAAATTTATATTTTTTGATTAAAAATTATAGACCTAATATTTTACATACAGTAGCACCGAAAACAAATCTTTATGGAGGTTTGGTATCCCTTTTTTTAAGAATAGATAAAGTTATTCTATCTTTTTCAGGATTAGGATTTTTATTTACAGGTAAATTATCATTAATAAATAAGTGTAAAAAAAAAGCTTATATTTTTTTACTTAGAATAATTTTTTTGAATAAATCTGTACAAATTATTGTTCAAAACACTGATGATTATAAATTTTTTTTAAATAACTTTAATTTACAAAAAAGAATTAAATTAATTAAGGGAGGTTCTGGTATAAATTTAAATAAATATAATAAAATTAAAATTAAAAAAAATATAAAAAATGTCGTTTTTTCTGGAAGATTAGTAATTAACAAAGGAATAAGAGAATTTATAGATGCCGCCAAAACTTTGAAAAAAGAATTTCCAAGCTGGAATTTCATTATTTACGGAGCATTAGATTATCAAAGTCATGATGAAATTAACCTTGAAGATTACAAAAATGAAATTGAAAATAAGATTATAATAGTCAAAGGGTATGAAAAAAATATTGTTAAAATTCTTAAAACCTCTTCTATATATTGTTTGCCTTCTTATAGAGAAGGAATGCCAAAATCTGTATTAGAGGCTGCTGCTGCTGGCATACCTTGTATAGTATCCGATGCACCAGGTTGTAAAGAATCTGTGATAAACAACAAAACAGGATTTATTGTTAGAACTAAAGATCACAAAGATCTTATTAATAAAATAAGAAAGTTAATTATTAATCCAAAACTAAGAAATATTATGTCTCATAATTCAAAAAAATTTGTTAAAAAAGATGCATCTATTTTAAAAGTAACCAAAAAAATATTTGATATTTATGAGGAATAACAAAAGTATAATTTTAGTCTCTTTAAACGAATTAAATTTTGATGTAATAAATAATTATTTGCTTGAAAATAAGTTCAAGACTTTTCAAGAAATTAAAAACAATCTTTCAACTACAATAAGCGAAACTAATTACTCTAAATTAGAGCCATGGATACAATGGTTAAGTATTTATTACGGTTTAAAAGCTGGTGAACATAAAATAGAAAGATTAGGGGAAAATTTTAAAGGCAACAGTGAAAATATATTTCAAAGTTTAGAAAAAAAAGGATTTAGGGTTGGAGCCATATCCCCAATGAATTTAACAAATAATTTAAATAGTCCAACTTATTTTATTCCTGATCCTTGGACAGAAACTAAATCTGACAATAGTTTTTGGTCTAAACTAATACATAATACAACATCAATATTTGTAAAAAATAATGCTAGAAATAAAATAAACTTTATTCATTATCTGAAGCTTTTATTGATCTTTTTTAAATTTGCTAAAATAAAAAATTATTTTGAATATTTAAAATTTTTAAAAAAAGGAACTAAAAAAAAATGGTTTAAAGCTTTATTTTTAGATTTACTTCTTCATGATATTCATATGAAAAAAATAAATGAAAATAAAGTTGAATTCTCAAATATTTTTTTTAATTCGTTAGCTCATATTCAACATCATTATTTTTTTAATTCTATTAACTCTGATGACAATAAAAAAAATCCAAAATGGTATCTAAATATTAATGACGATCCATTAAAAGACGGTGTGGAGCTGTTCGAAAAGATATTAAATGACTATTTAAAATTATCAAATAAATTTAAAATTATAATTGCAACTTGTTTAACGCAGATTCCATATGATAGATTAAAATACTATTATAGGTTAAAAAATCATAAAAATTTTTTTGATAATTTTGAAATAAAATTTGATGGAGTTCAGGAACTTATGTCACGAGATTTTGTTTTAAAATTTGCTTCAAATGAAAAAGCTTATGAAGCACATGAAAGAATTAAAAATATTAAAACATCTGATGGAACATTTTTATTCGGAGATTTAAACTTAAATAATGAAAAATTATTTTTAACGCTTGTTATAAATAGAGAAATAACACAAAAAGATATCTTTTATAATTTTAAAAAAAAAGAAATTAACTTAATTCAGTTTGTAGATTTTGTTGCAATCAAAAATGGTATGCATGATGGAAAAGGATTTATTTATTTCAGTGATAGAAAGATAAGTAAGAATTTTGAAATTCATAAATTAAAAAATTTAATTGAAGATATAGTGAATGAATAATATTAACGTTTGTGTAATCGGGTTGGGATATGTTGGATTACCTATTGCAGTAAAATTATCAAAAAAATTCAGTGTTATTGGGTATGATTTAAATAAAGAAAGAATAAAAGAATTAAAAAAAAAGAAAGATTCTACAAATGAAATAGATTTAAAATCTTTTAATTTTAAAATAAAAAGTTTAAAATTTACGAGTAATGAGAAAGAAATAGAAATATCTAACTTTTTTATTATTACAGTACCTACACCAGTTGATAAAAATAATAGACCTGATTTAAGTTTTCTGAAAAGTGCCTCTATAACTGTATCAAGATATTTAAAAAAAAATGATACTGTAGTTTATGAATCTACTACCTACCCAGGATGTACCGATGATTATTGCGTTCCTATATTAGAAAAATATTCTAGATTAAAGTTGAATAAAGATTTTTATTGTGGGTATTCACCAGAAAGAATAAATCCTGGAGATACAATTCACACAATTGAAAAAATTAACAAAATAATTTCTGCCTCAAATAAAAAAGGACTAAAAATCATCAAAAAAGTTTACAAAAATGTAACTAAAAAAAAACTGGTCATAACAAAATCAATAAAGATTGCTGAAGCAGCAAAAATAATAGAAAATACTCAAAGAGATATAAATATTGCTCTCATGAATGAATTATCAATGTTATTTGATAAATTAAATATTGATTTTCAGGAAATTTTAAAAGCAGCTAATACTAAATGGAATTTTTTAAATTTTAAACCCGGTCTTGTTGGTGGGCATTGTATTGGAGTTGACCCTTATTATTTAGCGTTTGAGGCAAAAAAAAAAAAATTTAGTACAAATATAATATTGTCAGGTAGAAAAACTAATGAACAAATGTACAAGTTTGTAGTTAACAAATTTATCAATGAGATAAACAAAAAACTGAATTTAAATTATAAAAAAAAAATCTTAGTCGTTGGATTAACTTTTAAAGAAAACGTCCCTGATTATAGAAATAGCCAAAGCATTAAAATTGTAAAATATTTAAAAAAAAAAGAGTTCAATGTATTTACATTTGATCCTTTAATTGAAAAAAAAGTTAGTGGATGTAAGATAATTAAAAACTTTAAAAACTTAAATAATTTTAAAAATTTCTTTGATGGTATAATTATTTTAGTTCCTCATAAAGAAATTATAGAAAAGGGTTATGTTTTCTTCCATAAATTATGCAAAAAAAAAAATATATTTTTTGATATTAAAAACTGTTTTAAAATAAATTCAAATTTTAAGTTGTGATGATTAAATTAATTTATAATTTTATATCAAAAATATATTCATTATTTTTTTCATTTTATGAAGATATATTTTTAAAAAAAAACTCTAATTTAAAATCAAAACCATTATTTAGATTTAAAAATGTAATTTTATCAAATTTAAATTATGAAAATTATGAAAAAATTTATGAAAACAAGTATTTGACAAAATATATTTTCCCAAAAGTTGATATTAACAATATTATAAAAGATTTGTTTATAAAAAATAATTTATCTCAAAAAATTTCTGAAATAACTGGTTTAAATTATACAATAAACTTCTTTACAGCTTACAAAACAATAACAATTAAAGATCTAGATTTAGATAAACCATGGTATGCAAATCATTACCATATAGATAAACCTTATTCTAAAAATATGATTAAATTGTTTTTTTCGTTTGAGGTAGTTGACCTTGAAAATGGACCAATGATGATAAAAGATGATAAAGTTTATTTTGGTACTTTAGAAAAAAACGAAGTATTACTTTTTTTTGCGAATAAATATTATCATAAAGCAAGTTCACCAAAAAAAGGTCATAGATTTCAAATGATGTTACAATTAAATCCTTCACGTGAATGGAAAGTTAATGAAAATATTTTTGAGAAGCAAAAAAAAATTGAACCAAAATTTCCTTTTTTTTCTTACTTTTTTGATAATAAAACAAAATTAAAAAAATTATCTCCTTAAAATTGATGAAAAAAAAGCGCGTAGCATTTATTATAAATCACTTATCCTTTTTTTGTTCACATATATTACCTTTAGCAAAAGTTTTAAAAAAAAAAGGTCATAAAATTCAGATTTATTGTGGATATGGTGGAAGTCACGAAATGGAAGTAGAAGCAAAAAAAATTATAAAATTAAATAAATTAGATTATTTTAACATTGGTTTTAAACCATCTTCTAAAAATATTTTTATGGAAATAATTTTTTTTATAAAAATATTTAAAAAATTAAAAAAATTTAAACCTAATATTATTCATTGAATTTCATTTAAGGGAATAATTTATAGTTGTTTATTTTTTATTTTTTTTAGATCAGATAAATTGGTAAATTTTGTAACGGGTTTGGGATATTTTTTCACAAGAAATCTAAATTTTTATGAAAAGATTATAAAGAAAATTGTTATTTTAATAATTAAATTCACATTAAAATTAAAAAATACAATTTTGGTTATAGAAAATAATACAGACAAAAATTATTTTATTAATCAAGTAAAAATTAGTAAAAAAAAAGTTCATCGAATTGATGGAGTGGGTGTAAACTTAAAAAATTTTTTTTTTAATTATAAATTGAAAAAGAAAATAGTGTTATTTCCAGCCAGAGTACTTTTGGAAAAAGGTATAAATGAATTTATTTCTTCCTCAAAACATTTATCAATAAAATATCCTGATTGGAAATTTTTAATAGCTGGTACATTAAAATATGAGAAAGATGATAAAAATAAAATTTTTACAGATTATAAAAAAATTGAAAAAAAATTTCCTAATATTAAGTTTTTAGGATACGTAAAAAAAATGGATAAATTATTTAATAAATCTTCTATTGTATGTTTGCCATCTTATAGAGAAGGTTTTCCAAAATCAATAATTGAAGCATCCGCATCTGGCTGTTCAATAGTTTGTAGTGATGTACCAGGCTGTAGAGATGCAATAAAGAAAAATTATTCTGGGTTATTATGTAAGCCTAAAAATAATTTAGATTTAAGTTTTAAAATAGAAAAATTAATTTTAAATAAAAAATTGAGAAGTAAATTGGGAAAAAATGCGAGAATTAATGCTGAAAAAAGATATGATATTAATCTGTTTATAAAAAAAAATTTAAGTTTTTACTTTGAATGATTAAAAATAATTTTGTTTCTGTTATTATTCCAACTTATAATTCAAAAAAATTTATCAATAAAACAATTTTATCAATAATAAATCAAACTTATCAGAAATTTGAGATTATATTAGTTGATGATTGTTCTACTGACGGGACTTATAATCTTTTAAAAAAATTTAAAGATAAATATAAAGGAAAAGTAAAGCTTATTAAAACTAAAACTAATTCTGGAACGGTTGCACATCCAAGAAACTATGGATTAAGGGAATGTTCTGGAGACTTAATTTGTTTTCTGGATTCTGATGATTATTGGGAAAATACTAAACTTGAGAAACAGATCGCTCAATTAAAATCCGAAAAAGTTATTTATTGTACTTCAGCTAAATATTTTGACCTTAAAGGAAATAAATCAAATTTTTTTCTAAATTATTTAAGAAAAAAATTTCAATCATTTATTATCAAGAAAGTTAACAGTGATGGTTTTTATTGGTTCTACATTTATAATCCCATAATTGTATCATCTGTATTATTAGATAAAAAAATTTTAAAGGAGAATCGATTCGACGAAAACAAATATGCACGAGAGGATTATGATTTGTGGATAAGATTAAGAAAAAATAATTATAAATTTAAATTAAAAGATGATTTATTAGTGAATATTTGTAGACGACCAGAAAGTATGAGTTCAAATATTAAAAAGGAGTTAATTACTGCTGTAAGTTCACTAAGTAATGTGTTGTTTAAAATCAATAATTTTTCAAAATTAAATTTTTTTTTATTTGGTATTTTAATAAAGTTTTTGATTACTTTTCTTAAAATAAACAAAAATTTTATTTTCAAATTTTTAAAAAAAAGTTTGGCATTTTTATTTATTTTAATTTTTTTAACTTTTTATTCTCCTTTATTTTGGTACTTGGGAAAACCACTTTTATATTTTGATGAATTAAATAAAATAAAAAGTATTGAGAATATAGTTGTCTTTAGTGGTCACGGTGACACGAGTTATTATAATATGACCTATCAATACAGATATAAAGATATTAAAAATTTAACATCTAATATTGGTAGTTTAAATAAGATTTACATATTAGGAAGATTACAAGAAATACCAGAACAAAAAATTTTAGAAAAACTATTAATTTCGGATGGTTTTGATGAAAAAAATTTAGAAATAATCTATAAAGAATATAACAATACTTTTAATAATATCAGTGAAATTGCTAAAATTTTGAAAAAAGAAAAAATTAATGAAATCATTTTTGTGACTTCACCATACCACACTAAAAGAGCTCAACTTTTATGGAAAAATTTTTCAGAAATTGATGTAAAATTCTATAAAGGTTATGAGTGGCCAACTAAAAATAATTTTTTTCAATATGCCAAAAATAAAAAAATTATTTTGTACGAATATACTTCAATTATTTATAATAAAATTATTGGTAATATATAAGAGATATAATTAAGCTAAAAATGCCTAATTATAACCATCAAAACAATGGTGATAATACTCAAAATGATGGTCTGATAACCATAAATTTAAATAAATATTTACGATTTTTATTATTTACAATTTAAAAATTTAAAGTATATGTCTCTTGCCTGGTAATTATTGCGAAGGGGCAATACCCGATCCCATTCCGAACTCGGAAGTCAAGCCTTTCTGCGCCAATGGTACTTTGTCTTAAGAC
>MDTA01052732.1_pt1 | contig 13988 bp, 10 predicted proteins | sample 811151 | NCBI WGS metagenome assembly MDTA01 (sample SAMN05326648, study PRJNA326480) | marine metagenome | isolation source: seawater | place: Indian Ocean: South | collected 2010 | reverse complement strand
TTTTTTATAGAGGAACCAACTTACCTAATAATCTAGTAATTACCTCAGCTAAGCTCATTGGTTCTGTTACTCAAAGAGAATTAATAGAAAAAAAACAACACGATTTACTTAACAAGAAAAAACTTTCACAACCTAGTCAAATTAAAACATGTGGAAGTACATTTAAAAATGTAAATAAAGACAAAAAAGCTTGGATGTTAATTAAAAAAGCGGGCTGTGAAAAATTTAAAGAAGGAGATGCAGCAATTTCAGAGAAACACTGTAATTTTTTTGTCAATAATGGAAATGCTAAGTCATTAGATATCGAAAACTTAATAAATAAAGTTAAAAAACAAGTTTATGAAAAAACAGGAGTAAATCTGGAGTTAGAGATTAAAATCATTGGTGAATAAAAAAAAATTTAAAAGGGTTTTAGTTATTCTTGGCGGTACATCAGGAGAAAGGGCTGTTAGTTTAGATAGTGGTAGAGCTTGTATAAAAGCTTTAAAAAAAAAGGGGTATAAAGTTTCATCTCACGATCCTAAAATTAAAAACCTTAATCTAATTAACAAAAAAAAAGTTGATGTAATTTTTAATGCACTTCATGGTCGTGATGGAGAAGATGGGGTTGCGCAAAGTTATTTCGAATATTTGAAAATCCCTTATACGCATTCTGGAGTAGTTAGCTCTTTTACAGCGATGAACAAAATTTACTCAAAAAACATATTCGTAAAAAAAAAAATTAAAACACCTAAATACGTATCAATAAATAAGATAAAAATTAATAACAAAAATTTAAAAAAAAAAATTTATAAAAAAATAAAATTTCCTGTTGTCGTAAAACCTATCAATGAAGGCTCAAGCCTAGGTGTAAAAATTTGTAAAACTATAAAAGCACTCCAAAAATCAATAAAAAAATTATTTAAAAAATACGAAGACCTAATGATAGAGGAGTATATAGGAGGACAAGAAATACAAGTTGCAGTTATTAATGGAAATCCCTATGGCGCTATTGAATTAATACCGAAAAGATTTTTTTATGACTATAAAGCAAAATACACAAAAAAAGCAAAAACAAAACATGTAATGCCTGCTAGATTATCCAAAAGAAAATATAATGAAGTATTAAGTATTGCAAAAAAAACACACCTCTCTTTAAAGTGCAGAGGTGTCACTAGATCAGATTTTAAATTCTACAAAAATAAATTTTATTTGCTAGAGATTAATACTCAACCAGGAATGACTAGTTTGTCATTAGTACCAGAAATCGCTGCTTACAAAGGGCTTAATTTTGAAAATTTAGTTGAGAAAATTCTTTTAGATGCAAGTATAAATAAATGAAAAAAAGAATAATAATTGCTTTGGCATTATTTGGACTATTTTCAACAATAACTTTTAAGCAAGAGATAGTAATTTCTAAATTCAATTTAAAAGAAATAAAGATTGAAAATAATTTCATTTTGAAAGATGAAGAAATTAAAAATTTGTTAGTCTTCATTTACAATAAAAATCTTTTGTTATTAAGAAATAAGGAAATAGAGCAGGCATTAATGCGTAATGACTTAATAGACAGCTTTAAAATTAAAAAAAGATATCCTGATAAATTGATAATAAAAATATTTGAAAAAAAAATTATCGCCATTATTACAAGTAAAAAAGAAAAGTATTATTTGAGTGAAAAAATTGACTTAATTAAATTTAGGCAACTAAATTATGAAAGAGACTTACCATATATTATTGGTAATAGAGAAAAATTCAAAATTTTTTACAATGACTTAAAAAAAATAAATTTTCCATTTAATATTATAAAAAAATATATTTTTTATGAGTCTAATAGATGGGACATAGAGACCATAGATAACAAAATAATAAAACTACCTACAAAAAAATATCTTGAAAGTTTAGAGAATTACCTAAGTTTGAAAAACCAGATAAATTTTCAAAAATTTAAAGTATTTGATTATAGAATAGAAAATCAACTAATCTTAAAATAATTATGAGTAATAAAAAACTTTCACTATTTATAGAAATTAATGATGCTAATTATGTTTTCCTTGTAAGTGAAAATGATAATCAAGAAAATACTAAATTAGTTTACGAGGCGACTATTCCTTTACAAGAAATTAAAAGCTTTATTAATTCTGATTTAGAAAAAACTCACAATATTATAAAAGAAAACATACATATAATAGAAAAAAAATTTAATTGTACTTTTAAAGATATCGTATTAATTTTAGATAATTTTGACTTGTCATTTATAAATTTATCTGGATATAAAAAGTTAAATGGTTCTCAACTTCTCAGAGAAAATATAACATACATTTTAAACACACTAAAAGCTTATGTAAATGAAATTGAGTCAAAAAAAACTATTCTTCATATTTTCAATTCAAAATATAAGTTAGATAATAAAAGGATTGAAAATTTACCTATTGGACTATTTGGTGATTTCTATGCTCACGAATTATCTTTAGTTTTATTAAACACAAATGATTATAAAAATTTACATAATATTTTTAAAAATTGTAATTTAAAAATTAAGAAAATTCTTGTTAAAAGTTATGTGAAAGGTGTTTACCTTGCAGAGAAAAATATAGAGAGTGAAAATTTTTTTCAAATTCAAATAAGCGACATTAGTTCAAAAATCTTTTTTTTTGAAAATGGCTCGTTAAAATTTGAGCAAAAATTTAATTTTGGTACAGATATTATAATTAAAGATGTTTCTAAAATTATATCTTTAAAAAAAGATGTCGTTGAAGAAGTTTTAAATGAAATTGAGTTAGATAAAAAATATTTAGATAACGATATCTTGGATAAAAAGTATTTTTCAAACGAAAACTTTAGGAAAATTAAAAAAAGTTTAATTTATGAAATAATTTCAGCTAGAATTAAAGAGCTCACTGAGATCATGGTCCTCAAGAACATTAATTTAAAATATGTTAAAAGCTCTACAAGTTTGATTTATTTTGAACTAAGAAATAAAATACAAATTAAAAACTTGTCAGAGGTGTTCAAAACTCATTTATTATCCGGTAATTATCAAATAAATTTTATTGATAACTTTTTAAATGAAAGGTTAATAAAAACATCAAATAAGCTAGTTCATTTTGGTTGGAAAAGAGAGGTCATACCTATTGTCCAACCTAGAAAGTCTTTAATTCGTAGGGTTTTTGAGGCAATATTTGATTAAATTTCGTTATTTTTAGAAACATTAGTTGTTTTTGGTTTAATATATTTTCTGTGTAGCTTGCGTTGATGACAACAATATATCAAAAAACATTAGTCGAACCAATTCACTTCGAAGGTGTTGGATTACATTCTGGAAAGAAATCTAAAATGACAATTCTACCAAGTAAAGAGGATCAGGGAATAGTTTTTAAAAGAGTTGATTTAAAAGAAAATAATATAATTGAAGCAAATTTTACTAATGTAACTTCTGCGAAGTTGTGTACAACATTAGAAAATAAATATGGAAACAAAGTTTCTACAGTTGAACACTTGCTGGCCGCATTATACTTTGCAGATCTAGACAATGTTGTTATAGAAATTAATTGTGATGAAATTCCTATAATGGATGGTTCAGCTAAAAACTTTTTGGAAACTTTTAAAAAGTCAAAAATAAAATCATTATCAAAAAAAAGAAAGTATCTAAAAGTACTTAATAAGATTGAATTAGAAGATGGAAAAAGAAAAATTTCAATAGAGCCTGATAACCAATCACTTGAGATAGAATTTCAATTAAATTACATGAATAATATTATCGGAAATCAAAAAAATGTTATTAACTTTTTAAGCGATGATTTAGAAGATGTTATTAATTCAAGAACTTTCTGTTTGTATGAAGATATTGAAAAAATTAAAAAAGCTGGACTTGCAAAAGGAGGATCCCTCGATAACGCACTAGTTGTTGATAATAATAAAATTTTGAATGAAGGTGGATTAAGAAATGACAAAGAGTTTGTAAATCATAAGATTTTAGATTTAGTAGGTGATTTTGTACTTTCAGGATTTAGAGTTTTAGGAAAAGTAAAATGTTATCAAGGTGGACATGAATTAACGAATCAATTCTTAAGAAAAATGTTTAAGCAAAGATCTCAATTAAATACATTCGAGTTAAAAGATGTATTTATTTCAAAAAAAATAAAATTAAATACGCAAGAAAAATTAGCCGTAAACGCTTAATTAATCATTAAAAATTTTTTATATAAATAAAATTTTTATCTGATAATAATTAATATTAATGATAGGCAGATTTTTTTTAATTACTTTAATAACATTATCTTTACTCTCTTGTTCAAAAAAAGATGAATTTCAATATGAAACTTCAAAAAGAGTTAATCCCTATGAAATTTATAAAGAGGGAGTCGAGGCTTTTGAAAAAGGTGACTATTTTTTTGCGAGTAAAAAATTTGATCAAGCAGAATTAAACTTTGAGAAACCAGAATTAGCTGCAAAGGCATCTTTGATGTCTAGCTATTCTTTATATGGAATAAATTTCTATAAGGAAGCAGAAGAAAACTTAAAAAGGTTTATAAATGTTTATAGAGCTAGCAATAACCTTATTTATGCAAATTATCTTTTAGCAATTATTTACTATGAGCAGATTCAAGATGAAAAAAAAGATTTAAAACCGCTATTAAAAGCTCAAAACCAAATAAATTTTTTTTTAGATAAATATCCCGATAATGATTACGCAACAGATTTGAAATTTAAAAAAGATTTAATTCAAAATCAATTAGCAGCGAAAGAATTGTATGTAGCTAAGTATTATATTTCAGTTCAAAAATGGGTACCTGCTATAAATAGGCTTAAAAATATTACTAAGCTTTACGAAGAAACAGTTTTTATTGAGGAGGCTTTACATCGATTAGTTGAGGTACATTATTATTTAGGTTTAGAAAATGAGGCTAAAAAATATGCAAGTTTATTGGGATATAATTATAACTCTAGCAAATGGTACGAGCAATCATATAAAATTTTAAATAAAAATTATGAACCTAAAAAGAAAACAAAAAAAGAAGAAAAAAAAGAAAAAAGTTTACTTAAAAAAATTATTGAAATTATTAATTGATGAAAAATAAGTTCAAAATAATTGATGACTATAAAAAAAGAATTAAGCTATTGAAAGAACATAACCACCTTTACTATAACAAAGATAATCCTAAAATATCCGACCAAGAATATGATGAGCTAAAAAGAGAAATTTTATCTTTAGAGGATAAAAATTCGTATTTAAAAAGTTTAAATTTATTATCTAAAATAGTAGGTGCTAGCCCAACTAATAAGTTTAAAAAAATAAAACATTTAAGCCCAATGCTTTCATTATCGAATGCATTTGACAAAAAAGATATGGAAGATTTTATAAAAAAAGTAAATAATTTCTTAAATCGAAATGAAAATACAATAGAATTGTTTGCAGAACCTAAAATTGACGGCATATCAGCATCTTTAATTTATGAGAGAGGTATGCTTGTTAAAGGTTTATCAAGAGGTGATGGTAAGGTAGGTGAAGACATTTTAGCTAATCTCAAAACTATTAAAAACATTCCCAAGATAATCGATGGAGAAGATGTTCCAAATTTATTGGAAATTCGATGTGAAGTTTTTATAGGAAAGAAAGATTTTTCAACAATTAGTAAAAATTTTGCAAATCCAAGAAATGCTGCTGGAGGATCTTTAAGACAAAAAAATCCAAAAGAAACTGCAAAAATTCCACTTAAATATTTTGCTTATGGATTTGGGATGTTAGAGCCAATGAAATTTAATTCACAATCTATATTCCTTGAAAAAATATCAAAATGGAAATTTGAAATTAATCCACTATCAAAAACTATTAACAGTCTTGAAGAAATTGAAAAATACCACCAAGAAATAGATAAAAAAAGATCATCATTAGACTACGATATAGATGGCATTGTATACAAAATAAATGATCTTAATCTTCAAAAAAGACTTGGTAACACATCCAACTCACCTAGATGGGCAATAGCTTATAAATTTTCAGCAGAAAAGGCTGTTACAAAAATTAAAAATATTATTATTCAAGTAGGTAGAACTGGCGCAATAACTCCAGTAGCTAAAGTTGAACCAGTAACAGTTGGCGGTGTAGTGGTCTCAAATGCAACCTTGCACAATGAGGATGAAATTGAGAGAAAAGATATTAGAATCGGAGATACAATAATTATTCAAAGAGCTGGAGATGTAATTCCCCAAGTTGTTGAAGTCGACAAGTCAAAAAGAGATAAAAAGATTAAAAAATTTGCTTTTCCTGAAAAATGCTTGTGTGGTGCTAAAACTAAAAAAGAATTTAGCAAAAGCACAAAAAAATTTGATGCAGTTAGAAGATGTATTAAAGGTTATGATTGTTCTTTTATTGCAAAAGAAAAACTTAAACATATTGTATCTAAAGAGGCCATGAATATAGATGGACTTGGAAAAAAAGTTATTGATCAGTTCTGGGACTTAAAATTAATAAGTGAACCCTCAGATATATTTAAATTAGATTTTGACAAAATAAGAAATTTAGAAGGTTGGGGGAACTTATCAATTAGTAATCTTAAAAAATCTATACTTAATTCAAAAAAGATTAGTTTAGATAAGTTTATTTTTTCTATAGGCATTAGGCATATTGGTCAAGAAAATGCAAAAATACTTGCAAGTTTTTTTAATAATATCGATCAATTTAAAAAATTTATTTTTGCAAAAAATAAAAATAAATTATTGGAAAATTTACTTGAACTAGACGGTATTGGCCAAACACAAATTGACTCGATGGGAAGTTTTTTTTCTAATCAAACAAATCTAAAAATTACTGATAATCTTTTAAATGAATTAAAAATAGAGAATTTTAATATAGCTAATAAAGATGGTATTTTTTCAAATAAAAAACTTATGTTCACCGGAGGTTTTAAAGATATGAGTAGATCAGAATTGAAATCAGTTGCAGAAAAAAACGGAGGAAAAGTTTTAAGTTCTGTATCTAAAAAATTAGATTACTTAGTTGTAGGAGAGATGAAACCTACAAAAAAGAAAATCGATCAAGCTAGAAATTTAAAAATAAAAATAATTTCTGAAAAAGAATGGAAAAAATTCTTAAATAATTGAGCAGGCTTTTTTCAAATATGATCTCTCTTTTTTAACCATAAATTTTTTAATACTATTGTAAACTTTTTGATGGTATTGATTTAACCAATTTTTTTCCTTCAAATTCAATAACTTAATATCGATTAATTCTTTATCAATTGGCACCAGGGTCAAATTTTCAAAATTATTTTTCTGGTTCAATTTTTTTACATATATTAAATTTTCAATTCTAATTCCAAAATTATTTTTTTCATAATAACCAGGTTCATTAGAAATAATCATTCCTTCTTTTAATCTAACTTTATTATTTTTTGAGATAGCATGAGGTCCTTCATGGACATTTAAAAAATATCCAACGCCATGCCCTGTACCATGAGCGTAGTCTAAATTTATTTTTCTTAAGAATGTTCTAGCTTTTGCATCTATTTCAGACCCAGTCGTATTTTCTTTTAAATTAAAATCAGTAACAGCTATATGACCTTTAAGCACTCTTGTAAAAATATTTTTAATTCTTTTGTCAGAATTTTCTAAAGATATAGTTCGTGTTACATCAGTAGTTCCGTATTCATATTGACCACCCGAGTCAACAAGATAGATATCTCCTTTTTTTAATTTTCTATCTGTTTCTTTTGTAGCTTGATAATGGATGATCGCTCCATTTGGACCTGATCCAGAAATTGTTGGGAAACTTAAAAATTTAAAATTTTTATTTTTTTTTCTAAAATCATACAATTTTTTAGAGGCGCTGATTTCGGTTATCTTCTTTTTATTAAAATTTTTTTTAAGCCAAAATAAAAACTTTGTGAGCGCAGCTCCATCGTAAATGTGTGCTTGTTTAATATTTTCTAACTCTTTCTTATTTTTAATTGCCTTGAGTAAATATATAGGGTCTTCCAAGTTCAATAATTTATTTTTTTTATTAATAATATTCTCATAATAAAAAGAACATGTTGATCTATCTATTATAAATTTTTTTCCACTAATTTTAGATAGAGTTTTATCTAATTTATCTTTGTCCACAAATTCCAAATTATTAAAATGCTTTTTAAAAGAAAAAGGAATTTTTTTTAAGTCACAAAAAAATTTAATGTTTTTATTTTTGCTAATTAAAATATAGCAATAGGGAATAGGGGTATAATCTGCATCATTGCCTCTTATATTTAGCAACCAAGCACTATTTTCGCTAGCAGTTATAAGCTGAAAATCTGCATTATGCTTTTTTAAAAAAAAAGCAATTTTTTTTAATTTCGTTTTATAGCTCTCCCCAACACAATTATCAGGTAATTTGTAAAAACTATGATTAAGCTTTTTAATTTTCCTTTTCCATATTTTATCAATTAAATTGTTTGCTAAAGGTCTAAACTTGCATCTCTTGCCAAAAAAAACATTTAAACTTTTTTTAGTAAATAATTTTGGATCAAAACCAATCAATAAATTTTTATTTTTTAGAATATCTTTCGGCATTTTTCTTGGAATAGTAACAATATTAAAAAACTTACCGCTTTGATAGTTGCCTTGTATGGTATATCTTCCGTCTACAAATAAATAATTTTTATTTTTCAAAATTATTGCAAATCCAAAAGAACCTGAAAAATTTGAAATGTAATTTAATCTATCATTATAGTTAGGTACATATTCTCCGAAGAATTCATCATTTTTTGGAATGATATAACCATCAATATTCTCTCTTTTAAGTTCTAATATTAATTTTTTTATTTTTTCCATTTGAGAATTTTATTTTTTTTGTACCTATCCCAACCTGGGCTTCTATATCCTTCATCAAATTCTATAGAATTATCTTGATTAAAATCAAATTCATCATTTTCAACAGAGCTTACCTCATTTTTTTCAACACTATTCTCTGGAATTTCATTAATAAACCTTGAAGGCAAAGTGTCCATCCAATCACCGTGGTAAGCTCGTTTCATAGCAAATGATAAATAAGCCTCTTTTTTTGCTCTAGTTATTCCTACATAAGCAAGTCTCCGTTCCTCTTCCAAAGCAAAATCTCCTTTTTCTTCTAAGGACTTCTGGTGAGGAAATAATCCCTCTTCCCAACCTGGTAAAAAAACCACATCAAATTCTAATCCTTTTGCAGCATGCATAGTCATTAAATTTACTTTGGCGCCCTCCCACTCTTGATCAATAGAAGTCGCTAAAGCAACATGTTCCAAAAAATTTTGTAAGCCGTCGTAATCTTGCATAGCTCTTAATAATTCTTTTAAATTTTCAAGTCTATTTTCGTTTTCCAAATCTTTTTTATTTTTTAACATTGATGAATATCCCGACTCATCTAGAATTAATTTTAACAAATCAAAATGTTTCATATTAAGCGAGTCTTGGCGCCATTTATTAATCATATTTGTAAGAAGATTTAACTCAGTTTTAATTTTTGGTTTAAAACCATTTTGTTCTATCATTTTAATAATAGAGTCTTCTAAACATAGCTTATTTTTTTTACCAAATGTGTAAATCTGATTTAAAGTACTTTCCCCGATGCCTCTCTTTGGAACGCCAATAACCCTTTCCAATGCAAGATCATCAAATTTTTGATTAACAATTCTTAGATAAGAAATAGCATCTTTAATTTCTGCTCTCTCGTAAAATTTAATACCTCCTAAAACACGATAACCTATACCAACTTGGAGAAATCTTTCTTCAAATTCTCTTGTTTGGTAAATAGCTCTTACAAGTATAGAAACATTATTTAGAGAGTATTTTTTTTTAATTTTTTGCTCAATTGTATCACTAATTCCTTGAGCCTCTTCTTTACCAGTTCTATAACAGTTTAGTTTGACTAATTCACCCTTGTCAGCAGAAGACCACAATTTTTTTCCTACTCTGTTTGTATTATTGGAAATTAAATACGATGCTGTTTCAAGTATATTCTTCGTAGATCTATAATTTTGCTCTAATTTAAATACCTTACAATTTTTATATATTTGATCAAAAGTTAAAAAATTTTTTATTTCTGCTCCGCGCCAACTATAAATTGATTGATCATCATCTCCAACGCAACAAATATTTTGATTTTTATTGACTAACAAGTTTAACCATTTATTTTGAATAAAGTTTGTATCTTGAAATTCATCAACTAAAATATATCTGAAATTATTTTGATATATCTCTTTTATATCTTTATGCTCTTCAAAAAGCTTAACACAGAAAAGTATTAAATCTCCAAAATCAAATGCGTTGAGATCCTTAGCTTTATTTTGATATATTTCGTAAACTTTTAAAATAGATTTTATAATTAAATTATTTTTCTCTAATTTTATGTCTTTAGGTAATAACCCCTTATTTTTCCATTGATCAATATGGTAAAGAATTAATTGAGGTGAAAATTTTTTTGCATCTAAATCTTCTCCTTTAACTATATTTCTGATCAATTTTTTTTGATCGTCAGTGTCTAAAATGGTAAAATTACTTTTGTACCCTAAAGCCTCAGCATGTCTTCTCAAAAATTTTACACTAATAGAGTGAAATGTGCCTAACCAAGGGATTGCATTAGATGATCCTTTTATGTGTTTAATAACTCTATTTTGCATTTCTTTTGCAGCCTTATTTGTAAAAGTCACACATAATATTTGGTTAGGCCAAGCTTTTTTTTGATTAATTATATGAATTAATCTTGTTGTTAACACTCGAGTTTTTCCTGAACCTGCACCTGCCACAATTAAGTTGGGTCCCTCAGTGCTTAGAACCGCATCTTTTTGTTCCTTGTTAAGAGTTTCAATTAATTTATCTATGTTATTCATAAGTAGAAATTTTCATTTATATACTAGTTATAAAAATAAAAAAAATGATAAATATTAAAAACAAATTTGTTAACACTAAATTTATAAGACTTTTGAAATTTGTTTTTCACCTGCGTTATCTTTTCCTAATTTTATTAATTTCATTATTATTAGCCGTAGGTTTACCCAATTTTTTTGATTTTAACAAAAAAAAGAAAATTATATCAAAATTTTTATCTCAGAATTATAATTTGGAAGTAAAAGAAATTGGTGATATCCAATTTAAATCTTTACCGCTTCCACGATTAGAAATTAATAACCTAGATATTAGTTTAGACTCAGATCAAGAAAATCTCAAAACAAAAAATTTAATTATTTTTACTAAATTAATTTATATTTATAATTTTAGAGATTTTAAAGCGAATAAAATAATTTTAAAAGATAGTACAATTAAGATAAATTTTAAAAAAATTAACAATCTTAAAAAATATCTTCTTAAACCACAAAAAAAAATCAGTTTTGAAAATCTAGATTTGTTTTTAAATGATAATGATAAGTCCTTTTTAGAAGTTAAAAATATAAATTTTTCTAACTATGGTTTTAAAAAAAATATTATAAATGGTAAAGTATTCAATGAAAAATTTAGAATTAAACTTAAAGATAATTTAAAAAAAATTGATTTAGATTTATTAAGATCTAGTATCGCTCTCTCTATTAATTTGAATAAATTCAAAGCAACAGAAAATTTAAGCGGAAACGTAAAAGGAAAATTTTTTAAATCAAATATAAAGTCAGATTTTATTTTTGATCAAAAATCACTTGCAATTAGTAACTTATTTTTTAGAAATAAGTCTCTATCTTTTAATTCAAACGGAAAAATGAAACTCAGTCCATACTTTAAATTTAAAATTTTTACTAATATTAAAGACATTGATAAAAGATTACTTAAAAATGTGGATATTCCTTCATTATTAGATTCTAAAGAAATAATTAAAAAAATTAATGGGGAAAGTATTTTCTTTTTAGCTCCCACAAAATTTATTAAAAGACCAGTAGAAAAAATTAAAGTAAAATTAAATTTTGAGTATGGAAGACTCAACTTTGTAAAAGAACTTTTATTTTCTGATACTAATTTTTCATGTTCCGGAGATATTAATTTATTATTAGAATATCCTGTTATTGAATTTTCATGTTTCATGAATTCTCAAGACAAAAAAAAATTTCTCAAATTATTTGATATTAATTACAATGAGAAAAAAGAGGAATTAAGATTAAATTTTGATGGAAATTTAAATATCTTAAATAATAAAATTAATTTTTACAATGTTGAAGATAATAAATTTTATAAAGCATCTCAACAAGAATTAAAATATTTTAAAAAATCTTTTGAAAGTATTATCTTAAATGAAAATTTTATTGATATTTTTAATTTTTCAAAATTTAAAAATTTTGTTCGTGAAATTTCTTAGCTGTTGGGTTTTGTCATTTTTAAAGGATTCATTATTTTATCGTAATCCTTAGCTTTTATTAACCCCGACTTTATTACCTCTTGTTTAAGAGTTGTTCCGTTTTTAAAAGCTGCTTTAGCAATGATAGCAGCTTTATCATACCCAATTTTAGGAGCAAGAGCAGTAACTAACATTAAAGAATTTTCTAATAAATGTTTAATTTTTTTCTTATCAGCTTTGATACCTTTTACGCAATAAAGTGCGAAGGTTTTGGCTGAGTCACTCATTATTTCAATTGATTGCAAAATATTATGAATAATTAAAGGTTTGAATACGTTTAATTCAAAATGACCATGCGAACCCGCCATTGTAATCCCATTGTGATTTCCAATTACTTTTACGCATACCATGGTAACCGCCTCAGATTGAGTCGGATTAATTTTACCTGGCATTATAGATGACCCAGGTTCATTTGTTGGTAAAATAAGTTCACCGTATCCTGCTCTTGGACCAGAGCCCAAAAATCTTATGTCATTTGCAATTTTCATTAAGCAAACTGCTGTAGTATTTAAAGTTCCAGAAAAATTCACTATTTCATCATGAGCTGCAAGTGAAGCAAATTTATTAGTAGAGGGTTTAAATGGCAATTTTGTAATTTTGCTAATTTCTTTAACAATCTTTTTGTCAAAATTTTTTCTTGTGTTTAAACCTGTACCAACAGCAGTTCCCCCTTGCGCTAAATAATAAATTTCTTTTAAAGCTGACTCTATTCTTAAAATACATTTTTTAAGCTGAGCATGATAACCAGAAAATTCTTGTCCTAATGTTAAAGGAGTAGCATCTTGTAAATGTGTTCTTCCAACTTTTACAATTTTTGCAAATTCTTTAGATTTTTTAGCCAATTCTCTTTCTAAAAGTTTTAAAGAGGGTAAAAGTTTTTCCTTAGATTTTAAAGCAATCGCAATATGCATTGCTGTAGGAAAAACATCGTTTGTTGATTGTGATTTATTTACATGATCATTTGGATGAATAGGTTTTTTAGTCCCCATTTTCCCACCCATCATTTGTATCGCTCTATTGGCAATTACTTCATTAACATTCATATTAGTTTGAGTGCCAGATCCTGTTTGCCATACTTTTAAAGGAAAATGTTTATCGTGTTTCCCACTTATAACTTCCTCAGATGCTCTAATTATATATCTACTTAATCTAGGCTCTAAATCTTTGTTTTTAGCATTAACAACAGCTGCAGCCTTTTTTACTATTGCTATCGCGTGGATAACTAATGGTCTGACTAAAAAATCACCAATATTAAAATATTTGTTTGATCTCTCAGTTGATGCTCCCCAATACTTATCACCAGGTACCTTTATTTTTCCAATACTGTCAAATTCTATTCTGTATTTCATCTTTGATTCTTTGTTATAATACACTTTATTAAGTAATTATAAAATGCAAAGGATAAAAAATGAGTAATTTTGAGAGTGTTAAGAAATTTATGGAAACTTTTGGCCAGGAAGTAAAAGAAAAAGCTGGGTTCCCAAGTGATAAAATCATTTCTTTAAGATATGAGTTAATAAATGAGGAATTAGAGGAGCTTAAAAATGCAATTAATAATAAAAATATCAAAGAGGTAGCCGATGCCTTAACAGATATTTTGTACGTAACTTATGGTGCTGGGCATGCTTTTGGAATTAACTTAGACAAATGTTTTAAAGAGGTGCAAAATTCAAATATGAGT
>MDTA01043727.1_pt1 | contig 13991 bp, 11 predicted proteins | sample 811151 | NCBI WGS metagenome assembly MDTA01 (sample SAMN05326648, study PRJNA326480) | marine metagenome | isolation source: seawater | place: Indian Ocean: South | collected 2010 | reverse complement strand
GGTTGTCCAGGGAAATGACCTTGAACATAAAAACCATTTTTTTTGACATGCATAACAGCTGTTGCTGATTTTAAGTGAACAATATTAATTAATTTATCAATTAGTAACATTGGTTCTCTATGAGGTAGTAAAGCTTCAATTTTTTTTCTGTCTAATTCCATGTAATTATTTTTTTTGATTTTTTAAAAAATCTTTAATAGATGTTGCGGGATATCCCATAATTATTTGATTATCAGGAACATCTTTAACTACACCGCTACCACCACCAATTTTTACATTATTTCCAATTTTCAAATGTCCTGAAATACCTGCTTGGCCACCAATAGACACGTTGTTACCAATTTTTGAACTTCCAGCAAAACCAACCTGTCCAGCTATCATACAATTTGATCCAATTTTCACATTATGTGCAATATGCACTTGATTATCTAAATAAGTATTCTTGCCAATAACTGTATTATCAATTGAACCTCTATCAACTGTACAGCCAGACGCTATCTCAACTAAATCTTCAATAATAACTTTACCTATATGTGGGAATTTAATATTCTTATCTTTTAACGGAATAAAGCCGAAACCTTTTTGTCCTATTTTACAATTATCTTGCAACACAACATTATCTCCAACAATAGAATTTTTAATTATAATATTAGATCCAAAAACACAATTTTTTCCTACACGAACGTTTTGTTCAATAATTGTATTTGATCCTACTTTTGTATTTTTGCCTATTTTTACGTTTTTACCAACTAAAACATTATTTCCAAAACTTACTGATTTAAAATTTTTTTTTAATGGTTTATTTAAGGAAAAGTCCGGATAATCAATATCAGCATTTGGATATATTTTATTTAGCAGATTAGCTAATTCAAGCAAAACATTTGAAACTAATATTTTCTCAACATTTTTTGGTAGAATTTTAGATAATTTTTCCGTTGTAATACAAAAAAGTGCTTTAGTTGTAATTGCCTCTGATTGATACTTTGGTGAGTCTAAAAAAGTTATATCGTTTTTTTTTGCTAAGTATAAAGGTTTAACACCTTTAATAATTATATTTTTTTTAAAATTGATTTTAGGAAATAATTTATTTATGTAGTAGTTTTTACTTTTAAAAAAAATTACTTCATTCATTTAAATTAATTTAATTTAACTGATTTTAATTTTTTATTTAGTATATCAACTATTTCTTTCGTAATATCCAATTTTTTATCAGCCAAAATTAAATTTTTTTTATCTATAACCATTTTTATATTTTTACTTATCATATACTCTTTTATTATTGGGTTTAGATTTTTTAGTAACTCACTTTTTGCCTTAAGCCTTTGTTTTGAAATCTTATTTAGCAAATCATTTCTTTCTTTTTGTAAATTAGATGCTTTTTTCCTTAGTTCAGATATTTTTTTTTTATATTCCTCAGCTGAAATTAATTTTTTTTGTTGAATTATTTTTTTTTCATCATCTAAAAATTGTTTTTCTTTTTTATTTAATTCTGCAACCCCATCATTTAATCTTTTTTTTAATGTATCTTGCGCTTTTTTACCGGCAGTGCTTTCATTTAAAATATATTTAAAATCTAAATAATAAGGAACATCAGCAAATAGATTAAAAGGCAATAAAAAAATGACAATTATAAGAATGAATTTTTTTACAAGCATTTTTTAAAAAGTAGTTCCCAAGTTAAATTTAAAACTTTGTGTCTCATCTGTATCAGCTTTCTTAAGATTTGTAGATAAAATAAATGACATTGGTCCAATAGGCGAAGACCAATTCAAAGCTGCTCCAGTTGACGCTCTAATTACATTACTATCATCTATACTATCGTCATAATCGACACCCCAAACATTACCAATATCTAAAAAAAAACCTAAGTCAGTTCTTGTTGAGTCAGGAAAAAAGTTTGGTAAACTTGTTTCAAGGTTCAGCGCTGCAGCATAATTTCCACCAACGTGCTCGTTACTATCTTTTGGTCCAACCTTGTTTCTTTTGAAACCTCTTAATCTGTTTGAAGATAATGATCTTCTTTTACTCAACCTCACATCTTCATTATTTAGCCCATTAATCGATGTTAAAAAAAATTTACTAGCTCCTATAACGTCTTCTGAAATCTCTCTGTATGAACTTAATGCAAATGTATTTCCAATAAACGGTCTATCTGCATATAAAGGTATACTTTGGTTGAAATTAATTATTGATCCACTTGTGGGCATAAATGCTCTATTACGCTTATCATACCTTATTCCGTAATCAGCTGAAATTTCTGAAAATTCTCCACTTTGCTTTTTAAGAGATGCGGAAGCTGAGTCATTTGTTCTTAAATCGTCAAAAGCAAAATTTAAGCCTATTGAGGTATAAACATCTTTAAATTGTTCAAAACTAGTATTTACACCAGATGTAATTAAAGTATTTTCATATCCTTGGTCTGGTTTATCATTTGAAGTACTGCCTACATAGTAATTGATTGAATTACCCAAAAAATCATAGTTAGGGTTTGTATAATTAACTGTTCCTGATAAAGATTCTGTATCGTATTCTAATTCAAAATTTATATTTTTTCCTTCTCCTAGCCAGTTATTTTCCGCAATGTTAAAGGCTACTGTGCCACCGTCAGTTCCAATACCAGCACCAGCACTTATCTCACCTGTAGGTTTTTCCTCTACATTTATATCTATTACTTTCAAATTATTTTTTGAGCCATCAGAAACGTCTGATTTTACATCTCTAAAAATATTTCTTGCTTTAATTTTAGCTACAGATTTTTGTAATCCTAATTTAGTAAAAGGATCTCCCTCATCTAATATTAATTCAGATCTAATAACACTTTCGTCTGTAATACTATTTCCTAAAACATTTATTCTCTCAACTAAAACTCTTTCTCCCTCGAATATATTAAATTTTATTGATATTCCGTCACTTTCAATTTTTTCTTGAACATTGTGTTCTACAAACTGAAGGTTATTTCTCTCTATTATTTCGTCTATATTTTCTAAAAGTTTTTTAATTGTAAATGGTGAGTAGTACTCTCCAATAACTTTTTCAAAATCTTTATTTAATGGGAAGAATATCTTTTTATCGAAGACAGGTGCGGGATCGGCCTGTATTTTACTTATCCTGTATCTTTTTCCAGCATCTATTGAGTAAATTATATCAATATTTCCTTCTTTATTTAAATTTGCTGTTTGAGAATTTACCTCAACTTCATAATACCCGATAGATTTAAAATAATTCTCTAATAATCTTAAATCCAAATTAATTAAACTTTCGCTAAACCTTGTGTTTCTTGAGATAATTTTCCAGAATTTATCTTCTTCACTAGCGATTACGTCTCTCAGCCTTTTATCTCTAATTTTTTTATCACCTATAAAGTTTATAGAGGAAATTTTAGTTACATTACCTCTTTCAATTTGTAAAATAAGATCTACTTTATTGTTATCTAATTCTCTTATCTTAGATTCAATTTTGCTAAAATTATAACCTTGACTTGCGTAAATTTTTTTAATTTTATCAATGTCATTTGCTAAGTAAGATTTGATATAAGATCTTTTTTCTTTCAATTTAATAACTTTCTTAATTTGTTTTTTAATTTTATTTGATTTTTCTCCAACAATTTCTAACTGATTAATCGTTTTATACTCTTTTAAACTTATTCTTAATATATTGTTAGATAATGTGACTGAAACGTTTTCAAAAAATTCAGTCGAGTAAAGATTATTTATTATTAAATTTATATCTTTTTCTTGATAATCTTTTCCTTTTGCAATCTCTCCATAGATTTTGACTGTTTCATCAGAAATTCTTAAATTTCCATCTATTATAATCTTGTTTACTATTTCTGCATGAAGAGAAGAAAAATTAAATATAAATAAAAATATATATATTTTTAAATATTTCATAAATTTATTATTTTTAATGTTGCTTTTTTGGCCCATAAATCAATTTCGTTGATTTGATCAATATTTTTAGGCTTTCTTATAGCATATTTTCTATAATTTCTATCATTGAGAATGATCATTATGATTTTTGATATACTCGAAAAAGGTATCTTTTTCTGGAGAAAATGATCAACTAATATTTCATTAGATGCATTTATTATGATTGAGGTTGAAGGAAACTCATTAATTCTTTTTTTAATTCTTATAATTGGAAATGTGCTTTTTTTTACCTCCTGGAAAGTTAGATTTTTTAGTTTGTGATTTTTAGATTTTAAATAATCTTCGATTAGTAAATTATTATTAAAAATTGCGTTAGCTATCGGTACAATCATTGATGTATCATGATAAATAAATTTAGTTAAACCATTTTTTAATTCAATTACAGCATGAACAAGTGACTCGGGATGAATTACAATTTTTAATTTTTTTTCTGGAATATTGAATAATTTCTGAGCTTCAATTAATTCTAAAATCTTATTCATTAAAGTGGCAGAGTCTACGCTGATTTTTTTTCCCATACTCCATCGTGGGTGACTTAAGGCGTCTTTGGGTTTTATATTTTTAAATTTATTTTTTTTTAAATTTAAAAAAGGACCCCCTGATGCCGTAATAAAAAAATTTTTTATTTCAGATTTCTTGTGTTCTTTTAAAAGTTGGAAAATAGAAAAATGTTCGGAGTCTACTGGCACAATTTCTGATTTGTATTTAAGTGAATTTTTTTTAATTAAATCCCAGCCACAAATAATAGACTCTTTATTTGCAATTAATATTTTTTTGCTATTTTTTATCATTGAAATCGTTGGTTTTAAACCAGCAATACCAGGTATAGCAGAAACTGTAATATCAATTTTTTTTTTATCGTTAATTGAATCAAAATTATTGAGTATTAAAGTTTTGCTTTTTTTAAATTTTTTTTCAATTATATTGAATGTTTTTTTATCATTAATTATATAAATTTTTGGTCTATATTTTCTAATTTGTGAACTTATTAAATTTAATTTTTTATCGGCAGCCAATAAATGAATATCAAACAAATTTTTTTTCTTATTTATAATTTTTAAAGTTGATAAGCCTATAGAACCAGTTGAACCAAGAATTGAAATTTTTTTTTTCATTTATGCAGCAAATAATAGTGTAAGTAAACCAATTGGCAAACCAAAGAATATTCCATCCAATCTATCCAAAATTCCTCCATGTCCTGGTAAAATATTTCCTGTATCCTTAATTTTAGCTTTTCTTTTTAAGTAAGAGAAAAACAAATCTCCTAATTGACTAGCAGTTGAGGAGCAAATACCAACCAATATCAAATTTGGACTAAAATAATTATTTGTTAATTTTGCAATAATTAAAATCGTTGAACAAGAGAAAAATAAACTTCCAACTGCACCTGATATTGTTTTCTTAGGACTAATTTTTGATAATTTTGGTCCTTTTAATAAATTTCCAAAAATATAACCGCCTATATCAGATGCAACACAAGTCAATAAAATAATAAGTAATAAAATTTTTAAATTTTCAAATACTGAAAAAAGGAAGAAAAAATACGAAAAGAAAATAATATAAGATATAAATAAAGTGTTAGAGATCAAAAAATAAAATTTTGATTTATTAAAAATTTTTTTTGATAAATTTAGAAATTCTAGAATTGATAATACACCAAAAATAATTAAAATTAATCCCATTAAATATTTAAATTTAAAAATAAAAAAAACGAATACTAATAAGATAATAGATGTAAAAAATCTTTTTTTTAAATCTTTATAAATCATATTGCGCCAAAATTTCTTGTACTTTTTTTAAATTTTTTTACTATTTTTTTTAAATCACTGGGATTAAAATCTGGCCATAATTTTTTAAAAAAATAAAGCTCAGTATAAGCCATTTGCCAAAGCATAAAATTGCTTAATCGCTGGTGGCCACCAGTTCGTATCAAAATATCAGGATTTGGAATATTTTTTGTATAAAGATTTTTTTCCATATTTTTAATATTAATCTTTTTTATTTTTTTAATTGCATTAATAATTTCTCTTTTTGAGCCATAATTAATTGCCAAATTTACATTTATTCTTTGATTTTTTTTTGTTAATTTTTCAGATCTTTTTAATATTTCTTTAATACCTCGAGATAATTTATTTATTTCTCCTAGTATTTTGATTTTTATACCCTGACTAATTACTTCGTCTATTTCTTTTGAAAAATAATTTTCTATTAGTTTAAATAAAAAAGAAATTTCCTTTTTAGGCCTTCTCCAATTTTCAGATGAAAAGACATAGAAAGTAACAAAAGGAATTTTTAACTCAATTGATGATTTTACGATTTTTTTAACTGTTTCTACGCCTTGTAGATGACCAAAATTTCTTCCTTTATTTCTTTTTTTCCCCCACCTACCATTGCCATCCATAATGAATGCAATATGGTTGAGTTTATTCATATTTGGATTATCTCTTTTTCTTTCTCGCTAAGTATTTTGTCAATTTTTTCGATATTTATATCAGTTAATTTTTGTATGTTTTTTTCAAAATTTTTATTTTGATCTTCTGAAATAACTTTTTCTTTTAATTTTTTTTTGAGATCTTCATTTGCTTCCCTTCTTATATTTCTTATAGAAACTTTTCCTTTCTCACCCATGCCTTTTAATATTTTAATTAAATCTTTTCTTCTTTCTTCAGTTAAATCTGGTATTCTTAACCTTATGATTTGACCTTCTGTTTGAGGGTTTATTCCTAATTCAGATTTTTGGATAGCTGACTCTATTAATGAAGTGTTTCCTTTATCCCAAACTTGTATAGAAATTAATCTTGCCTCAGGAACGGAGATTGTTCCAAGTTGTTCAATGGGCATTGATTGTCCGTAAACATCGACTTTTACAGTATCTAGCATGTTTGTATTGGCTCTCCCTGTGCGTAAAGTTGAAATTTCTTTGCGAAAAGCGGAAATGCTTTTATCCATTTTATGAGAAAAATTTTTTTCATTAAATTCATTGCTCATTTACAAATCTCTAAACTCCTTCTCCAACTTTATATTTAACAAAATCTAAAACTTCTATTTTTTTATCTTTAGAATGTTCTTTTAAAATATCTGAAACTTTTTTTTTAGTATCCATAATCCAAATTTGATTTAGAAGTGAATTTTCGTCTAAAAATTTTGCAATTTTTCCTTTTGAGATTTTCTCTGCTAACTCATTCTTTTTTCCAGAATTTATTATCTCCTCTTTTATAATCTCAAGTTCTTTTTCAATTATTTTTTTATCAATACCACCCCTATCTATGGCCAAAGGGCTTGACGCAGCAATATGCATAGCAATTTTTTGACCTAGATCTTTATTTTCCACATTAAGTTTAACAATTGAAATAATCTTACCTATATTTTTTTCGATTTCTGAGTGAACATAAAAATAATTAGCTCCTCTTTTTTTATCAAAAAATTTGGCCCGTCTAATAGTTATTTTCTCACCTATTTTTGAGATAATGTTAATCAAATTATCCTTAACTTGGTTGCCGTCTGACATTTTAATTTCATCAAGTATTTTTAAATCACCTTTTGAATTGAAATTTAATTCAGATAATTCTCTACAAAATTTTATAAAATCTTTATTTTTTGCAACAAAGTCTGTTTCACTGTTAATTTCTATTATTGAAATTTCTCCATTCTTTTCATTAACTAAAGTTAAGCCCTCGGAGGCTGTTCTGCTCATTTTTTTTGAGGCTTTGGCTATTCCTTTTTTTCTCAAAAAATCTATTGATTTTTCAATATCACCCTGTGTTTCATCTAAAGCAATTTTACAATCTTTAAAACCTACACCAGTTAATTCTCTTAGTTTTTTTATACTATCTAGGAGTTCTTTATTTGACATTTAAATGATAATTAAATTATTTTTTATTAGGCTTTTTAGTATTTACTTTTAAATTAGTTTTTTCATCTTTTGCTTCAGATTTAGCTATATATTTTTCTGCGTCTTTAATTGTATTTTTTATTAATTCACAATAAAGGTTTATTGATCTACGTGCATCATCATTTCCAGGAATTGGAAAATCAATGCCAGTAGGGTCTGAATTAGTATCTAAAACAGCTATAATTGGAATATTCAGCTTTTTTGCCTCAGCGACAGCAAGAGACTCAATATTAGTGTCTATTATAAAAATTAAATCTGGTGTTTTTCTCATTTCGGAAATACCGCCAAGTGATCTTTGTAGTTTTTCTTTTTCTTTTCCAAATTTAATTATCTCTTTTTTAGTGAAACCTATGTTTTCTTTAGATAGTTGATTGTCTAATTTTTTTAGTCTTTTGATTGAATTTTGAATTGTGTTCCAGTTTGTAAGCATCCCACCAAGCCATCTAAAATTTACATAATATTGATTTGTTTCTTTAGCTAATTCACTAATTTGTTCTGAGGCTTGTTTTTTTGTAGAAACTAGTAAGACTTTCCCACCACCAGATATAGTTTTATGGATTTGAACAAGAGCGTTCTTAATAAACTCAACAGTTTGGGTTAAATCAATTATGTGTATTGAATTTTTTTCTCCAAAAATAAATTTTTTCATTTTTGGATTCCACCTTAGGGTTTTATGTCCAAGATGAACACCAGCTTCTAGTAATTGCTTTATATCTACTTTAGGTACGTTCATTTTTTTTCCGGTTAATCCACCACAGTAACTCCAAAAATTTGGACCGGTAGGCATCACCCTTATAACTGTGTGCGAAATTAATTATGATATATAGAAACGATCTAAAAAATCAACTCTCTAAACACTTATTTTTGCTATATATTTCTTAGCTTTTAGCGCCCTGAGGTCTTGTAGATCAAATTTTCTATTATTTTGGAGAGAATAGTGGGCTTTTTTATTATTATTATTTACAACAATATCAATCTTAGTTTCGCCATTTTGACATAGAATTTGCTTTACTTCGTTAATTTTACAATCATCATTAAGTTCAATAGTAACTTTAGAATATGGTCTTTTTATTAATTCCTCTATGCTAGATATTTTTTTAACACTTAGTCTTTTATTTGTTCCACTTCCTGCAACTTTGTCCTGAAATAGAGTTAGAACAAAAGACTCGGACTCCTTAAGAATTTCTCTATTACTTATCAAAATATCTGAAAATAGGAACAATTCAAATTCACCCTCTAAATCGCTAAGCTTTAAAATGGCATACGGTGTGCCTTTTGCGCTCTTTTTTTCTTGTATAGACATTAGTGTGCCGGCTATCAAGCCCTCGCTTTTATCATTTTTACAAAAATCATTATATGAAATGATTTTCATTTGATCAAAAATATCTTCGAATTCTTTAAGTGGGTGGTTTGATATAAAAAAACCTAATGATTTAAATTCCTCAGTCAATAAATCCTTTTGTTTCCATGGAGTTGATTGAGAATATTCAAAATTATTATCTAAGGAATCATTATTATCAAATAATGTAGACTGATTGTTATTTTTATCATCATTAGCGTTTTTAATTTGAAGTATAATTCTTGGTATTGAGTTGAAAATTTTACTCCTATCTTTATCAAATTCATCAAATGCACCAGCCTTTGTTAAGCCTTCTAATTGTAATTTATTAATATCTTTAGCGTCTACTCTTTTAATGAAATCCTCTATCGATTTATATTTTCCATTATTTTCTCTTTCAGTAATTATATTTGAAATTGCCTCAAAACCTACGTTTTTAATTGCACCTAATCCATAAAAAATTTTTCCATTAACTGCTTTGAACTCCGCGAAACATTTATTTATTGATGGATTTACTATTTCTACTTTTAATTTTTTAAGTTCCTCAACGAATTCTCGAAGTTTGGAAGTATTTGTTAATTCTGTCGACATTGTTGCAGCGATGAAATCCTCTTTATAATAATTTTTAAGAAATGCTGTTTGATAAGCGATTAAGGCATAAGCAGCGGCGTGACTTTTATTGAAACCATATTGAGCAAATGGCTCAATTTTTGTAAATACAAAATTGGCAACATCATTTGCAATTCCATTTTTGATTGCTCCATTAATAAATCTCTCTTTCTGTCTGTCTAGTTCTGCTTTCTTTTTTTTCCCATGGCGCGACGTAAAATGTCTGCCTCACCAGCTGTAAAACCTGCTAAAATTTGGGCGATTTGCATTACTTGTTCTTGATAAATAATAATTCCGTATGTGGGTTTTAAAATTTCTTTTAAAGTGGGGTGTATATAATCTGGCTCTCTTATTCCATTTTTACAATCGTTATAAATAGGAATATTACTCATTGGCCCCGGTCGATAAAGCGCCACTAAAGCTATAATATCATCAAATCTATTCGGTTTCATTTGTTTAATCGCATCTCTCATTCCAGCGCTTTCCAATTGAAATAATCCTGTTGTCTCACCTGTAGATAAAAGTGAAAAAACTTTTTCATCATTTAAATCAATTTTACTTATATCTAAGTTGATATTTTTTGATTTAAGCCGTTTTAATGTTTTATCGATAACTGTCAGTGTTTTAAGTCCTAACAAATCGAATTTTACTAGTCCTGCATTCTCTGATGAATACATATCATATTGTGTTGAAGGCAAAATAAGATTTGAACTATGATCTACATATAGTGGAAACTGTTCAGATAACTTTTCTCCTGCGATTACTACGCCGGCTGCATGTGTTGCCATATTTCTATTGAGTCCCTCAAGTTTTAAAGATAATTCTAAAAGTTTTTGTACTTTTGGATTAAGCTTAACCTCTTCTTTAAATCTAGGCTCTCTATCTATTGACTCTTTTAAAGTTAAAGGGCGTGAAGGGTCAAATGGTACCATTTTACAGAGTTTGTCAACATGCCCATAGGATAAACCAAGAACTCTACCAACATCTCTTAAAGCCATCCTAGCCTTTAATTTGCCGAAAGTAATTATATGAGCAACACCATCTTTATATTTTTTTTTTAAATATTCGAAAACTAAGTCGCGCTTTTCCTCACAAAAATCAATATCAAAGTCTGGCATTGAAATTCTATCAGGATTTAAAAATCTCTCAAAAATTAGATCATATTCGATCGGATCTAAGTCGGTTATATCTAAACTATAAGCTACTAAAGAACCTGCTCCAGACCCTCTACCAGGTCCAACAGGAATAGAATTTTTTTTTGCCCATTTTATATAATCAGATACAATTAAAAAATAACTAGAATAATTCATTGAGTTAATAATATTTATTTCATGTTCCAATCTATCATGATAAGTTTTTTTAATTTGTTCCTTTGATTTGTTTAGATTTTTTTTAGTAATAAAATTGTAAATTCTATTTTCTAATCCATCTTTGGCTAGTCTTTTAAGCTCATCCTCTGGCGAATTACTATTATCATAAGTTATAGATGGCAATATAGGACTCGATTTTCTAGGTTTATAATTAAATCTTAAATGAAAATTATAGTTATTCTCTAAAGCTTCAGGAATATCCGAATATAGATTTGCTAATTCTTCATTTTTTTTTAAAAAATGTTCTTTGCTCAACTTAAAGCGATTTTTATCATCTACAAATTGTTTCTCTCCAATACATCTCAAAGCATCATGTGCTTCGAACATTTCTTTATCAAGATAATATACTTCTTGAGATGCAATTATTGGAATACCAAAAATCTTCGAACTATTAAGAAGATAATTTTCAAAGTTTTTTTCTTCAATTTCATTATGTCTTTGAATCTCAAAATAAATCCTGTTATTAAAACTTTCTTTTAATATATTTATTGAGTCTTCAATATTTTTTAATTTATTAACTCTAAATAGCTTTCCAAAAAAGTCTCTATAATTGCCAGTTAATAAAATTAAACCATTATTATTTGAGATTAGATCGTTTATTCTGCAAGTTGGGTCTTCGGTTTCTTTGCTCTTTAAATAGCTTTGAGAAGATAATTTTACTAAATTTTTGTATCCTTCCTCTGATTTAGCATAAAGAGTAACTTTGCCTATTACATTAAAAGCTTTTAGATTTATTTGTGTTCCAATTATTGGTTGGGTTCCGACTTTAGACAGTTTTTCTGAAAACTCTAATGCACCGCACAAATTAAAGCTATCAGCTAATCCTAAAGATTTAATTTTGTTAGATTTGCAATACTCTGCCAATTCATCTATTTTAATCGCTCCCTCGCAAATAGAATATTGAGTATGAATTTTAATATTATTGAAATTTTTGTCACGAACGAGCATTAACTCTTTTTATAACACCATCAGAAATAAACAACTTGTAATCGGCTTTGTTAGCAAGTTCTCTATTATGAGTTGCAAAAATAATTGTTTTTTTGAGTTTTTTTAGTTTTAAAAAAATCGAAAATATTTCTTTTGAGGTTCTAAAATCTAAATTTCCAGTTGGCTCATCAGCTAAAATTAATTTAGTTTCTGCTATCAAAGCTCTTGCTATAGCCACCCTTTGCTGTTCTCCACCAGATAGTTGGTTTGGAAAATGATTTGATCTATCAAAAATTTTTAGATCTTTTAAAATTTTTTCAGCTTTTTGAATTATATTTTTTTTATTTTCTCCTCTTATTATTAAAGGCATCATAATATTTTCTATTGCGGTAAAATCAGTTAATAAATTGTTATCTTGAAAAATTATTGAAATAATCTTACTTCTAAGTTCATCTTTTTGGTTGTTAGAAAAGTTTTTAGTTTCCTCTTTATTTATTATTATTTTTCCACTAGAGGGCTCATCTAATAGAGCCAATAAATGAAGTAAAGATGATTTTCCTGAACCTGAAGGTCCGACTAGAGCAACTAGTTCACCTTCTTTAATTTTAAAATTAAAATTTGTAAAGATAGTTATAGTTCCATTGTTATGATTATAACTCTTTTTTAAATTAACAGTTTCTAGTAAAGTTTTATTCATATCTTAAAGCTCTAAATGTGCCCATTTTTGATATTTTTTTTGCAGGTAAATAAGAAGCTACAGCCGAGATAACTAATGATACTATAAAAATAATTACTATTGAATTAAAACTAATCTCACTAGGAAGCTTATCTAAAAAATATATATCTGAAGGAAAAATTTCTAGATTAAATACAGTTGATAAAATTAACCTTATTTTTTCAATGTTTATAGAAAAAACAATTCCTAAAATAATTCCGCAGATAGTAGCAAAAAAACTTATAGATAATCCAGTTAAGAAAAAAATTTTTTTGATTGATTGATTGCTTAATCCTAAAGTTTTTAATATAGCAATTTCTTTAGTCTTATTTTTAATAAGAATTGTTAAACCAGAAATAATATTAAATGCGGCTACAACTATAATTAATGTAAGAATGACAAACATAACGTTTCTCTCTACTTTTAATGCACTAAAAAGAGACTTATTTAAATCTGCCCAAGTATAAATAAAGAAATTCGGGTTTAATTTTTGAATTTTATCTTTATAATAATTTGCATCTAAAGGGTCACTTAAATATATTTCTATATTCTGATCTTTTCTTTCTTTATTAAAAATTGATAAAGCATCATTTATATTCATGAAGACAATATTTTGATCAAATTCTAAAAACCCAGTATTGAAAATACCAGCGATTTTAAAATTTTCTTGTTTAGGTAAACTTCCTAAAGGAGTTGAAATAAAAGCTGATGACATTAAATTTAAATTATCGCCAACCTTTAAATCTAAATTAAAAGCCATTTCTGATCCTATAAAAATATTATTAGACCTAAAATTATCTAAATCTCCCGCTGTTTTAAAATTATTGAAAAATTGAATAATATTTTTTTCATTTCTATTCACACCTTTCAAAATTACACCCTTAGCATTATTACTGCCAATAATTATACCTTCTCCAAAATAAGTTTTACTTAAATTAATTTCTTTAAATTCTACTTTTAATTTTGAGATAAATTCTTCTTCTATTTTAAAACTATTCGGTTGAATTACTAAATGTGGATTAAGACCTAAAATTTTTTTTGTTAAGTCTTTTTTAAATCCATTCATTACTGACATAACTATAATAAGTATCGCTACACCTAACATAATACCAACAAAAGAAAATATTGATATAATCTTGAGAAAACCCTCTTTTTTTTTGGGTCTTAAATTTCTTAAAGAAATAAGTCTCTCAGCTTTTGTAAACAATGT
>MDTA01041786.1_pt1 | contig 13993 bp, 15 predicted proteins | sample 811151 | NCBI WGS metagenome assembly MDTA01 (sample SAMN05326648, study PRJNA326480) | marine metagenome | isolation source: seawater | place: Indian Ocean: South | collected 2010 | reverse complement strand
TGCTCGATCAATTTCTCTTGCTTAGCTCTACTTATTCGACTCTTTCTCATCTATACCTTTATAACACTCTAAAGCATTATCTGGTACAGCCCCAAAAATTTTTATATATATTTTGACAAAAATGTGTTTCTGGAGGGAGCATTATTTCCTTCCAGAAATAACTGTTAAAAAAACCTTGTCATCGAATTACTTGACCTATACAGCAATGACTGGTTTTAGGGTTTTTACCTCGCTCAGCAATGATAGGTGAAAACTATCCCTCAAGAAATAATCCCAGAGGTTCTAATATTTTTCTCATATCTGGACTTTTTAGTCGTTGAATGATTTGCCCATGACTGCCGTAAAGTTTTTGACTGTCATCTGCAGGATTCAGTAGTGGCATTAATGGGAACCATCCACCTTTGCCGGCATCGACTTCATCGGTATCGGTGGGTGTTAATTTAACCGGCATCTTTTTTGCTTCGTCCTGATTAAAGAAAAGCGCGAAAGCCGTAGTTTCCATCCAGGCATTATCGGTGTTGCGGGGATCATCAACATAACCGCGATACACAATAGCTTTGGTTTTTTTTGGCAAAATTTCGGCGATGGCAGCTCCGACTTCTTCTTTGACTTCCTTTTTTAAAGCTGTTGTCAACTCATCATCCTCTTGCATACCACCTGGCAACGCGTGCATTTGATCAGCGCGGCGCCAAATAAGAAAAATTTCTAACTTGGCTGTTTTTGGGTTTTGGCGAATTAATAAGGCATCAACAGCTGGGTTAGCGCCCCAATGCCCCAAGGTTCCCCGACCTGAAAGACCTGTTCGACCCATGGGATTAAGAGGACGGAGCTCTGTGCCACCATGTTGTATGACATAAAAGGATTTGATGCCACCAAGTTCATGAGCATCAATAACTTCTTGAACACGCTCAGATTGCGCGTAAGGAGGGCGATCTGGGCCAATAAAGGTTGGATTGGTGTGTTCCACAGGTTGATAGCCTGCAAGTTTAATGTTCCAGGGATAGGCGCTATCTAGAACTGGTGTACGCAGGACTTCCGTGCCGGGGTAAGGAGAGGTGAGCGCTTTTTGGTGCGGGCCAGAAAATGGGGTGACAGGCAGTTCTTTGTTAGCTGCGGGGATGCGATCGGGGTCATATTCTGCGCGTTGTGTTGGCGGTGTCCAATTGGCGTGTACTGCGGGAATAAGTGTCATGGTTAAAATAACAAGGATTGTGCGTTGAAAGATGTTCATCATAAGCTCCGTAATTTAGAGTATGATGCTGTAAGAGACGTCTGAATGTCAACGTGGTTTGCAATTAATTTTTAGCCCGTTGATCAAATAGGAGCAAAATATAACCACGATTAATGAGGGTTGTATCCCTGAGGCCGATTTGATTTGCTAGATCTATAAGCCGCGCCCGCTCTTGGACTGGATCAGTGAACTGGCGGGTTTTGACTTCTATTTCCAAAAAAGTGCCCAGCTCGGTGATTTGATCAAGGGCAAATTCAAAATCGGTATAATAATAGTAGGAGCGTTTTTTTTGAATGCGATAATGTGAGGTGAATCCAGTGCCTTTGAGGATTTCAAGGGCAGAGTTGGGATTATCAACAACGGTTTCATGTTCATAACAAAACAAACGATCACCATTCTTGGAAACAGGCGTATCCCAATCTTTGAAGGTCAAGATGTTTTTGCCATTGGGAGAGGTGCGCAGACGCAGGTATTTAAGAGCCTGAATGTTGCCTGATAGATCGCGGGTGAAATAAGGCGCAGCTGGATTTTCAAAATAAATATCGGTTTGCTCCTGAACCAGGCCAGCTGTAGCATTATTAAACAGCCAGGCCTGGAGGGTTTTTAAATCAGCTAGATTTAGCCTTATTTTAATTTCAATTTCTTGCGCGTCCATAGAGACATTTTATCGCAAAGTCAGATCAACGGCCAGGAAAAGAAGGTTCACGTGAAACGGGTGCGGGCAAGGCATGCGGCGTTGATAGCGTTGACTGTGGTGTGGTTGGTACAGTGGGTGGAGCTGACCGAGGTGTTTCAGGATCAGAAATTGTGAGTTGAGGTGAAATGACACCTCTCACAGCACTAGTAACAGGATGACGTGCTGCTGAGTCTGAGAGGCTCTGAATTTCACCTCTATCAATTCTAGGCCTAGCTCTAGATCTATATCCACGATTTCCAGAAGGAGGTCTATGTCTATGATTACTACGCCTCGTTTCTCCTCTAGACCTAGCATTTGTTGTTTCAGTTAATTGACTTTCGCTATTGGCCGCATTCCTTCTTACTAATGTTGGGTGCCCGCTTTCACCTTCTGTTTCTCTTATAGGTATAGATTTTGCATGGAATGAATGCATAATCATACAGAGAGCAGAAAAGGTATAAGTAAGTTTTAAAATTTTAGTCATGTCTATCCTTATAAGTAAATTTTTTATTTATTTATCATAATTAAATTAAATTAAAAGAATTTTATTTAAAAAATAAATATTGATAAATAAAAAATAATTATTCGGACAAGATCCGACGTGGCGCTTGTACATGACTAGACCGTCTTGATAACGGCGAGCGACGATAAGGCACTGTTTGATTTGTTCTGCTTATTGCGGGAAAACGACGAAGTCGAAGATGATTAGGAGTTTCCTGATTAACTCTGGGGTATATTGCTTGTCTGCGAAGATCAAGAGGGTGCTGACGTTGTTCAGATCTTTGTGAAATTTGATAGAGTGAATATAGGATCCTTAGATTGATAAGATCATAGATTTCGCTTGGCAAAGTTTGCCGTGTTGGCTGGGTTGAATTAACGGTTTCATGCGTTGGAAGAGGAGCTGGTATATAGGCCGTTGAAGAGGTGTTCACTTGTCTTGTTGGAGGACTGGAAAGGTTAGAGAGATGTCTTCCTTCAGGTGGGTTTTCTTCATCAAGATTCTCAGCGTTTTTCGCAAGTGGATTGATTAGAGTAGTCAATAAAAACGATAATAAGTAAATGTATTGTTTCATACACAGCATCCATTCAATGTGAACAGGCTGGATGATATTGAATTTCCAATGGAAATTCCACCCTTGCTTTTAAGGGGTTAAAAAATCTAATAAGTTCAAAATCAAGTCAATTAGATAAGTGGCTTTTTAAGCGAGCTGATGCGTCTGCTTGGCTTTTTGATAATCTTGACTTGAGTCTCAGACCTTGGCGTAAAAGAGCTTTGCAACGCAGGGTTATCTTTATCGCCACTTAATGGTGCTTTGGAAGCTTTGCCTTTTGGTTTACCGTAGCGCTTCATGTACTCTTTGGCTGCGTGATCCCGGTCAGCATTGAGGATGTCATCAACAGGGTTACCTTGCAGATCAACACGCACAGGTTCAACTTTGAAAGCATTCAAATAAGCAGCTGAATGAGTGTAATAATACAAAGCCTGCTGCAATTTGGTTTTTGATAAATAGGGTTTTTCGCCCCATGTTTCAAGAATATCTTGTTTAATATTTATCTTAAGAGGTTGAGGCGTTGCCAACGTAAAGCATTCGGGGAATTGCTGCGCGAGCAAAACCAATGATTGTGTTGCTTGCTGAATGTTAAGTTTCTTGGCCATTGTATCCTCCGAAATGTGAAAGCCTTAAAATAAATAATAACAAAAAATAAATTTTAATTTTCTTATATCTATTTATTGTTTAGTAGTTTTTCAACTTTTTTTATTGTTTCGGGGATTTTTTTACTGTTTTTCCCACCACACTGGGCTAAATCAGGACGGCCACCGCCACCTTTTCCTTCGATGGTTGGAGCAATTTCCTTAATTAATTCTGGCGCGGGAACTTTTTTTGTCAGATCTGTACTTACACCAACGACTGCGGAAACTTTATCCGTGCCAACACTGTTGAATAAAAGAAACACAGCGTTGCTTGGATGTTGTTTTTTTAAATTATCCATGCGATTTAATAAATCCTTATGGGGCAAATCCTGGTAAGTCTCGCTGATTAGCTCGGTGTCATTAATCTTTGTGTTGGTTTGATCTATTGGCGTTGAAGCGCTTGAGCGGGCTGGCTGTTTTTCTAACTTCTTTTTATCAGCTAAAACTTGATCAAGACGTGTGACAAGGTTTTGTGGTGAGGTTTGAAGTTTTTGAGCTAACTGATTCAGGGTTTGATCCAGATCTTGTAGATAGCGCTCTGTGCCTTGACCGGTGATGGCTTCTATTCGGCGCACACCAGCTGCAACGCTGGACTGAGAAATAATTTTAAAAAGGCCAATCTCACCTGTGGCTTTAACATGGGTGCCGCCACAAAGTTCGGTTGAAGCATGCTCTGATTCATCGCCATCGGCTAAAGTGATAACGCGCACATCGTTGGTGTATTTTTCCCCAAATAACGCAAGAGCGCCGGTTTGCAGGGCCTCTTGATAAGGCATGACTTGGGACCGGGTAGGAGCATTTTGACGAATGAGTGTATTGATGTGATGCTCGAGGGCAGTAATGTCATCGGCACTTAGAGCCTGTGTATGGGTAAAATCAAAACGCAACTTGTCTGCAGTTACCAGAGATCCTTTTTGCGTTACATGATCGCCAAATCGAAGGCGCAAAGCTGCATGCAGAAGATGGGTTGCCGAATGGTTAGCAGCAATAGCTTGGCGATGTGTGTTATTGACAGCCAGGTTGATGGTTTGACCAACAGTAAGCGTGCCTTCTATTACTTCAATGTGATGGAAATAGAGACCCTCTTTGGTTTTTTGTGTGTCATGAATGGTGATGGCTGTTTGATTTGACGCAAGACCTGTACCGGTATCGCCAACTTGACCGCCAGATTCAGCGTAGAAAGGGGTTTGATCAACAATCAAATAACCTTGCTGACCCGTTGCTAATCTGTCAACGGTTTGGTCTTGGGTAATAAGGGCGCGCACTGTGGCCTCTGCCTCCAAGGTTTGATAGCCAACAAAAGTGGTTTCGCCTAGTTCTGTGGCCAGCTTTTGAAAGACAGGGTTTTGTTTTTGATCGCCACTGCCCTGCCAATTCTGCCTAGCTTGGTGTTTTTGTGTAGCCATGGCTGCATCAAATTCGCTTATATTGACGGACAGGCCGCGGGATTTAAGGGCGTCTTGCGTCATATCTAATGGGAAGCCATAGGTATCGTAAAGCTTAAAAGCAACGGTACCGCTAAGTTCTTGACCTTTGGAAAGGTTCTGAATTTCATCCTCAAGAAGGCTAAGGCCACGGCTGAGCGTGGTGCTAAATTTTTCTTCTTCAGCCTGCAAGGTGGATTCGATTAGGGATTGGGCGCGGTTGAGCTCGGGATACGCATTACCCATTAAATTAATGAGTGTAGGCGCCAGTTGCGGCAACAACATGCCTTTGTAACCGGTGGTATGCACATATCGCAAAGCCCGGCGCATGATGCGACGCAGAACATAGCCGCGGCCTTCGTTGCTTGGTAAAATACCTTCGGATATCAGGAAGCAAGAGGCACGAATATGATCGGCAATGACACGATGAGCCAAACGATGCGGGCCATCCGGTGCGGTTTGGGTAAGAGCAGCAGAAGCTTCAATCAAGGCTTTGAAGATGTCGGTTTGAAAGTTATCGTATGTGCCTTGCAGAACGGCAGCAATACGCTCCAAGCCCATACCGGTATCAATGCAAGGATTAGGTAGATCAACGCGTTTTTGTTCGGTGAGTTGATCGAATTGCATAAAGACCAAATTCCAAATTTCAACATAGCGATCGCCGTCTTCATCGGGCGTGCCAGGCAAGCCGCCTTTAACTTGATCACCATGATCGTAAAAAATTTCGGTGCATGGACCACACGGACCCGTTGCCCCCATGGACCAAAAATTGTCGGCGGTGGCGATAGGCAAAAGGCGATCAGCGCCAAAGCCAGTGAGCTTTTGCCAAAGATCCCGGGTTTCATGGTCTGAGGCATAATAGGTGATGTAGAGTTTATTTGGATTTATGCCCAACTCTTTGGTGAGATATGTCCAGGCCAGGGTAATGGCTTGCTCTTTAAAATAGTCCCCAAAGGAAAAGTTACCCATCATCTCAAAAAATGTATGGTGGCGTGATGTATAGCCAACGTTATCGAGATCATTATGCTTACCCCCAGCCCGCAGACATTTTTGTACAGAAGCTGCGGTGGGCGCGATGGGCTTTTCTTCACCCGTGAACATGCCTTTAAAGGGAACCATACCAGCATTGGTGAAAAGCAAGGTGGGATCATGGCTGGGAATCAGGCCATCGGAGGGCACGATCGTATGCTGGTGCTTTTTAAAGTAATTAAGAAAGGATGAGCGGATGTCTTGAGTTAGCATATAGGTGCCATAAATTTTTGATCAGAGTATTTCCAGCCAACTGGAAAGTCAATATGAACTGGTGCATTGGAAGCTGAAATTAAACCGATCAGCGCTGAAGAAGCAGAGAGATTAAAACCAGAGAATTTGTTTCCAGTTATGTTTGCATCGGCTCTGCCAGGACAAGTGATTTATAACTTGGAAGGAGAATTGCGGTATAATGCATTGCTAAGTTTACGGCATGATATTGATGCGATTTTTGTGCCGGAAGACAAAATAGATTACATGCGCCAGTGGCTTGCTGACAACGGTATTGTTCTGGATGGTAAAGGACCAAAGGTTCTTAATGTAGATGATGTTAATAAGCATGCGCGTGATTACGCTGATTTTGTTAAACCAAAAGATGGTGCCGCTGCTGCAGCAGGAGATGAAGCTTAAGTCTAAAGCTGGTTTAGCGATTCAAATTAAAGGGGGGCTTCGGCTCCCTTTTTTGGTATGGAGTTAAGGGGAGTGTTGGTGTGGAGTTGGAAGGAGATTCCCACAGTCGTTTCACTCCTTCGGAATGACTGGTTTTTTACTCACCCGTCACCCTGAGGAACGAAGTGACGTGAGGGTCTTAGGGGACTCAAAAAGATTCTCACGCGGATTTAAAAATCCGCTCAGAATGACTGGTTCTAGAATGAGATCATCACGTCGTTTCTTCGAAACTCCTCATGATGACATGTGTGAATGGGCGTCTCAGAATAACAGGTTTTTATTCTCCACGTTTCATGATGACGGTGGGGCTATTTTGTTAAGGCGGGATAAGGCTTCGGCATGGCCGAGGGTTTCAAGGATGTCATACAGACCAGGAGCGTTGAGACGACCGGTTAGAGCCACCCGTAAAGGTTTGCCAATTTCTGGCATTTTGAGGCCGTGATCAGCTAAGTAAATTTTAACTATTTCTGTAAGGGCTTCTTTATTCCATGCTTCTAAAGCGGTAAATTTTTCTTTTAAAGCGTTTAAATGCTTAAGGGCTTCAGGCGTTAATAAAGCTTGTTCTGTTTCAGTGGGCGTGGGCGGTGAATTGGTATAAATAAGCGATGTATCAGCTAATTCAACCAATGTTTCAGCGCGCTGGGTAAGATGCGGTAAGCCAAATTGAATACGGTCGGCTTCAGAGCTGTTAAGTGGGCGGCCCAGTTGCTTTTCTAAAAATGGAGCAAGGACTTGCATGAGGGCGGATGGATCCATCGCGCGCAGATAATGGGTATTGATAAAGCGCAGCTTTTCCATGTCAAAGCGGGCTGGAGATTTATTCAGATTATCTAAACTAAACCACTTGATGGCTTGTGCTTGGGAGATAATTTCGTCATCGCCATGCGACCAACCCAGTTTGAGCAAATAATTAAACATGGCTTGGGGCAGAAAACCCTGATCACGATAGGCAAGAATAGAGGGCGCGCCATGACGTTTTGAGAATTTGTGACCATCTGGCCCATGAATAAGGGGGATGTGCGCAAAGGCTGGAACATCCCATCCCATGGCTTGATAAAGTGGCACTTGCTTGAAGGTGTTGTTGATATGATCATCGCCGCGAATGACATGAGAGATGTACATGTCATGATCGTCAACCACCACGGCCAGAAGATAAGTAGGCGTGCCATCAGCGCGCAAAAGAACGAAATCATCAAATTGGCTATTATCAATGGTGATGGTGCCCTGAACTTGGTCATGCAAAGTTGATTGACCAGAGGTGGGCATTTTAAACCGCAGAACCCCTTGGGTATGGCTGGCATTACGACAGCGTCCGTTGTATTTTGGGATTTGCCCATTTTTGCGAGCCTGTTCACGCATGGCCTCGACGTCTTCTGGGGTGCAGGTGCAATAATACGCATGCCCTGACTGATAGAGCTGTTGGGCAACTTCGATATGCCGGGCTTGGCGCTGCGATTGAAATGTAGGAGCGGCGCTGCTGTTCAGGCCAAGCCAGTTGAGGCCTTCTAAAATTGTTTGCACCGCATTGTCGGAATGACGCTTTTGATCGGTATCTTCCACACGGATCAAGAATTGGCCTTGAGTGTGCTGGGCCCAAAGCCAATTGAAAAGGGCGGTGCGGGCTGTGCCAATATGAAGGTCGCCAGTGGGAGAGGGCGCTATACGGGTAATAACTGTCATGGTTTTGTTATGAAAGATCTCCTGACATTTGACAAGGGGATTTACAGAAATATATACATACAGTAGTGTAAGGTAGTATAATTTTTACAGAGGTAGGTTTTATGTCTAGCAGTTTAAATCACACAGGTGCAGGCTATGCGCCGTTAATTCATTTATCAATAACCGCATCAATTTTGTTCCCATTGGCGATGATTATTGTGCCGTTGGTTGCCTATTTTGTCTCCAGTAATCGGCGTGTGCGGGCTGCGGGACGTGAAGTTTTAAATTTTGCCATTACGATGATATTCATCCCATTCATTTTGGCTGGGCTTTACTTATCCCTTGTGGGCATTCCAGCAGCGGTGATGATGACACTTCTATTGGTCCCATATATTGTGCTGGCCTTTGTGGTGTTTCCGATTGTTGGCGCGGTTAAATGCGCGGATGGGGTTGATTATCAATATCCCCTGACAATCCGCTTTCTGCGAGACTAATTTCTAACGATAGTTGGCCATGAGTTTATTCCCCCAGGTCAGCTGTTGATCCAGGGTGCTTTGGAGTTTGTCTGCGGATAACCCACCATTGAGCCAACGATAAAGTGTAACGAGGTAGAGGCCCATAAACGCTTCGGTGCGTAGGCGGCTGATGATATTGGTGTTAGGGATATCGGCATAGCTGAACAAATCTTCCCAGCCATGGCGGAGCATGGATTGAAAAGTACAATAATTTTGCGCCTCTTTTACTAGGCCATGCATCAGAGGTTTGAGGGCTGACCGATGGGGCAAGAGTATTTCAAATTGGGTCAGGGTCAGTTCCAACAAGCGGTCTTTTATTGAGAGATCCATGAGATCTTGTTGGGGCAGAAAGGCTTTGGTTTCTGTGATGATATGGGATTGCAAACACGTGAGCCAATCGTTTTTGGTGGTAAGGGGGTTGGAAAGAGCAGTGGGGTCTAAACCACATTCTTGATAAAGAGAGACGATTGAAAATGCAGACCAGCCATGCTGTTCAATCAGGCTCAGGCCCGCTTCAGCTAGGTGTTTTGGTGTTGGTTGATTTGTCATGAGTTAATTTAAGTGGGCGCTTTGGCTGAGACGTTGGTTTGTGCAGAATTTTTTTAAGGACATAAAAGCCAGCGCCGGCAATTTTATCAGCAATAATATTTTTAGTGATCATAGGCCTTTTTTCAAATCCCGTATTCAGATAAGTTAATGGTATCGAATAATTATCTGGCTGACAATGTTTGACTGTTATATCCGCTTTCCCCAAATTGACCCGGTGGCGTTGGCAATAGGGCCCCTACAAATTCGCTGGTATGCTTTGGCCTATGTAACGGGCGTGCTGTTTTGTTGGCTGTATTGCCGCTGGCTGGTCAAGCGTGATCCATCCTTGGGCATTAAGCCAACGCAGTTTGATGATTTGATCGCTTGGGCGATTCCATCACTGGTGATTGGTGGGCGTTTGGGGTATGTGCTGTTTTACCAGCTGGATTATTACCTGAAACATCCGTTGGAAATTTTCATGATCTGGCAGGGCGGTATGGCGTTTCATGGCGGGATTATTGGCATATTGGTTGGTTTTTACATTTTTAGCTGGCGTAATAAATTAATGTTTTTACGCCTATTGGATTTGGTTGGTCTGGGAATACCCATGGGCATTTTTTTGGGACGCATTGCCAACTTTATTAATGGGGAATTGTACGGGCGCATTACTGATATGCGGTGGGCAGTGTTGTTCCCAGCGGGTGGATATTTGCCGCGCCACCCCAGCCAATTATATGAAGCTTTACTGGAAGGGTTGATGATTCTGATTGTTTTAAATGTTCTGTATTGGCGAACGCGGATTATTCGCAGGCCAGGTCAGCTGGCTGGGATTTGGCTGATGTTATATGCTTTGGCGCGGTTTGTGGTTGAGTTTTTCCGCGAGCCAGATGCGCATCTGGGCTTTGTGTGGCATATACTGAGCATGGGGCAACTGCTTTCTGTTCCTTATTTATTACTAGGTGCTTATTTGTTTATCCAAGCCCGGACTGAGCCTTGATGGGATTGGGTGCTCTTTTTGACGGAAACAATCGTGTGCCTTTGGACAGGTACATGGCTTGGAACAATCAACAGTTTTACAACAGCGAAACCTGCTTGGGGCCACATGGCCATTTTGTTACGGCGCCAGAACTGACCCCCTTGTTTGGGTATGCGTTGGCTGAATGGGTGATGCAGGTGGTTGATGGCTTTGAAGGAGAGATCACACTGCTGGAGCTGGGGCCAGGTCGTGGATTATTGATGCAGGACGTTCTAATGGCTTTGAAGCGGCGTGGCTGGAATAGAGCTGTGAAGATGGCTTTGATTGAGCAAAGTGAATTGTTGCAATTGGAGCAAAAAAAGCAGCTGACTGAATTTAAAGACCAGATTACCTGGTTTGCCAGCGTAAACGATGTGAAAGCAAACGGAACTGTGGTGATTCTGGCCAATGAGTTTTTTGATGCGTTGCCGATTCAGCAATGGTGTTATCAACAAGGGCAGTTGCAGCAGCGATATGTGCAACAGAATAAAGGGCTGGAATTTGTTTGGCAGGCAGCGGAAGGGGGTAGCAGGGCTGCTGGAGCGAATAAGGTCTTTGAAACATGCGCTGTTGGTCAAGATATCTACAATCAATGTATGCAGTTGCTAGCGGATTATGGTGGAGCCATGTTGATGATTGATTATGGCGATTGGCAAGGTGCTGGGGATACATTACAGGCCATTTATCAGCATCAGAAAGTTGATCCACTATCAAAACCGGGGCAAGTTGATTTAACGGCTCATGTTCGCTTTGAAGAGTATGCTAAGTTGACGCCTGAGGGCTGGACATGCAACTATGAAACGCAGGGTCAATTTTTGCGTAAGCTTGGGATAGAAGCGTTGTTTTGGGCAGCAATACAGCAAAACCCATTGGATCAGGCGCGCATCAAAAACGTGCAACACCGGCTTTTGGGAGAGGACGATACAGGTATGGGAAAGTTATTTAAAGTAATGGAAGTACGGGCGCCATGAACATGTATCAAAAAAATGGACTGGTGTGGTTTGATAGTGAAGCTGCCCAAGTGCCTGGAATCGAGTACCGGTTCTTTGGCCGAACAGGAGGGGTGAGCAAAGAGCCTTATGCCAGCTTGAATGGTAGGTTAGGACAAGGTGAGCTTGCAACCCATGTTGAAGAAAATAAACGGCGGGTGGCTGAAGCTATGGGCGCTCAGGATATTGTATTGGCCACTCAGGTTCATGGTACAAAAGCGCTTTGGGTTGAAGCAGAAAATGATGACATTGGTGAAGCAGATGCGTTGATGACCCAAGCTAAAGGGTTGGTGATTGCGGTAAAGACAGCCGATTGTGTGCCCATTGTTGTGATGGCGGAAAATGGACAATGGTGTGCCGTGATTCATGCGGGGTGGCGTGGGGCCTGCCAAGGAATCATAGCTGAAACCCTGACGGCTTTTAAAAAGCGGGTATCTGGCGCATTGATGGCGGTAATTGGCCCCAGTATCCGGGCCGAAAGTTATCAGGTTGGGAGCGATGTTTATGAGGGATTTATAGGTCATAAAAACCGAGACATGTTTTTGCGGCCTAATCCAAACAATAAAGGCAAATTTTTCCTTGATTTGCCTGGTTTCTGTGCGTATCAACTTAAGGCCTATGGCGCCATGCGCGCGGTGGATGTGGGGCTAAATACCTACACAGAAGCCGATCGGTTTTTTAGCTGTCGGCGCGCAGCCCACCAAGGGCAGGGCGCACAGTTTGGTTGCCAATTTTCAGCGGTTAAGATTGAGGAATAGATGGATTCATATCATAAAAGACATTCAGATTATCTGAAGCATAAAGGGATTATGATGGTGTTTTCATCGCCTTCTGGTGCGGGAAAAACAACGCTGACACGGTCTTTGTGTGAAAAGGATCGTTTCGTGAAACTGTCTATCTCTGCAACGACCCGCCCAAAACGGCCAGGAGAAGTTGATGGTGTGCATTATCACTTTATGAGCCAAAAAGATTTTGATGTGGCGGTGGCTAAGGGGCAATTTCTGGAACATGCCCATGTTTTTGGCAATAGCTATGGCACTTGGCGCAGTGAAGTTGAGGAAGATATGCGGCAGGGATATGATGTGCTGTTTGATATTGATTGGCAAGGAGCACAAACTTTGATTCAGGAAGATCGGCAGCGGGTGGTGTCGGTTTTTATTCTACCGCCATCCTTGGAAGTATTGGCGGATCGTTTGCGCGCCAGGGGCCAAGATGATGAAGACGTTATAAACTATCGGATGGGTAAAGCGCTGAAAGAGATTAGCCACTGGGCTGAATATGACTATGTGGTGGTGAACGATGATTTGGATAAGGCTTTAGAGGATGTAAAATCGATCCTGCGCAGTGAGCGTTTGAAGCGGTCCAGGCAGCAGGGCCTGAGCGATTTTGTACATAGTTTTATGGCCTGGTCAGAAAATTCTAATTAATCATAATTTTATCTTGGAAAAGCGTTGACAGGCTAGCTTCATCTGGGTATACAAATGCCTATTATCAACGAATTGGATTTTTTGAATGTCAAAAAGAGTGCAAGCCAAATATAAAATTAACCGCCGCCTGGGTGAAAACCTATGGGGTCGTCCGAAAAGCCCTGTGAACACACGTTCTACTGGTCCGGGTCAACATGGTGCACGGCGTAAAAAGCCATCTGACTATGGCTTGCAATTGGCAGCAAAACAAAAGCTTAAAGGCTATTACGGTAATATTGTTGAAAAACAATTTCGCCGCACGTATGAAGAAGCAGTGAAGCGTAAAGGCGATACGGTTGTAAACTTGGTACAACTTCTGGAGCGTCGTTTGGATGCGGTTGTGTACCGGATGAAATTTGTGCCAACTGTTTTCTCTGCGCGTCAGTTTGTGAATCATGGCCATGTTTTGGTGAATGGTCAGAAAGTTGACATTCCCTCATATCGCGTTCAGCCGGGTGATGTTATTGAAGTAAAGCAAAAATCACGTGAAATGAATTTGGTGGTTCAAGCCATTGAGTCAGCTGAGCGTGATGTGCCAGGATACATGGAAGTTGATGAGGCAAAGCGCACAGGTAAGTTTGTGCGTTTGCCAGAATTCGACGAAATTCCATACCCTGTACAGATGGAACCAAATCTGGTTATTGAATACTACTCGCGTTAGTCTTTAGTTTTTTTTATACTTATCGAACTGTCGATTGATCAATCCTAATGGATTTTTAGCAAGATGCCCGAATTTGAAGACTGTAGAGATATGGGCGCCGAAGATCTTGTCTGAGGACCGTTTTCCAGAAACTGCTGATGGTGTCCCTATTATTTGGCTCGATGAATCGAGTGTATAAGACTTTTTGTGAGAATCTCACATTTCTACGAAACGCCCCGCAATTGTATAAGTCAAGTAAATCGCGGACTGGAATGATGGGGATATAAAGATATTCTTGCCGTTGTTTTGCCCCTTGCAATCAGGAGCACGAGAAAAAGGTTGCGCTTTGCCCTCTCATTCTAACTTTTTAATAACCGGCGCTTGAAAAATAATTTGTCAATCTTATTTGAACAACAAACCAAATGGTTTATAAGAAGTGTTAAAATAGGGTTAATCCTC
>MDTA01004744.1_pt1 | contig 13997 bp, 12 predicted proteins | sample 811151 | NCBI WGS metagenome assembly MDTA01 (sample SAMN05326648, study PRJNA326480) | marine metagenome | isolation source: seawater | place: Indian Ocean: South | collected 2010 | reverse complement strand
TCAGGGCCCCTGGCGCTGGAAGTTGGACCGCATGACCTGGTGCCCCTGGTACATGCAGGGTGATCACACCATGGCCGCGGCTCTGCTCTATGCCGATCGCGTCAATGCGGTGTCTCCCACCTATGCCCAGGAGATCCGCACGTCCGAGTACGGCGAAAAGCTGGAGGGGTTACTGAATTACATCTCCGGCAAGTTGCGCGGCATCCTCAACGGCATCGATCTGGAAGCCTGGGATCCCGCCACCGACAGGACGCTGCCCGCCAATTACGACGCCGAGAATCTGTCCGGCAAGGCTGAGTGCAAAAAGGTTTTGCAGGAGCGCATGGGTCTGGAGGTGCGTGATGACGCCTTCGTGCTCGGCATGGTGAGTCGACTCGTCGATCAGAAGGGTGTCGATCTGCTTTTGCAGGTTGCCGATCGCCTGCTTGCCTACACCGATACTCAGATCGTTGTGCTTGGTACCGGTGATCGCGGGCTCGAGTCGGGGCTCTGGCAGCTCGCCTCCCGCCATCCCGGTCGAGTGTCGGTGTTTCTCACCTACGACGATGCTCTGTCGCGCTTGATCTATGCCGGCAGTGATGCGTTCTTGATGCCCAGTCGTTTTGAGCCCTGCGGGATCAGTCAGCTCAACGCGATGCGCTACGGCTGTGTTCCGGTCGTTCGCAAAGTCGGTGGTCTGGTCGACACCGTGCCTCCCCATGACCCTCGCAATCAGGTCGGCACAGGCTTCTGCTTCGACCGTTTCGAGCCAGTTGATTTCTACACCGCTCTTGTGCGTGCCTGGGAGGCCTACCGCCATCAAGAGAGCTGGATGCAGCTGCAGCGGCGGGGCATGCTGCAGAACTACAGCTGGGATCGATCCGCGCTTGAGTACGACTGCATGTATCGGGATGTCTGCGGAATCAAGGAACCTGGACCGGATGCCGCCGAGGTGGAACAGTTCTCTCAGGGGCAAGATGCGGACCCTTCGCGCAACGGCGCGTCGCCGATTGAAGCCAGCCAGAGTCCTCCCGAAGAGATCCTTGAACGCAACAGCCGTAACCCGCTGGCACGCCTCCTGCGTCAATCGCGAAAATGAGACTTGACCCCTGTCGCCCCACGCTGTCTTCGGGCAACGTGGAGCGAGCAGAGCTTTCACAGTGATGCCGGATCCGTCCTCGCCCGACGAGCGCTCTCTACCTGCGCCTTATCAAAGCCCCTGGGTGGCTCTGCGTGAAGACATCCCGGCCGCTGTTGCTGATCTGCGCTTGCGACTTCAAGAGCTCTGGCGCCGCAACCGAGAAGGTGATCTGTCCACTCCTGGGTTTTGGCCCACGGATCTCGCTCCACTGTTCTGGCCGGTGGTGCTCGCGCTGACTGTGATCGTTGTGGCGCTGGGCTGGATCCAGCTGACCACAGCCTTGCAGGCCACTGACGACGCACCGGCACCGGGCATCGAGACGATTCGCACCACACCGCTGCCTGAGGCTCGCCCTCTCAAGGCAGATCTTGATCCAGCCTTGGAGGCACCGCCGCCAGCCCTGCAACCCATGGCGCAGGAGCTGGACCCGCCGTTGCCAAGGTCTGCACCGACCGCTGCAGTGCCCGAATCTCCCGAACCGGAGTCCTTGCCTCAACCCACACTTCAGGTGGACCCGTTGCTTCGCTTGTTAGCCGAAGCTGATGCGGATCTCTCAGTGCCTGAAGGGCTTTTACTGGCGGCACGCCCCTTACCAGAGAGCAATGCTGCCGTGCTGGTGCTCGATGCATCGTTGTGGGAAGAGCTGTCCGCAACCTCCCGTCGAACCCTTGCGGAGATGTGGTGGCGCATGCTCGAGGATCAGGGCTACGACGACATCACCCTGGAAGATGCTGGATACCGTCTGCTGGCGCGGCCAGCTCGCGTTGGTGGGGGCATGATCATGTTCGATCCGCCGCAATTGTGATGACGCTGCAGCTTGCCCAGCTCGCGGAGCTTTGGGGGCCGCCGGTGCTCAAGAACGGTCAGCATCTAGACCTCACAGTGGCGATGGGCCCCGTCTGCACGGACAGTCGTGAGTTACAGGCCGGTGCTCTATTTATTCCGCTTCGGGGTGAACGTTTCGATGGTCATACCTTTCTGGAGCGCGCATCAGAGCTGGGTGCCCAGGCTGCCCTGGTGGCCAGTGACTGGGATCAACCGTTGCCGGACGGATTGCTGCACTGGCGTGTTGAGAACACTCTTTGGGCATATCAACAACTGGCCACCTTGCATCGACGTCAGCTCGCTGCCGGTGTTGTGGCTGTAACGGGTTCAGCGGGCAAGACCACCACGCGAGAGCTGATTCGTGCAGCATTGCGCCCTCTTGGTGCCGTGCAGGCCAGCAACAGCAACAACAACAACGATATCGGTGTACCCCTCACCTTGATGGGTGCTGAGCCATGCCATCAAGCGGTCGTGGTGGAGATGGGGATGCGCGGCCTCGGTGAAATTGAGCGCTTGTCGCGTTGCGCCGAACCCGACATTGCTGTGATCACCAATATCGGCACGGCACACATCGGTCGTCTTGGCAGCAGGGCTGCCATTGCCACAGCCAAGTGCGAAATCACGGCTGCTCTGGCACCCCATGGTGTTGTGGTGATTCCAGCGGGCGATGCGCTCTTGGAGGATGCCCTTGCGCGCTGTTGGAGAGGCCGCGTGGTGCGGGTGGCCTTGGAAGGTGACCAACCACAGGATGGCCCCGATGTGGTGGGACTCGTGTCCAATGCCTTACCCGCCGCCGATTGGATCGGCGTCCACGATTCAACGGCGGGTGTGCTCGCTGTGGATGGTGTGCGTGTGACCTGTCCCTTGGACGGTCGTCACAACGCCCGTAATCTGATGCTGGCGCTCGCCGTCGCGGCAGAGTTGGATGTTCCATTGATGGAGCTCCAATCCATCGCTGTGGAGGTGCCGGGTGGACGCAATCGTCGTCTCACCATCGGCAACCTCAAGGTGTTGGATGAAACCTACAACGCCTCCCCTGAGGCGGTGTTGGCGGCGCTGGAGCTGCTGGCGCAGCAGCCCGGTCGTCGTTTCGCCGTGCTCGGCACGATGCTCGAGCTTGGTGAAAGCAGTGTTGCGCTTCATCGGACTGTGGTGGAGAGAGCCGTCGCGCTCAACCTGGATGGACTGGTTGCTGTGGCTTCGGGGGCTGAGGGCGCTGCCATGGAAGAGGCCGCTGCATCGCTGGGCTGCTTTGAGCGTGTGGATGCTCCTGAACAGGCGGCTCTACCACTGAGCCGCTGGTTGCGCCCCCACGACACCCTGCTGCTCAAGGCCAGCCGTGGTGTGGCGTTGGAGCGTCTGATTTCCTTGTTGCCATCGCTCTAGGACATGTCATCAAGCTGCCATCCGCGCGGTTTGGTGGTCCTCGCAGCGGATCAAATCAATGGCGTTTGGATGATTCCTGATGAAGGGAATGTCTTCCATGGCCAGCACTCTGGCTTCAAACGCATCGCCTGCATAAAAGCAACCCTCCATCCGCTGGCTGCCGGCATCGCGGTAGCGCACGGTGTAGCGCTTCATGTTCGGCATGGCTCTGCAGTCTGCATGCACCCAAGCTCCCGCAGTTTCAGGGTCTAGCCATCAACGGTGTCTGAAGAGAATCCGTGGATTGAACGGCGCAGGGCGGCTCGACAGCGGCACTTAAACGATGTTTGGCATCGGACCCCAGTCATTCTTGAGGTCACAACTGACCTAGGCCACCATCTCTGCTTTGAAGCCAAGGCCGACCATAAGAATCATTGGGGTGTCATCGACGCTTGACGCTGAAAACAGTCGTTAGGAATTGGATGCTGCGCTGCGCGCGCTCCAGCCTTCTCTCACGTTTTGGCGAGCGCGACCGATGGCGAGAGATCCATCGCCAACATCTTTGGTGATCGTGGAGCCTGCGGCGATTGTCACCTCCCGTCCGATGCTGACGGGGGCGACAAGCACGGAATTCGCCCCTGTCTTGCTGTGATCACCGATCACCGTGCGGTGCTTGTTCACACCGTCGTAATTGGCCGTGATGGTGCCGGCACCCACATTCACGTGTTCACCCAGGTCGGCATCGCCGATGTAGCTGAGGTGATTCACTTTGCTGCCCGCGGCGATCGTGCTCTTTTTCACTTCCACGAAATTGCCGATTTTGCAATCGTTGCCGATGTTGGCGTCAGGGCGGAGATGGGCATAGGGGCCGATCGCCACCTGGTTACCGACGCACGCTTGCTGAATCACCGAGTGCAGCACGGTGACTCCATCACCGATCTCAGCATCTTGAATCAAGCTGCCCGGCCCAAGCCTGCAGTTGTCGCCGACACGGCAGACACCCCGCAGATGCGTTTGGGGCTCGATCACCACATCGCGACCGAAGCGGCAGCCTTCGCTCAGCGTGCAGCTGCCAGGATCCACGAAAGTGACGCCTTCATCCATCCAGTGGTCACGAAGCCGTTGCTGAAGGAGTGCCTCGCATTGGGCCAGCTGGCGTCGATTGTTGATGCCGTTCACTTCATCAGCATCGGCCACTTCCACGTGCATGGCTCGTTCGAGCATGGCCACGGTGTCGGTCAGATAGAGCTCTCCCTGGTCGTTGTCGGTGCTCAGTGTCGGTAAGACGGCGGCAAGGCGCTCCCAGTTGAAGCAGTAGATGCCCGCGTTGGTGAGGTTGTTGTTGCGTTGCTCCTCGCTGCAGTCGCGATGTTCAACGATGGCGCTGACGCTGCCTTCTTCATCCACAAAGACCCGCCCATATCCCGTTGGGTCGTCCAGACGAGCGGTCAACAGCGTGACATCAGCACCACTGCTGCGATGGGTGTTGACGAGTTGATCGATGGTCTCAGCTCTTAACAGTGGAACATCCCCATTCAGCACCAGCAATTCGCCAGAAAAATCCTTCAGGGGACCCATTAACTGCTGAACAGCATGTCCAGTGCCGTTTTGCGGTTGTTGCAACACGAACTCAAGCCCGTCCACGTGGCTCAGCTGGTGTTCGACCCGCTCAGCTTGGTGGCCCACGATCAACACCCGACGCTCAGGCTCAAGGTTGCGGGCGCTTGCCAGGACCCGTTCCACCAGAGTGGCACCTGCCAAAGGCTGCAGCACCTTGGGTAGGGCGCTTTTCATGCGGGTGCCTTTTCCTGCGGCCAGAACGGCGACGGCGAGCATCAACACACAAGCGGGACGGCCGGAATCTACCGGGACTTGTTGACGCAGCCCAGCTCTGCGTAGGGTTTCGGATTCAGCGACCGAGCACCGTGCAACTGGGTTGCCGGATCAGAGCATGGGCCCGCTGTCGGGTGCAGTCCATGGGGTGCAACACGGTGTGGAGGCGTTCTGCGTCGCGCCGCAGCGCTTCGTGAATGTGAAGGCTTCCGCGTGGTGTGCCCGTTTGACCTGTTCAGGCTGCTTCCTTGCTGAAGGGGGATGCCAGTCAGGAGGTGTCTCCGATCTGTGAAAGGTTGCCGCTGCTAGGGGGCGTGCGGCAAGGGAAATGGTGTTGCCGCCGAGCAGCCGACTTGTCACTTTGATGGAACACGACAATGCGTTCATGACTGCAGCCGGGGTGAAAGATCTGCGGCAACTTCTGTTGCCCTTTTTTGTGAATGGCACCGATCGGCGCTCCTTTCGCTTGTTCGTTGGGCTGCTGGTGTCGTCTGTTTTTGTCGCCCTTGGGCTTTCTGCCTGGACAATTGTGCTTGTGAATGGGGTGCTGAGCAGTGCACTACCTGCTGATTGGCTCACGGGTCTCAGTGTGATGCGCTCATTTGTGGACTGGGGGCTGTCCAGTGCTGCATTGACTTGGATCAGCGGATTGGCTGTGTTGGCCTCAGCTGTGCTGGTGTGGTTCTGTCGCGGCATGACGCGCCGTCGACAGGGGGCTTGGTTGTATGTGGTCGGCGCTTTCTGGCTTTTGTTGATTGCCAACGCGATGTTGGTGTTGTTTTCGTTTTTCTTGAAAGACCTCACGGATGCCTTCGTCGACAAGAAGTTGGCAGAGGCTCGTCGCAGTCTGATCCAGGTGTTGGTGTTTTTGTTGGCCTTGGCGCCTGTGATTTTTGCCTACAGCTATGTGAGCAAATCTCTCGCAAACTATTGGCGGGAGGCGATGTCTCTGAGGTTTCTGGGCGGCTACCTTGGAGATCGTTATTTCTATGAAATCAGTTCCAGTGGCGGCGGCTTAGGGGTAGTTGTTGATAACCCTGATCAGCGGATTTCTCAGGATATTGAAAAATTCACCACGCAAACATCTGAGTTATTTTTTCGGTTGGTGATGTCGGTGACATCGGCTTTCAGCTTTGCCTTTGTTTTGATCAGCATCAATGCATGGATTCTATTATTTGTTGTTATTTACGCGTCAGTTTCAAGTGGTTTGATCGCTTTTATTGGTCGAAAGCTTGTTCGCTTGAATTATGTTCAGCTCAAGTTAGACGCTGATTTTCGTTATGCACTGGTGCGTGTCCGGGATAATGCCGAATCCATCGCATTTTATTCTGGCGAAAAGGGTGAATGGACGCGTTCTGTGCGTTCGTTGTTGGCGGCTATTAAAAACCAGTATCGCGTGATCAGGCTAGGCGCTGTTGTCAATTCTCTGTCACAAGTTTATCAAAATATGGGCTTTATTGTTCCCTATGTGTTGCTTTGGTCGGTTTATTTTAAGGGGGAGATTCAGTTTGGTGTGTTCACTCAGGTTTCACAGGCTTTAGCGGTGGTGATGGGTGCATTCAGTTTCATCGTGGAAAATTTCAATGAATTGGCTGGTCTCCTCTCCAACACCCGCAGACTTCAAGAGCTGGGTCATGGCTTTGACCAGCAGTCGGTTGATTTTGAGTCTGGACCTCCGCTGGACAACACGACTTCTACAGCTTCATCAACACTGCTTTTGCCCGAACGAATGGTTCAGGTGGAGGAGGTCACCCTGAGGATCCCCGCGGCCGAGCGCACCTTGGTGCGCAATCTCAGTTTGAACCTCGATCAGACCAGCCGTTTGTTGATCGTGGGTCCATCGGGATGTGGAAAAACCTCACTCTTGCGTTTGTTCTGTGGTCTCTGGCCTGCCGCGACGGGCACGGTTGCCTCAAGGGGCTTGCAGGACGGTCTGATGTTTGTTCCTCAAAAGCCCTATGTGTTCCCTGGCTCTCTGCGTGATCAACTGCTCTATCCCGACGCGAACCAGATGTTGGGTCTCGACAAGATTCAGAACTTGATGGAGTCAGTGTCGCTCACGTCAGTCTTTGATCACGCGGAATCTGCAGATGAGCAGGTGGACTGGCCGCGTGTGCTTTCGGTGGGTGAGCAGCAGCGCATTGCTTTCGCTCGCGTCCTCTTGGCTGAAGCGCGCTTTGTTCTACTGGATGAATCCACGAGTGCTTTGGATCTGGCCACAGAACGAGCGGCTTATCGCCTGTTGAGGGAGGCAGGCACTGGATTTGTCAGTGTCGGACACCGCTCGTCGTTGTTGGAGTACCACGACTCTGTGTTGGAGCTCGACCGCGAGGGAGGTTGGCGGCTCATCGATGCCCGTGACTATGTGTTTGCTTAATCCCGATGTGCCGATCACATCGTTGTTCAGTTTCACTGGAGGTGATGCGATCGTTTGTGTCAGGAAAGATCCATCTTGCTGGAGGCGAAGCCTGGATGGGTGCTGGCATCCGGCGATCCGCGTCGACAAGATGACTGCAGACAATGTCGGTTGGTCGTGAACGCCTTTCGAGAGCAACTTTTCCGAGCGTTGTATGCCGAAGATGACAAGCGCAGTGCAACAGGAACTGTCAAGGTGCTTGGTCTGCTGATCGCATTCTCGATCGTTTTGGCGATCATTGCGACTGAGCCAGTGGTTCGATCCTCACAGGGGGGTCTACTCGTCAACCTTGATATTGCAGTTGCCGTTATTTTTCTGATTGAATATCTCGCCAGAATGTGGGTTGCACCCTTGAAGAAGGGCGCGAGGAGAGGGATTCGTGGTGCTTGCGACTTCGCGATGACGCCTCTGGCGATCCTTGATCTGATCGCCATCGCTCCAACGATACTCGGTTTTATTACTCCTGAACTTTATTTGCTAAGGATCGTTCGGTTGGTCAGAATTGGCCGTGTGGGTCGTTCAAAACGTTTTCGTCAGAGTATTCAGTATTTCAATCAAGCGATTGCTGCAAAGAAAGAAGCATTGCTCATCTCCGCTATTTATTCAGGCATTGTCATGACCATCAGCAGTATTTTGATGTTCTTCGCAGAAGGAAGCATCCAGCCTGAGCAGTTTGGCTCTATTCCACGCTGTCTCTGGTGGTCGGTAATCACTGTGACCACCGTTGGATATGGAGATACGTATCCAGTGACTGCGTTTGGAAAAATCATCGCATCGTTGACAGCGATTTGCGGAATTGCCGTGATCGCGATTCCAATTGGAATCATCTCCGCAGGTTTTACGGAATCCCTTGGCTCTGAGACTTTCAACGACGAAGCATGAATGCTGACTGACGCAACATCAAGAGCTACCCCAGACTGTTTTTAGAGAGAGTGCCTTCCAACGCAATAGATCGTTCAGGATCCATGGCTTTGAGAACTGTTGTGTTGCTGCTCGCCGGAGATGCGTTGACTTTTCTCCTTGCGTCACATGTTGTGGATACAAACTGCTTGCTTGCCGCCCGTCGCCAGATGAAACCAGTCAATCGTTTTTGCAGTTGGGGCGTTCAATAGACACGTATCGGGCAGTCTTTGAAGTCCTCTTGTTCCCTAATGACATTGACTGCATCTCTTGAGGCTGCTGCAGGGTAATTCTCGCCACTCCCAGCTAGAAAGTTTTTATTGAATTCCCTCACCATACTGGAAGAGATCACACCATTCATGTGTAGGTCGCAAATAGCCGCTAATCCACCACTGAGATAGGCATACCAAAAATCGTAGGTTGCTGCATGGCTCTTGAGCGGCATAGCGATCGACATGGCTGACAAGCTGCTAGCGATGGCTATGGCTTTAATTCTCACTGCTCTGTCCTTGCGTCGAGACGTATTCAGCACTGTCTGCCATTGGAAAGACCTTGTCTATTCACTGTATTCATTGCGCAGCAATTGTCAGGCCTCTTGGTTGGCAATTGGGGCTCCACAGAACCTCTCGATCAGCCTTCCACCCCTCACCTCCACCTAGCCCAGTACAAACGTCTTGGTTCTGAGTTTCACCATCCCAAGGATTTTGCGCGTTAGTGCATCGTTCAACCCACCACATTGGGATCCGTTGCAAGGCTCGAAGCTTTCGGTTCGAGGCGCCCTGGGGCCATTCGCTCTAGGGACTGGGTCATGTCCTGCGAGGGCACCGAGGGGGGTGCGAGTCAAGAGTCGATTGGTGTGACTGACCTCTGCGTGGACATCCAGGAATCAACTCAGATTGACGTTGAGACTGTTCGAGCTTGAACCAGACAGTCAGTGGTCTTGGATCGGCTGTGTTGGACCGTCGTTTTGCCTGAGCGCCCCCGACGCGATGGCTGTACGCGTATCGCTCTGAGGGGGTAAGCCCAGCATTAGAGCGGCATTCTTTTAAGAAAGTGATCCCGCCACACCGTCTGAGCGAAGGATGCTTCCCTTGGGGAGTTCACCCGGCCTCAACCTGCTTGTCTGTCTTGATCGATGATCTTTTCGGATTCAGAGCGGAGAAATCTCCTCCGCTGTGCAGACTCAAGACCGGAATCTTTGGCTTCGTTGCGTTGTGGTTGGTCTGTTTTGCCTGAACCTGCCTGGGGCTTTGAGGACTCAAGACCCATCAGCAACGGGTGGATACCTCTTCTACTCATTTGACTGATTGAATTGACACGCGCAGGGAGATGTATCAACCCAAACGCTTTTCCATGACCCTATCGACCGCTTTGGGTGTTCGTGGACGAAGGCCAGGCTCTTTACATTCTCTTTCTATTCTGTCGGCCGGCTGTTGATGCAACAGTTGCTGTCTGAGGTTTCACGTTGTGAGTAGCGCCCTCGTTGTTTTAGGTTGATGAGGTCTAGACCGGCTTGCTGATCGTCAGTATTGCTTCGGTGGTTGAATTCCGATCTGTAGCAATCACTTTTGGCGGCGTTTTTTCTAAACCGCTCTCACTCGCAGAGCCGCTGTGCCTGAGATTCAGATTGAACAATTGTAGACTTCAAGGATCGAACGATGGGGTGCTTGCAGATTATGATTTCATTGTTGGTGAATGTAGGCTCAATGATCAACATATTGCCACTAGTTGTCCCCTGCACATCTAACCCTCGATGATCGCTCTGATTCTTCGCTTGCGGGGTGAGTGTGCCTGTCATTCCCGCTGGGCACTGTTTTTATCGATGAGTGATTCGACCATTTGATGGATCATGGTAATCATGTTTGAAACGATTGGATTTGATCATTACTCACTGATAGCTGTTGCTACGGACTGCGGGTGAATTGGTTGTCTCAAGGATCACCGCAGGTCTTGTGGCCTTTTTGATTGTCTGAGCTTCTGATGTTCTGGCTCATCCTTTTCCTTGCTTTGGTCTATTCAGCTGCTTTCGATTCCTGCAGTTCGGTGTCGCCATCGTCTCTGCCAGCGGCTGGTGCTTTCTTTCTTGCAGGCTTGTTGCTCTTGTTCGCGCCTGATTCGAATCTGCTGCGCATCATCGTGACCGTTGGGGTCTCGATAAGGCACCGCTGCTCGGGTATTCAGATGTTCTTCCTCCATCGTGCACAGCGGCTTCCAACCGGGACCTGCGTCGGCAAGAGGCTCTGATCCTCCCGGTTTTGCGGCCAAAGTTCCGGAACTCCATTCCAACCGTTGACCAGGGGCTGGTTGGAGGGAGCGCAAGTTCAGTCCAGCGCGACGCAAGCTCCCCCGAATGGCTGCTGATCGGGAATACGTCAACAGTCGTCCACCGACGGCCAGTCGCTTAGCAAGTGCGCCGAGAAACTCTTCACTCCAAAGTTCCGGACAGCGCCCGGGTGAAAACGCGTCCATCAGGATTAAGTCCGCCTGCCAGTGCTCAGGGAGTTTCTGCAGGGTGCTGCGGGCATCGCCCCAGAGCAGGGTTCCTTCTGATTGTTCTTCGCTCCAACTGTTGGTTTGGTTGAGCTGCTCGAGTCGCATCAGCACGTCTGGTGACCAGAGCGCGCGATACGTATCGTGCATCAAGGCCAAAGAGAGTGGGCGAGGATCCAGTTCGAGCCCCCACCATTGGAGCGTTGGTGCACTCTGCTTCGGCAGTGCGTTCATCAGCGCGGCGCTGTTGTAGCCGAGCCCGACACACACATCGAGAACCCGCAAGACGCTCTTTCTGCAAAACCGTTCCAGTTGGGCAGGTCGGACAAATTTCGCTTTGGCTTCAGCGAGTGCACCAATGGAGCTGTGAAAGGCTTCGTCAAACCGCTCGCTATGAAGACTCAGGCTGCCGTCGGCTGTCTGCAGTGCGCTGAGCTCACCAAGCGGATGGCTCAATGGTGCAGCCTGTTGAGGTCATCCCAAAACGTGGGGTAACTCACGGCTGCGGCATCACTACGCATCAGGGTTGAATTACCTTCTGCCATCAATGCGGCCACCGCCAGACTCATGGCCACGCGGTGATCGGTTTCGCTGTCAAGAGATGCCCCACGCAGCGGCCGGCCACCTCGGATGGTGAGGCCGTCGTCATGTTCATCAATGTCGGCACCCATCGCTTTCAGCTGTCGCGCCATCACAGCCAGTCGGTCTGTTTCCTTGACCCGCAGTTCGGAGGCGCCTGTGATGCGACTTTCGCCGTCACAGAAGCACGCTGCAACGCTCAGGATCGGCACTTCATCCACCAGGCGGGGCATGATCTCCTCGCCAAATGCGAAGGGCTTGAGGGGGCCATGGGTGACCCTGAGATCGCCCACAGGTTCTCCCGCGACGTCACGCTGATTAAGCACTTCAATCCGGGCTCCCATCTGCTGAAGCACCTCGAGAACACCGGTGCGGGTGGGATTCAAGCCCACGTTTTCCACCGTCAGATCGGCCCCTGGCACCAAAGCACCTGCCACCAGCCAGAAGGCGGCTGAGCTGATGTCACCAGGCACCACAACGTGCTGACCCGTCAGAGTTGCGCCAGGTCGAACGGTGATGTGACGCCCCATTTCACCCCCCACTTGGAGGTCAGCTCCGAAGGCTTTCAGCATCCTTTCGCTGTGGTCCCTGGAATGGGCCGGTTCGATCACAGTGGTGGAACCGTCTGCGGTCAGTGCCGCTAGCAAGAGGGCTGACTTCACCTGCGCACTGGCCACAGGGGTGCCGACGATGGCCCCTCTCAGCTTGCGACCAGCCACCGCCAGTGGGGCGAAGTTTCCGCCTCCGCGACCTCGCACTTCGGCTCCGAGCATCGAAAGTGGTTGGCCGACCCGTTGCATTGGACGCCGTCGCAGGGAGGCATCGCCACTCAGGACGAAATGGCGGCCATCCCGGCCCGCCAGCAAACCCAGCATCAGGCGCATAGTGGTGCCGGAATTTCCGCAGTCGAGCACCTCAGATGGCTCCTGGAGCCCATCCAGTCCAACCCCCTGCACGGTGATGGTTTCTCGATCGTTGATCGGGCTAATGGTCACCCCCATCGCTCTTAGGCAAGCCGCTGTGCTGATCGGGTCTTCCGCGGGCAACAAACCCTCGATCGTGGTTTGTCCTTCAGCGATGGCACCGAACAACAGCGCACGGTGTGAAATGGATTTATCCCCAGGAACTCTGACGTGACCGCTGAGGGAGCCACCAGATTGGAGTGGACGGGCCTCTTCAGTGGTTCCCGGCACAGTGTCTCGATAGATGTGGGACGAGTCTATTCATTCACCTGCGGCCTCCTTCTCGAGGGATGGTCAACCTCCAAGCAGATTGCATTCCATTGAGTGCATTGAACTCCAGCCGATCTTTCATCTGAAGACCTTTGATGTTGTCGTGATTTCTGCTGGTGAACCATGATCCGATTGTTCATGGTCCTGGTCTCGCCATTCTCTCGTTTGTCTTTGGAAGGCATTGCCCAGCTTGGCTCTGATTGAATCAGCCTGCATCAATGCAACGTTCAAATCGATTCGTTGCTCAACAGCCGCCAGTCGTATCGCGTGATGGCCTGGCCTTGGCAACTTGACAGATCGGATGTTGATGTGGAACGGACAGAAACCTTGTGGGAATCTCACCTGGTGTCGTTGCGGCTGCAAGTTGTCGTGCCGCTAGTCCTGGCAACCACTCTGCCGACCCTGTGTGGATCTCGAGCGTGTTCCATGCTTTGAGGGTTAAGGATGGATGAAGTGAGGTAATGAAGACTTTAAGGAACAGTAAATTGCATCTCAAGCCCCCTTTTTTGTCTCCATTTGGTTGAATTTGGGTCCACTTTTTAATCTGACACTTTTGATCTTTAAGGTGGTGATTCGATCAAGTGTTGACGCGGCTTCTTGGGCAAAAAATGGTGTGATCGGATGCAATTTTGGCTGGTTTACTCCCGGCGCGCCTCTGTTTTTGGTGGCATTTGAGCAGGCCTAGCCGCTTGAATATGCCGGAGGTCAAAAACCTCTTCCTCTTCTCTCGGTGTGAGGGCTTCCATGAAACTTTTCAAGCAACTTCTGGTTGCTCCCGCCGCCCTGGGCCTTTTGGCTCCCATGGCTGCCGGTGCGACCGAAGTCAACGTCGCTGGTATGGCTGACTACGCCACCAGCGCCTCTGACAGCAGCCTCGAGCAGGTCACCAGTATCAACCAGTTTTCTGACGTCTATCCGACGGACTGGGCTTATCAGGCCCTCAGCAACCTGATTGAGCGTTACGGCTGCGTCGCTGGCTACCCCAACGGCACCTACCGCGGCGCCCGTGCCATGACCCGCTTTGAAGCGGCCGCCCTGCTGAATGCATGTCTCGACCGCGTCACTGAAGTGACCGACGAGGTGAAGCGTTTGATGAAAGAGTTCGAGAGGGAGCTCGTCATCCTCAAGGGTCGTGTTGACGGTCTGGAAGCCCGCGTGGGCGAACTGGAAGCCACCCAGTTCTCCACCACCACGAAGCTGAAGGGCAAGACTACCTTCGTGATCGGTGGAACCACTG
>MDTA01035619.1_pt1 | contig 13998 bp, 9 predicted proteins | sample 811151 | NCBI WGS metagenome assembly MDTA01 (sample SAMN05326648, study PRJNA326480) | marine metagenome | isolation source: seawater | place: Indian Ocean: South | collected 2010 | reverse complement strand
GGTTTTGATAACGCAGCTGGTTGGTCACGAATCGTTCGTCTTCCACCCATTCCGAATGACCGAGGACGTCGCAGAGTTTTGCGTATAGCCGGTCGTTTGGTGCAGCCACAACCAGCTCGCCGTCGGAGCACGGGTATGCCTGATACGGCGCGATGCCGATCATGCCGGAACCGCTCTTGCCGGGCTCCTTGCCACTGGCCTGTACCGTCGCAACAGGGTTGGTCATCCAGGCCAGGGAAGTCTCGTACAAAGAAGCATCCACAACGGCGCCAAGCCCGGTCTCATGGCGGCGATAGAGCGACGCCAGCACCCCGATAGCGCACCACATGCCTGTGCCCATATCGATAATGGACGTGCCAACCCGGATCGCTGCCTGCCCCTCTTCGCCTGTGACGCTCATGACGCCGCCAAACGCCTGCATCAACGGATCGTAGCCGGGTTTGTCCTGCAGCGGACCAGCCGCCCCAAACGCGCGCAAGTTACAGTAGATGATTCGCTTGTTGCGCGCGATGAGGTCCGCAGCACCCAAGCCATAACCTTCCAGTGTCCCGGCGCGCAGATTCTGTAACACCACGTCAGCTTGGTCGGCACAGTAGCCGCGTAACCATTCGCGTTCATCTTCGTCCCGCAGATCAACCGTGATTCCGCGCTTGTCGCGATTCAGCGCCTCAAAATAGGAACCGCGCCCGTCTTCGAAGATGGCGCCCCACTGACGACAGTCATCGCCGCGTCCGCGTGGCTCCACTTTCACCACGTCCATCCCTAAGGCAGCAAGGATCCAGGTCGCGTACGGCGCCGCAACGCTGGTGCCGATTTCGACGCAGCGTAGGCCCGCGAGCGGCCGGTGGGCAGCGCTCATGACTTGGGCCGCATGTGCGGGAACAACAACACGTCACGAATGGAGGGCGAATCCGTCAACAACATGACCAGCCGGTCGATGCCCACGCCCTCCCCCGCCGTTGGCGGCAAGCCGTATTCCAACGCCGTCACGTAATCTTCGTCATAAAGCATCGCCTCGTCGTCGCCAGCATCACGGCTGGCAACCTGGGCACGGAATCGCTCGGCCTGATCTTCAGGATCATTCAACTCGGAAAATCCGTTAGCGATCTCACGCCCGGCCATGAACAACTCAAAACGGTCCGTCACAAACGGATTTTCGTCGTTGCGCCTGGATAGTGGTGAAACTTCGGTGGGGTACGCCGTGATGAATGTCGGGTCCAGCAGGCGGTCCTCAACGGTCTTTTCGAACAGCTCGATCTGCATCTTGCCAAGCCCCCACGATGGCTCAACCGCAATCTCGAAGCGCCCGAGAATGACCTTCATCCGCTCTTCGTCATCCACGTCTACCGGAGTCAGGTCTGGATTGAACTTCAGAATGGAGTCGCGCACGGTAATGCGCTGAAACGGCTGCGAGAAATCAATCGTTTGCCCCTGGTATTGGAAGCGGGTGCTACCGCAGGCGACTTTGGCGACTTCACGGAACATATCCTCGGTAAGATCCATCAAGTCCTCGTAATCCGCGTACGCCCAGTAGAACTCGAGCATCGTGAACTCGGGATTGTGTTGCGTGGACAAGCCTTCATTACGGAAATTGCGGTTGATCTCGAATACCCGTTCGAACCCACCAACCGTCAGCCGCTTCAAGTAGAGCTCCGGTGCGATCCGCAGGTACAAGGTCATGTCCAACGCGTTGTGATGGGTTGTGAACGGCCGCGCCGCAGCGCCACCGGCAAGCGGCTGCATCATCGGCGTTTCGACTTCGAGGAACTCGCGGCGTTGCAGATAACGCCGGATTGCGTCTACCACTGCTGCGCGGGTTCTGAAGACGTGTCGCGCCTCGTCGTTGACGATCAGGTCCACATAACGCTGGCGATAGCGCATCTCCTGGTCAGAGAGACCGTGCCACTTCTCCGGCAGCGGGCGTAGGGACTTGGTCAGCAACTGCACGTCCGTCACTTCAACAGACAGCTCGCCGGTACGGGTTTTGAACAGCCGCCCAGACGCGCCAACGATATCGCCGATATCCCACTTCTTGAACTGCTGGTTGTAGAAACCTTCGGCCAGCGACTCGCGACGCACGTACAACTGGATGTTGCCGCTGACGTCCTTGATCGTCGCAAAGCTCGCCTTGCCCATGATCCGGCGCGTCATCATGCGGCCTGCCACGCTGACCGTGATATTGCGTTCGTCCAGTTCTTCGCCGGATGCTCCATCAAATTCGGCGTGCAGATCCGCCGCTTTGTTCTGCGGCCTGAACGTATTGGGGTAAGCGTTACCAGCCTCACGAAGCCCACCGAGTTTTTCGCGTCGGCGTGCAATCTGTTCGTTTTCTTCCGCGGTCGCTTCCGCCTCGCTCGCGTGCGTGTCTGCTTCGTTCATGTACTACAAGCCGCTCTTTAAACTTGCTTCAATAAATCTGTCCAGGTCGCCATCCAGTACGGATTGCGTATTACTCACTTCCACACTTGTACGCAGGTCTTTGATGCGCGACTGGTCCAACACATAGGATCGAATCTGCGATCCCCACCCGATGTCAGATTTCGAGTCCTCAACACTCTGCTGCGTCTCGCGTTGTTTCTGCAGCTCGAGCTCATAGAGCTTGGCCTGCAACTGCTTCATCGCCTGCGCCTTGTTCTTGTGCTGGGACCGGTCGTTCTGACACTGCACGACCACGTTGGTTGGCAGGTGTGTGATACGCACAGCAGACTCAGTCCTGTTGACGTGCTGCCCGCCAGCACCACTCGCGCGGTAAACGTCAATGCGCAAGTCCGCTGGATTGATGTCCACCTCGATCGCATCGTCGATCTCGGGCGCGATGAATACCGCCGCAAAACTCGTGTGACGTCGGTTGCCGGAATCGAATGGTGATTTCCTGACCAGGCGGTGCACACCGCTTTCGGTACGCAGCCAGCCATAGGCGTGATCACCATCAAACCGCACAGTCGCACTTTTGATGCCGGCAACTTCGCCTGGAGACGCTTCGATCAATTCGGTTTTGAAGCCGCGCCGCTCGCCCCAACGCAGGTACATACGCAACAGCATTTCCGCCCAGTCTTGGGCCTCGGTGCCACCAGAACCGGACTGAATATCCAGATAGGCGTTCGACCCGTCCATTTCGCCCGCAAACATACGGCGAAACTCGAGCTCCGCGAGCTTGTCGTCCAATTTCTGGAGGTCCGCCTCAACCTCGTCAACGGTCTCCGTATCATCATCTTCACCCGCCAGCTCAAGCAAGTCATGCGCGTCCGACAAGCCGGTCTCAACACCTTGAATGGTGGCGACTACGGCCTCGAGCTGGGCGCGCTCACGCCCGAGGGCTTGCGCTCTCTCAGGATCGTTCCAGACCGTGGGCTCTTCGAGCTCGCGATTGACTTCTACCAGACGTTCGCTGCGTTCCGAGAAGTCAAAGATACCCCCTCAAGGCATCAAGGCGCCCTTGCATGTCTTTGATACGGGAGAAGATAGGATTGAGCTCGAGCATGGCCCGGTGTCCTGGGGTTTTGACTGGATGAATTCGGAGTATTCCGGCCGATGTACAGTCGACCGCGGCGGGATACTACTACAGTCGCGCTTCGAGGGCATTAAAGCGCCTGTCGAAACAACAGCCATGCGTGTTGACAATGTGAACCGGGACTCCAGGTCAGCGCGACGCCTATGCTAAGCGAGCGAGTACGACCATAGCCCGGCCCGAGCCAGCGAATACTCATCAGCGGGGTAACCGGGTCAGTTGACCTGGCAGACCTGGCGAGGCTAAGCTCGAACCTCGTCGAAGGTTCGGAAAAGCCGACCGCTCAACTACCGCGCCGGCGGCGAACGGCGTCCGCTAGTGTCTCCAGCAACGTTTCAGTGTCGTCCCAGTCGATACAGGCATCCGTGATGCTTTGCCCGTACGCCAGTTCCTGACCAGGCTTCGCGTCCTGACGGCCCGCGACCAGATGACTCTCAATCATGCAGCCAAACAGGCGCGCGTCACCCTCGGCGACCTGCTCCGCAAAATCACCACCGACGGTGATCTGACGTTGATGGCGTTTGGCGCTGTTGGCGTGGCTGAAATCAACCATCAGGCGTTCCTTCAGGTTTGCACCCCCCAACATATTCGCCGCGCCATCAACACTGGCGGGGTCGTAGTTGGGATGCATCCCCCCGCGAAGAATTACGTGACAGTCGGGGTTGCCTTCTGTCTCATAGATCGCAGATTGGCCTTCCTGTGTCATCGTCAGGAATACGTGCGAACATTGCGCCGCACGAATCGCGTCCACGGCAATCTTGACGTTACCATCCGTGCCGTTCTTGAAGCCAACCGGGCACGACAAGCCGGACGCGAGTTGACGATGCTGCTGACTCTCCGTTGTACGCGCGCCGATAGCGCCCCAGCTCACCAGGTCCGCCACATACTGTGGTGTAAGAATATCCAGAAACTCGACACCCGCCGGCATGCCCATGTGATTCAGGTCAGCCAACAATTTGCGGGCCAGACGCAGGCCGTCGTTGATTGCGAAGCTCTCGTCGAGATTCGGATCGTTGATGAGTCCCTTCCAGCCGACGGTCGTCCGCGGCTTCTCAAAATAGACCCGCATCACCACCAGCAGATCCCGAGCGTGTTGCGCCTTGCTCTTCGCAAGTCGTTCCGCATACTCACGCGCGGCGGCAACATCGTGAATCGAACAAGGACCAACAATGACCAGCAAGCGGTCGTCTTCGCCCGCCAGAATATTGTGGATGTCTGCACGCGTAGCCGAGACGCACGCGGCCGCCTCCGCGCTTAGCGGGAACTCTTCATGCAGTACGGAGGGGGGGCTGACTTCGCGAATCGAGCGGATACGCAGGTCTTCAGTAACGGCGACGTTCATGGGAGTGAGCCTGTAGGCCAGTTGTTAGGGGCATTGCGAAGCCGGGGAGTATAACGCGACAACGCGCATCAGGGGATGCGCGTCACCCGTAACAGATTCGTCGTACCCGCTGTGCCAAACGGCATGCCAGCGGCAATGGCGATTCGTTCGCCAGGTGCGGCGAAACCCTCCTCCACCGCCACTTCACAAGCTTTATCGACCATCTGCTGGGTGCCGCGCACATCTTCGATGACTTCCGAATGGACACCCCAGGTCACGCTGAGCCTCCGTGCCGTACGCACATTCGGCGTCAGGCTCAGAATCGCTGCGGCCGGTCGTTCGCGAGCCGCGCGCATGGCGCTGGAGCCCGATGCGGTAAATATCACTGTGGTGGACAGCGCTAACGTCTCAACCACCACCTGCAGCGCGTAGCAGATAGCATCCGCGGTTGTGCTCTCCGGCGCCAGGTGTTGCGCCTTGAGAACTTCGAGGTAGTGCGGGTCCTGTTCAACTTCGCGCAGGATGCGATCCATCATGTTGACAGCGTGTTCGGGGAATTCGCCAACGGCCGTCTCGCCGGACAACATGACAGCGTCAGCTCCGTCATACACGGCAGTTGCCACGTCGGAGGCCTCTGCGCGCGTCGGGACTGGCGCGCGAATCATGGAGTCCAGCATCTGCGTCGCCACCACCACGGGTTTGCCAGCTTTGCGGCATGCCCGAATGATGCGCTTCTGGGCGCTCGGCACACGCTCTGGCGGCAACTCGACACCCAGATCACCGCGAGCAACCATCACCGCATCAACGGCATCAACCACCTCTTCGAGGCGCATCAGCGCAGAGGGTTTCTCCAGCTTGCACATGATGCCGGCCTGGTCGCCCACAAGCTCGCGCAACGCGTGACAGTCTTCAGGCTGCTGCACAAACGACTGTCCAATCCAGTCAACGCCAAGGCTCAGACCAAACGCCAGATCAGCACGGTCCTTGTCCGTCAGCGGCGGCAGCGGGAGCACCACCTCCGGGAGATTGACGCCCTTGTGGTCGGCGAGCTCGCCGCCTACACGCACGAGGGTCTCCGCGTGAGTGTCGCTGAAGTTCACAACCTCCAGGTGCACCTTGCCGTCATCCAGCAACAGCGTCGTCCCCTCCTCCAGCGCGGCGAAGATCTCCGGATGGGGTAGCTGCACGCGATCCTCATCACCCGCCGCTGGATCCATATCCAACTGGAACGGCTGGCCATTTCGGATACGTACTTTGCCGCGCGCGAACTCGCCCAGCCGAAGTTTGGGACCCTGCAAGTCAAGCAGGACGCCAATAGGTCGATCAACAGTGCGTTCCAGCGAGCGAATGTTGTTGAACACCTGCTCGTGCTGTGCATGGCTGCCGTGGCTGAAATTGAGACGAAAGATATCCGCACCGGCGCGGAAAAGGTCTTCGATGGTGCTGGCGTCTGACGAGGCCGGACCAAGGGTAGCGATGATTTTGGCGTTGCGACTTCTGTGCATGGCGCTCGACTTAAGCAAAGTAAGCGGCAGAGTCTACCACTCGCACCATTTCAGTTACGTGTCATCCAACCCACGAGAACGGCACGGCTGACGTTATAATCCACACATGAAAGCCAATCTTTGCACAGGCGCCCCATGTCGCTAGTTCTCGATAAACCCATCGATACCGACGTTATTGCCAGCAGGCGGGCTGCACTGTCTGGACTGTTTCGCGAGTTTTTGCCCGCCGCTTCCGTACTGGCGACCGAGGAAGCTCTGCGTCCGTACGAATGCGACGGCCTTTCGGCGTACAGACAGACACCGCTTGTCGTGGTACTACCGGATACCATCGAACAGGTTCAACGCGTGATGCGCATCTGTTCGCGCGAGCAGGTGCCAGTGGTTGCCCGTGGTGCGGGCACTGGCCTGTCGGGTGGTGCACTGCCGTTGGCGGACGGCGTCTTGCTGAGCCTGGCGCGCTTCAACCAGATTCTGGATATCGACTCCGGCCGACGAATTGCAAGAGTGCAGCCGGGGGTCCGCAACCTGGCCATTTCGGAAGCTGCCGCCCCTTACGGTCTTTACTACGCGCCTGATCCGTCGTCCCAGATCGCCTGTTCCATCGGCGGTAATGTCGCCGAAAACTCAGGCGGTGTGCACTGCCTCAAGTATGGGCTGACGGTACACAACATCCTGCAGCTTGAAGTCATCACGATGGATGGCGACCGTGTGACGCTCGGGTCCACCGCGCCAGACACCCCAGGCTACGACCTGATGGCGATCATGACGGGCTCGGAAGGCATGCTTGGGGTCATCGTTGAAATCACCGTAAAACTTCTGCCAAAGCCACGCGAGGCACAGGCGTTACTCGCCGCATTCGATACCGTCGGCGAAGCAGGCGAGGCGGTTGGTGCAATCATTGCGGAAGGCATCATCCCCGCCGGACTGGAGATGATGGACAACCCCGCCATCCGCGCAGCCGAAGAATTTGTGCACGCAGGTTATCCGACGGAAGCCGCGGCGATTCTGATTTGCGAACTGGACGGCACCAGCGAAGAAGTGGACGCGGATATCGAGACAGTCAGCGGCGTCCTCAAAGGTTGCGGCGCGACAGATGTGCGCATCTCCTCTTCAGAGACGGAACGCGCCCGATTCTGGGCAGGCCGCAAGGCAGCCTTCCCGGCGGTGGGCCGCCTGTCGCCGGATTACTACTGCATGGATGGCACGATCCCAAGACGCGCATTGCCGGACGTATTGAACCGCATCGCGCAGGCATCAGCGGAACATGGACTGGAAGTCGTGAACGTGTTTCACGCCGGTGATGGCAATCTGCACCCGCTCATTCTGTTTGACGCTAACACGCCGGGCGAGACGGAAAACGCAGAGGAGCTTGGGGGCAAGATTCTCGAGTTGTGTGTCGCGGCGGGCGGAACGATCACCGGCGAGCACGGGGTTGGAATCGAAAAAATCAACCAGATGTGCGTGCAATTCCCACCTGAGGAGATTGAACAGTTTCATGCGGTCAAGGCAGCGTTTGATCCCGCGGGTCTGCTCAATCCGGGCAAAGCGGTGCCCACTTTGCAACGTTGCGCCGAATTCGGCGCGATGCACATCCACCACGGAGAGTTGCCGTTCCCGCACCTGGAACGCTTCTGAACGCGCACCCGATCACACTTAAGCCTCGCGGAAAATAACTGACGTGACAGATCTCAGCAATGAACTGAGCGAAATGGTGCGCACGCACTTCGAAGATCGCTCGCCACTACGTATCCAGGGCGGCGGCAGCAAGCCTTTCCTGGGGCGCCGCGTAGACGCGGCTCCACTGGACGTGTTGCGCCATAGCGGCATTACCAGCTTCGAGCCAACAGAACTCGTCTTGAGCGCGCGTGCCGGCACCCCGCTCGTCGAAGTTGAACAAGCGCTGGCCGCAGGAGGTCAGATGTTGCCGTTCGAACCACCCAGGTTCGGTGACGGTGGCACGATCGGTGGCGCGGTTGCGACCGGACTGTCCGGGCCCCGCCGACCGTATACGGGCTCAACCCGAGACTTTGTGCTGGGTGTTCGCATCATCAATGGGCGTGGGGAAGTGATGCGCTTTGGTGGTGAGGTCATGAAGAACGTCGCGGGTTATGACGTCAGCCGGCTGATGAGCGGCGCTCAGGGTACGCTCGGCGTGATCCTGGAAGTATCCATGAAGGTCTTGCCGCTGCCTGCGGTGGAGGTCACACGTAGCCTGGCGATGGATGCAGGCAGCGCGCTGACCTGGATGGACCAGATTGGTAATGAACCCTACCCGATCTCGGCGATGGCGCACGCTGACGGCGTGTTGCACGTGCGACTATCCGGCAGCGAAGCCGGCGTCACCGCCGCGGCCCGCGAGATTGGCGGGCAACCCGCTCGCGACAACAGCTGGTGGGACGGATTGCGGGACCATCGCGACGAGTTTTTTACAGACGACACGCCGTTGTGGCGTATCGCGTTACCGCCGGGTACCCCGCCACTCGCCGTTGAAGGCAAGACCATCCTGGACTGGGGCGGTACGCAGCGGTGGTTGAAGAGTGATGCGGACGCAAACGAGATTCAGCAGGTCGCCACTAGTCTGGGCGGACACGCACTCAGATTCCGAGGCGGCACTGGCGAGCCGTTCCAGCCGTTGGGTGACAGCGTGCGCACGATTCATCAGCGCTTGAAGGACGCGTTTGACCCGCACCGTATTCTGAATCCCGGTCGTTTGTACGCAGACCTGTAGGCAGTCAACGCAATGCAAACCAATCTTGCCGACTTCATTCGCGATACCTCTGACGGCCGTGCCGCCGAAAGTATCCTGCGTAAATGCGTGCACTGCGGCTTCTGCACGGCAACCTGCCCTACGTATCAATTGCTCGGGGATGAACTCGACGGCCCGCGCGGACGCATCTACCTCATCAAACAGGTGCTCGAAGGGCACACCGCTACAGCCACGACACGTCAGCATCTGGACCGCTGCCTGACCTGTCGCAACTGCGAGACGACTTGTCCGTCGGGCGTAGACTACGGCCACCTCGTCGACATCGGTCGCAACGTCGTGGAACAGCAGGCGCCCAGACCCTTCATTGAGCGATTGTTCCGCGGCGCGCTACGGACCACACTCGCCAACGAATCATTGTTTGGCACCTTGCACCAGGTCGGTACGCAGTTGGAACCACTGCTGCCAAAGAAACTCGCCGAGTTGGTACACAAGCCGGAGAGCCCAGGCATCTGGCCGCAACCGCGCCACGCCCGCCGCATGATTGTCTTGCGCGGTTGTGTACAACCCAGTCTCGCACCCCGCATTAATGCCGCCGCGGCGCGCGTGCTGGACACGCTTGGTATCAGCCTGATGGAGCCACGGGAACAGACCTGCTGTGGTGCGGTAGAGCAACATACCAACGCCCCGAAGGCCGCGTTGCAGCGCATGCGCCGCAATGTCGACATATTCTGCAAAGCGCTGGACGACGGCGCGGAAGCCATTGTCATGACAGCCAGTGGTTGCGGCGCCATGGTGCGAGACTACGCACACCTGCTGCGCGACGACCCGCACTACGCTGCGCGCGCGCAGCGCGTTGTGGAACACACGCGTGACCTTGCGGAAGTCATTCGCGACGAGGCGATCACAGATGTCGAATGGCGTAGCCTGGACGGACACCGTCTGGCCTTCCACCCTCCGTGCACACTGCAACACGGACAGAAGTTGATGGGAGTCGTCGAAGGGCTACTCGGGAGTCTGGGCGTGCAGATGACCCCTGTGCGGGACGCGCATCTTTGCTGCGGCTCCGCTGGCGCCTATTCAATCTTGCAACCGGAACTGTCCAAAGCACTGCGGACGCGCAAATTGGAGCGTCTTGAAGCGGGCGCGCCGGATCAGATTCTGACGGCCAATATCGGCTGCTTGCATCACCTGCAGGCAGGCACAGCCAAGCGGGTACGCCACTGGATCGAGTTTCTGGACGACGCTTTGCCGGCAAGCGCTTGACGCCGACTAACGCCTGCCGCCTGAAGTTTCTGTCCCTTGGGTCATCACGCGGGCCGTTTCGCGGGTCGTCTTGGCCGCTGAAGCCGGTCACCCCGGGCATAGCCGTAGTCGGGATGTGTTTAGCCTGGCGGTTGCGCCTCTATTTCGTACTGGAAGCCAGGCTCATGCGCGCCGTTACGGCTTCATCTGTGCGCGCGGCCATCCACTCACGCGCCCTGTAAGCGGTTTGCAGTTCGCCTTAATGCATGACCTCCGCATCGGCAAACGGCGCAACCATCGATTCAGCGTCCGCCACGTTGAAGCGGCGGATGTGGAGACGCTCAGCCGTGACGATGGTCTCGGCATTGTTCAATACGCGGCAACCAGGCCGTCTGCCCGCGGTTCAGTACCACCCTCATAACAGCCATCATCGCGCCGCCAGATAATCTGGCCACGGCCAAATCCTGCGTCGAAGTCCAGAAACTGCACTTCGTGGCCGCGGCTCCTCAATGCGTCTACCACCGAACGCGGCGTTGTGCTTTCGATAGAAACCGTCAAACCCTGCTCCGCACGCCAACGCGGCGCATCCAGCACGGACTGCGCGTTCAGACCGTGGTCAACAGTACCCACGGTGACCTGCAAGTGTCCCTGCGGTTGCATGAACCCACCCATCACCCCAAACGGTCCAACCGCCTCATCGCCGCGTGTCAGGAAACTTGGAATGATGGTGTGATACGGTCGCCGGCCCGGCCGTGCCTCGTTAAGATGCCCGCGTTCCAACGAAAATCCATGACCGCGGTTCTGCATGGAAATGCCCCAGTCCGGCACCACGACGCCGCTGCCAAAACCCTCGTAATTCGATTGGATGAAGCTCACCATCATGCCGTCGCGGTCAGCAGTGCACAGATAAATGGTGCCGCCGCCGGGTGGTTTGCCGTGGCCGAAGTCCTGCGCGCGGTCACCGATCAGGTCGCGCCTGCCCGCGAGATAATCAGGGTCCAACATACCGGCGACCGGCACGTTCTGGCCATCCTGGTCAGCGACAAACTTGCGTCCATCCGCGTAGGCGAGCTTCATCGCTTCAATTTGCTGATGCCACGCGTCCGCATGCACGTGCGCGCCACCGGCGCTGAAGCCGTCAATCATGCCAAGCGCCTGCAAAGCGATGATGCCGCTGCCATTCGGGGGAATTTCCCAAACCGTATGGTCCCGGTAGTCCATGCTGATCGGGTCTACCCATTCGGCATGATGGCTCTGCAGATCCTCTGCCCGCAGGGCCCCTCCAGTGGCCCGGGCGTGTGCGTCGATAGCCGCGGCTATTTCACCATCGTAGAAGTCACGTGTCCCGGCTGCAGCTAGCCGGCGAAGTGTCCTCGCGTGGCCGGGGCTAAACCAGCGTTGCCCAACCGACGGAGGCGCACCATCACGCAGGAAAGCCTGCCGCCAACCGTCAAACTCAGCACCTGGCAGCACACCATATTCAGCAGCAGCGCGAGACCAGAAAAACTGCACAACCGGCGAGACTGGATAACCTTCTTCAGCATATTCAGCCGCCGGCGCCAGCAGCCGTTCCATCGACAACTTGCCAAAACGCTCCGACATCTTGCCCCAGGCATCAACGGCGCCTGGGACAGTCACAGGCGTCCACCCGCGATTAGGCACGCGGTCGTTGCCAGCATCGCGAAGTGGCTCGGCGTCAAAACCGGCAGCTGAGCGACCCGACGCATTCAGACCATGCAGTTTCTGCCCATCCCAGACAAGCGCAAAGGCGTCGCTACCCAGTCCGTTCGAGGTGGGTTCAACCACGGTCAGCGCAGCTGCAGTCGCAATCGCGGCATCAACCGCATTGCCGCCATCACGCAGCACCTGCAACCCGGCCTGGGCCGCCAGCGGCTGGCTGGTGGCGACGGCGCCGGAAGCGCCGTAAACCGGCATGCGTCTGGTAGCGTACGGATATTGGCTGTAGTCCACGTGGGGTTTCTCCGGGTGTGCGTTTAATGGTGACCCGCCAGCGCGGGACGGACGCGCTATTCTAACGGCTTTTGCACATCATCCTGTTGACTGTCTGATGCACAACGCCGGTGCCAGCTCCATCCACGACCGCACCAATACCCCTTGCGTCACCGCATCACGTAGTCGCGCGTTTCAAACAGGCCTGATAACTGGCAGGTCCGGATAGCTGGTTTGCGGCACTTTTTGCCCGCGCTCTGTTCGAAAGCGTTGCGAGTCAGCATGCACTAAACTTGCGGAAAGTGCACAACGAGAGTCCCTCTTATGTTGCTGGTTTTTTTGCGTCGCGCCGCCGCCGGTGCGTTACGTTGGCCGCAGTCGCTGTTGCATGGGCTGCTTACCGTGTCATGCGTATTGGCCATGACGTCAAAGCCGCTACATGCTGCGCCGAAGGACGGCGAGAAATTCCGGGACTGGACCGTCAAGTGTGAGCAATTCAAGGACCGCAATGACCGGAAGTTCACGCAGTGCCACATCTTTCAGGATCTCAAACACAAAGATCGCGGCATTCGCTTGCTCCACATGGCAGTCGCCTATCCGCCAAACAGCCCGAAGCAACCGGTTGGCATTCTGACCATGCCGTTAGGTGTTTATCTGCCGGCCGGGGTGACGATGCAGGTGGACAAGCGCGACCCGGTCAAGCTCGTGTTTGAACGCTGTGAACCTGTTGGCTGCAAGGCCGGTTTTCCGATCGAGGACAGCATGTTGAACGCGTTTCGCAAAGGCGCGCAGGCGCGGATTACGTTTCACGACATGCGCCGCCAGTCGGTGACGATTCCAGTCTCGCTGCGCGGCTTTACGGCCGCTTTCAGCTCATTGAAGTAGCCGCTTGTCCTGACGGTCAAACGTACTGCCGTCGTACTCTCGCCGTGACCTTGCAGACCAGTTCATAACCGAGTGTATTCGCGGCCGCGGCGATCTCGTCTACCGGCAACCCCTCACCCCATAAAACGGCACGCGCGCCGCGCTTGACGTCCGGGAGATCGGTGACATCGACACTGAGCATGTCCATCGACACCCGACCCACCAACGGCGCACGGTGCCCCGCCACCAGGACAGGTGTGCCGGTCGGCGCGTGACGCGGATAACCATCGCCATAGCCTGCCGCCACAACGGCGACACGCGAGTCTCGCTCGGCACGCCAGGATAGCCCGTAGCCAACACCTTCGCCGCGTGCAACATTCAGCACTGCCATCACCACGCTCGAGAAGGTCATTGCGGGGCGCAGCTGCAACGCATCGGCGGTCCGGTCCGGCAGCGGCGACAGCCCATACAACATCACACCGGGCCGCAACCAGTTTTCCTCGCCGGATACCTGTACGTGATTCAGAATGGCCGCGGAATTGTGTGTGCTCAATCGCGCGGCTCCAACGCTTTTGGCGACGGCCTGAACGGCGCGCAACTGCACCGTCGTAAAGTTATCCGCACAATCATCGGCGCACGCAAAATGCGACATCAATCCAAGCGGTTCGGCGCGCGCGCGCAGTTGTGACCACGCGCTCGCGACTACGTCCGGGCAGAGGCCAATTCGATGCATACCGGAATCAAGCTTCAACCAGATGGCACGCAGCCCTTCCGTGCCTGTCACCAGTGCGTCTTGTAGCTGTTCCTCGCAATGGACCGCCGCGTCCAGTGCCAGACGCTTGGCCACAACCAGTTCGTCGTGGTCCGCCCAGCCCTCCAGCAACAAAATGGGACGCTTGAT
>MDTA01008176.1_pt1 | contig 13998 bp, 15 predicted proteins | sample 811151 | NCBI WGS metagenome assembly MDTA01 (sample SAMN05326648, study PRJNA326480) | marine metagenome | isolation source: seawater | place: Indian Ocean: South | collected 2010 | reverse complement strand
TGAAATTCCTTCTTCATTCAATTCATATGAGGTTAAATTCGCACCTTGATTTCTCGGTCTAGTTTCATCAACCCAAACATGTATATCAATTCCTTTTTGATGAGCATGATAAATAGGTGAAGTTGCCGTGCCCCAATCGATTGTAGCTAACCATCCTGCATTACAATGAGTAAGTATATTAATTGTATCTTTTTTTTTTTCATAGATTTTCTCAATTATCTTAAGGCCATTTGATCCAATGCTTTTACAAATTTCAATATCCTCTTTACAGATCTCATTAGCTTCATTTAAGGCTATTTCCAAAATCTTTTTGCTATTTACACCAGATAATTTGTTAATCATTCTATCTACTGCCCATTTTAAATTTATTGCTGTTGGTCTTGCGCTAATTAAATCCGAAGCAGATTTATTTAAAAATGATTGATCATTATTTTCAAGAATAGCTAAAACCAACCCATAAGCTGCTGTCGCTCCTATTAAAGGTGCACCTCTTACTTCCATATTCTTGATAGCATTTATTGCATCCTTAACAACTTTCAGATCTTTAATTATAAATTTGTGTGGAAGTTTAGTCTGATCAATAATTTTTACATTATTTTTTTCAAACCATATAGTACGATATTCTTTGCCTTCGATTTTCATTTATTTAAAACTCTCCCAGCTATTGTATTAAGTTTATCTTTCGTTTTTTTTGTTCTTTTTTCAGGTGCAGTAATTATAGCTACATCTAAACAATTGTTTGTTGGATCTTTTTCTACTGAAAAATCTTTAAATGTTTTTATGATTTCTTTAATCATATTTTGAGCATTAGAAGCATTTTTCATTAAGGTTTGAATTACCATACTTACATCAACCTCCTCATGATCTGGATGCCAACAATCATAATCTGTCACCATTGCAACTGTACAATATCTTATTTCAGCTTCTCTTGATAATTTAGCTTCTGGCATATTGGTCATTCCGATTACATCTGCATTCCAAGATCTATATAAATTTGACTCAGCCAAAGTTGAAAATTGAGGTCCCTCCATTACGACATAAGTTCCTCCAACTTGATGTGATATATTTAATTTTTTTAGTGCGGCTTCACAACATTTTGTTAATCCAGGGCTTGTTGGTTTTGCCATTGAAACATGTGCAACTATTTCTTCGTCAAAAAAAGTTTTAGACCTTGAAAAAGTTCTATCAATAAATTGATCTATAATTACAAACTTTCCTGGTTCTAAATCTTCTTTTAAAGATCCAACTGCTGACACAGAAATTATATCAGTCACACCAAGCTGTTTCATTGCATCAATATTTGCTCTAAAGTTAATGTTAGTAGGATTAATTTTATGACCTCTTGAATGTCTGGGTATAAAATAAATTTCTTCTTTACCTAATTTAGCTATTAAAATTTCATCTGAAGGCTTTCCCCAAGGAGTATTTATTTTTTTCCACTTAGTTTTTTCAAAACCTTCCATTTTATAAAGACCGCTCCCACCAATTATCCCTAGTTTTCTTTTTTTCATTATTTAATTATTAATGCTTTTTTGCTAGAACTTGAAGCTAAATATGGATTTAAAAAAACACATCAGATCAATTCAAGATTATCCTAAAAAGGGAATTTTATTTCGTGACATCACTACATTAATTAAAAATCCACAAGCTTTTAAATTTACCAATGATAAAATTGTTGATATCGCCAAAAAACTTGATTTTGATAAAGTTGCTGCAATAGAATCTAGAGGTTTTGTTTTCGCCTCTACAGTGTCTTATATTCTTGGAAAACCGTTTGTGCTTTTAAGAAAAAAGAATAAATTGCCCTCTGATACACATTCTGTTGATTTCAAACTTGAATATGGAGAAGCTACTATTGAAGTTCACAAAGACTCAATTTCAAAAGGAGAAAAAATTCTTGTTATAGATGATTTGATAGCAACAGGCGGGACAGCGGAGGCAGCTGGTAAATTAATTGAATTATCTGGTGGTTATGTAGCAGGATTTATTTTTGTAATTAACTTGTTTGATTTAAAGGGAAACGAACTTTTAAAAAAAAAAGGATACAAATCAGAGAGTTTAATTGAATTTCCAGGTCACTAGGAATATTTATTTAAAAATTCATTAATATAATTTTTTAAACTAATTTTACCGTAGTATTTATATATTTTATTTGAAAGATTTTTGTTTGTAAGTGCTGAAGCGTAGCGTTCTCCAGGTCTTTTAGGTAAAAATTTTACTCTTGACTTAAAAAGATTGGCTACTTGCAACACAGAATAAGATTTTTTACTTGCTATACTATAATGTCTACACAAATTTTTTTTCCAAGCCAAATAACAAATATCTACTGTATCATCTATATGGGTGAATCTTCTTGATTGTGTGCCAGGTTTTACTACCGGTAACGGATTTTTTCTTTTGTAATTTTCTTCAAAGATACCAATGACAGTTGACATTTCCCCTTTGCAAATTTGGTAAGGGCCGTATACATTGTAAAAATAAATTACTTCGTATTTAAAACTAAACCACTTTTTTAAGTTTTCTAAAATTTCTAGATTTTTTGCTTTGGAAAAAGCATAAGGAGATAAATTTTTATCTTTTCCACTATTTCCTAATGATGCAGAGGTTGCAGAGTAAATCAATTTTATATTGTGTTTTAAACAAAAATTAAATACAGCATTTGAACCTACAGAATTTGAACTGATACATTCATTCATTTTTAAAAAACTTTGATAAATTCTTGCGAACTCACCAAAGTGAAAGATGCTTTTAATTTCTTTTGGTTTTTTGATAAATTTTGAAATATTTGAAGTATCTCCTTTAATATACTTAACTCTTCGATTCTTAATATGATTTTTTTTTGTTCCAGAGGAATAGTTGTCAATACTAATAATTTTATAATTTGTTTCCTTTATAAGTTTTTTAATTAAATTTGTTCCTACAAAACCAGCTCCACCAGTTATGATAATTTTATTTTTTAAACCCATTGAAAAAATTATTATATTTAAAGTATGAATAAATCAATCTAATGTTGGTCTGTACCAAGAACTTTTTCCAATAATAGAATTAATTATTCCGCTTAATCTACAAAAATAAATATCCTTTTTCTTTTTGTTAAAAGTTATTAGATAAAACATTGTTTTTAAAATAGAAGAAAATAATTTTGGAAAAATTATTAACATTGCTATCAAAAATCCTTTATATTTTTTATGAAAATAAAATGTTGACCACATCCAGTGCCAATTTCTATTTTTTTCTAACTCTTTTTCATATTTTCGACTCACCGAAAGTCCGCCTGCATGTTTCACTTTAATTTTTACACCAAGTAATATTAGTCCATTATTTTCTTTTACTTTCTTGCAAAGATCAATTTCCTCAAAATATAAAAAGAAATTTTCATCAAAAAAATTGTTTTTAAATTTTTTCATATTAAAAAATATTGCAAATCCCTTTAAGTTCTCAACTTCAATTACCTCTTTGTCTTCAAAAGTATTTTTGTTAGCTTGATTATTAATTGGGCCTATTAACCAAAAATCTGGATGATTATCTACAATTTCTAAAAAATTTTTAATTGTGTTGTGTTCAACAGTTGTGTCGGGATTCAATAATAAAGCATATTTAGTTTTAACTTTTGAAAGTCCAATATTATTTGCTACTGCATATCCTTTATTTTCTCCTGTTAAAAAACATCTAACATTTGAATTCTTAGACTCAATTTTTTGTTTAAAATCTTTATTGCTTGAGTTCTCTATAACGAATATTGCTATATTTTTTGGTAATGAGTCTATACAACTTTGTATAATTTCCTCGCTTTTAAAAGTGGCGATAACAACACTGAGATCTTTAATTTCCATTAAATAATAATATTTGATTTTATAAGATATTTCTTTTACTAATTTATCACATTAAAGCTTATTATTCTTTATATAAAAATGAAAAAAATCATTGTAACTGGAGGATCTGGATTTATTGGAATTAATCTGGTGAATTTTTTATTATATAAAAAATATTTCGTAATAAATATAGATAAACTTACTTATGCTTCAAATAATTTAGCTCATAAAAACAAAAGCAAAAAAAATTATAAATTCTTTAAGTTTGATATTAATAATAGAAAGAAACTCTCTGCTATAATTCTAAAATACCGTCCAGTTGCAATATTTAATTTGGCTGCAGAAACACATGTTGATAGATCAATTGATGGGCCAAAAAAATTTATTGAAACAAATATTCATGGCGTATTCAATCTTCTTGAAACATTAAGATTTATAAAAAGAAAAAAGATTAATCCTAAGTTAATACATATTTCTACTGACGAAGTTTATGGAGATATTAAGAACGGTAAAAGATCTAATGAAGAGTATCCCTATCAACCTAGTTCACCCTACTCTGCTTCAAAAGCAAGTGCAGATCATTTAGTAAAATCTTATATAAGAACTTATAAAATTAATGGAGTTATATCGAATTGTTGTAATAATTATGGTCCATATCAATTTCCAGAAAAGCTAATACCAAAAATAATTTTAAATATTTTTAACAACAAAGAACTTCCAATTTATGCAAAAGGTAACAATTCTAGAGAATGGATACATGTCTTAGATCATTGCAAAGCCTTATTCATGCTTTATTTAAAAGGTAAACCAGGTGAAAATTATAATGTTGGATCAGGAATTAACTTAAAAAATATTATTTTAGTCAAAAAACTTTTGAAATTATGTAAATTAAAAAAAATTCAAATTAAAAAAAGAAGTAAAATTGTATTTGTTAAAGATAGACCGGGACATGATTTTAGATATGCACTAAACAGTAGAAAAATGCGAAATAAATTAAAATGGAGATCAACAATTAAAATAGATAAGGGCCTATCTGAAACAATCATGTGGTATCAAAAAAATAAAAGAATTTTTAAAAATAGATCAAATTTAATTTATGAAAAAAGACTTGGACTTAAAAAATGATTAAAAAAGGAATTATTTTAGCTGGTGGTATGGGCACAAGAATGAGTCCTTTAACTAAAGCTGTAAATAAGCAATTACTTCCACTTTATGACAAACCTTTAATTTACTATCCATTATCTGTTTTAATGTTGGCTGGAATTAAAAATATTTTAATAATTGTTAATAAAGGCCAACTTTATCAATTTAAAAAAATATTACCTGAAAAAAATAATTTAGGTATTAAAATTCAATACAAAGAACAAACAAAACCCAATGGTTTGCCAGATGCTTTTTTATTGGGAGAAAAATTTATTGAGAAAGATAATATTGCTTTAATTTTAGGAGATAATTTTTTTTATGGACAAAGTCTAACAAAAATTTTGCAAAAAAATATTTCTATAAAAAATGGGGCTAAAATTTTTTTGCATCCGGTCAAAAATCCTAATTTGTACGGTGTTGCTACTATTGATAAAAATAAAAAAGTTATCAATCTTGTAGAAAAACCAAAAAAAACCAAATCAAATTTAGCTATTACAGGTTTATATTTTTTCGATAATAAAGTTATTCAATATAGTAAAAGTTTAAAACCATCTAAAAGAAAAGAATTAGAAATAGTTGATTTGTTAAAAAAATATAAAAAAAATAACAAACTAAAAGCTGAATTAATAGGAAGAGGTGGAACTTGGTTAGATACTGGAAATATTCAAGATTTTTATAATGCATCAAATTATATATCTGCAATAGAAAATAGACAGGGATTGAAAATTGCTTGTATTGAAGAAATTTCTTTAAACAAAAATTGGATAAATAAAAAAAATGTTAGAGACGCAATTAAATTTTATGGTAATTGTGAATATTCAAGATATTTAAAATCTATAATTTAATAATGAAAAAAATATTGGTAACAGGTTCAAATAGTAGATTTGGAAAAATATTACAAACTTTAAATACCAAAAATAAATTTATATTCAGAGATAAAAAACAAATGAATATACTTTCTTCAAAATCTATTAAAACAAATTTAAAGTCATTTAACCCTCATTATGTATTACATTTGGCAGGCTTATCTCGGCCAATGTCTATCCATCATAAAGATATAAATAAAAGTATTAATTTAAATATAATAGGCACATGTAACCTTGTAAAAGAAGTTTCTAAGCATAATATAAAAATAATTTATTGTTCTACTAGTTATGTGTACCCAGGAATTAAAGGGAATTATTCTGAACACGACCCAGTAAAACCTTGGAATAATTATGCTTGGTCTAAACTTGGAGGTGAATGTGCAGTGCAAATGTACAAGAATTCTTTAATTTTAAGATTATGTATGACGGAGAAGCCCTTTATTCATAAAAAGGCATTTGCAAATGTAAAATCAAATTTTATTTTTCAAGAAGATGTAGCAAAAATCCTTTTAAGACTTTTAAACAAAAAAGGAATAATTAATGTAGGAGGAAAAAGTCAAATAATTTATAAATTCGCAAGGCAAAATAACAGTAAAATAAAGAGGATTTATTCAAAAGGAGAATTTCCAAAAAGATTAGATATGAATTTAAAAAAACTTAGGAAAATTTTATCGTGAAAATATTAAAAACATCATTCAAAGATTTGTTAGTAATAAAGCAAAAAAACAATGTTGATAAGAGAGGCCATTTAAGAGAAACTTATAATAAAAAAATTTTAAACAGAAAATTTGTTTTTGAGTATTGCACTACATCAAAAAAGAATGTTTTAAGAGGGTTTCATTTTCAAACAAAATTTCAACAAGCAAAATATATTAATGTAGTAAAAGGTAAAATACTTGATTGCGTAATTGACCTAAGAAAAAACTCAAAAACTTTTGGTAAAAAATTTAAAATTATTTTATCTGATAAAAATTGTCTTAGTTTATATATTCCAGAAGGTTTCGCTCATGCATATTATAGTTATGAAAAATTAAATGTTATTTATTACAAACTATCAAATTTTTATCATCCTAAATATGAAGATGGTATCAATGTTTTTGATAGTTACTTAAAAATTAAATGGCCAAAAAAGAACATTTCCGTTTCAAAAAAAGACAAAAAGCTGATGAGTTTTAAAGATTTTTGTAAAAGTTATAAATCTTTATAATCTGTTATATCTTTAAAAATAATTGGAAGCTCTTTTACTTTATAATTTTTTTGAAACCAGTAAGATAAAAATCTCTCAGCCAAAAAACCATATATTCTAGTTAGACCATATCCTGTAAGATCCTTAAAGCCAAAAATACTTTCACAACTTTTTAACCATGGAAATAAAGTTTCATAATACTTTACTAAAAATTTTTTTTTGCAAATAAACATATTTTGTGGATTAAAAGAACTTTGATTTTCTACAAAATGTGTGAAGTCATTTTTATTTTCTTGATCTAATAAACTTATAGCTTTCTCTAAATTTCCATTGCCATGAAACATGTCAAAGTGAAATTTGATATTTCTTTTTTTTTTAGAAAAAATTAAATTTAAAGACGACAAAGTTTTTAAAGGGTCTTGTTTTATAAATTTCATAAATTTATAGTCATTAACAAAGAATTGTTTTCCTAAAATGCAATCATACTTTTCTAGATGTCTTGGGATATTTTGTATAATATTTTCTTTAAGAGTGTCAAAATTATCGGTAATTTTTTTTTCAAAATCCTCTTTTATAAAAAATTTTCTATATTGGCAAAAACCAACCCATTCTGTTTCAATTTTATCTAAATAATTTTTCCAAATCCAGTAATGAAATGTATACTCACCATAATTTCTGTTTTTGTCAGCAATATTATTACCTTCTTTGTCACTTAAGCAATCTTCAGAAAAAATTTTTTCTCCCAATCCGACTGGAATATAAGAAAGTTGTCTTATTAATTTTACATGTTCAGGATTAAGTGTGATACAAAAAATAGAAAGATTATTCATAAAAATTTGGTAGCGAGGGGCGGATTCGAACCGCCGACCCCAGGCTTATGAGTCCTGTGCTCTAACCAACTGAGCTACCTCGCCATTAATTATCTTATATTACTATTAACTAATTCTATCTACTTCGAATTAGAAAATATTTAAAGACTTTTTTTAAATATTATGGATTTAGTATCTATGAATAGTTGGATATTGATAAAATGTAAAAGGTAATTTTGTAGAGTTGATAAATCTATTTAAATTATTTGATAGATGTAATTCTCCTAGACGAGCATAAGATAAAAAGCCTCGGTTTTTAAATTCGGAAAACCAAAATGAAGTAAACCTCTCAGCTAAAAAAGCTGGTAAACGCATATTGTAATCTTTGCAAAGATTATTGTTATCACAATATTCGAAGCATTTATCTAGCCATGGGAATATGATTTCACAATACTCAATAAAAAATGATTTACTAGTGATGAACATATTGTGAGGAAATAATTTATTTCCCTCTAAATGTTTTGCAAATTTTTGAGATAAACCAGTATCCAAAAACTCCAAACTTTTGACCAATGCATCACATTTATGTATTTCCTCAAAATCTTCGAATAAATTTTTATTTTTAAAACTAATTGGTTGCACTTGGATAACATCTTTTTTTTTTAAGATTTCGTTTTCTTTACTTAAAAAATTGTCAAATAAACTTTTAGTTGTAAATTTCTTTTTATTTTCATACAAATCGTTAAGCCATAATACTCTGTTATGACAATTTCCAATTAAGTCGTTATCATTCAAACTATTAATTCTGTTTTTCCAAATCCAATAAAGACCTGTAAATTCAGCATAGAATTTATTTAGCAGACTGATATTATCTCCCTTTTTTTCTACCAACCAATTATTGGGATATTTTTCATTTCCGAGTCCTAAAGGTATTACATAACTTGGAAGTTTTTCCATTATTTTATAATATTTGATTGTCGTACAGTAAATATAAATATTACTCATTATTTTTTCTTGAACAACAAGTTTAAAGAAAAAGTTTCACTGAATTTCTTCTTCAAGCCTGAATATTTATAATCATTTATTGATTTAAAAATTAATTTGAAATTGTTTTGTAACAATATTTTTTTTATTTGACCTAATGTATGAATATTTTGTTTTAAATTTTTTGCGTTTTTTTGATCTGTCACAAAGCTTCTACTTTTTAAAGTAATTGGCGTATGTGTGATTAAAATATAACTGGATGTTTGTATTATTGAATTCTTAATTAAATTAAAGTTTTTAATATATTGTAGAACTGACCCAAAGTATACCAAATCAAATTTTTTTATTTTGGTCTTATTTAAATTTTTTATATATTTAATCTTCATACCAACTTTATCTTGAACATTTTTTGGAGTGTAAGGATTTAGTATAAAAAAAGTGATATTTTTTGTTTGAATTTTGTTTTTTAAATTAACATGTGACATTAAATTCCCTCCATAATCTAATATGCTAATTTTCTTCCTTTGATTATTTGCAATTAAAAGTGCTAAAGCGTAGATATCTCGGATGTTTTGGTAGACTCCCTTTTCAAGAAAATTTATTTTATTTGTTTGATTAAATAAGTTGATTTTGTTTGCCTCTTTATTTCTTTTTAGGTTATAATTAATCCAATTGTATTTTATTTTCATTAAAATTTTATATAAGAAATATTTTATATGTTCAAAGATTTTCCTTTAATAAAAGACACAAATAAATCAATAACTCAATTTTATCCTCATATACCTAAAAATTATCTAAGTGCTATGAGGAAAGTTTTCTCTACTAGGTGGGTGGGACAAGGCCCGCTAGTTGACAAATTAGAAGTCATATTTTCTAAAAGATTTGCCGACAATCAATCTTCTGTAGCAGTAGGATCAGGAACTGATGCATTGCACCTAGCATACATATTAGCAGGTATTAAAAAGAATGATGAAGTTATATGTCCAATTTTTACATGCACAGCTACAAATATTCCTTTGCTTTATATTGGAGCTAAAATAAAATTTGCTGATGTAGATCCTAAGACATTGAACATTAATATTGAAAGTGTAAAAAAATTAATAACAAGAAAAACTAAAGCAATTGTATTTGTTAATTACGGAGGACTTCCTTGTGATCTTGATGCTCTTAAAAAACTAGCAAAAAAAAATAGAATCAAATTAATACAAGATGCCGCTCAAAGTTTAGGTGCATTATATAAAAATAAACCAATTACCAGATATTCAGATTTTACAATATTTAGTTTTCAAGCAATAAAACAGGTTACATCAGGTGATGGTGGAATGTTGGTTTTTAAAGATAAAAAAATTTTAAAAAAAGCTAGAAGAATTAGGTGGTTTGGAATTGATCGTTTGGCAAAACAAGGTGGTACATGGGAAAATGATATAAAAGAAGTTGGTTATAAGTATCAAATGACTGACATCGGAGCATCATTGCTTTTGGAGTCTATAAAAGAGTTTAAAAAAATATGGTCTCACCGGAGAAAAATTTATAATACTTATAAAAAATATCTTAAGAGTAATAAAAAAATTCATATAGTTGATGAAATGGGAAATTTTCAACACTCTAATTGGTTATTTACAATTATTTTAGACAAAAAAGACTATCTTCAAAAAAAATTAAGATCTAAAATGATTGAGAGTAATCAAGTTCACTTTAGAAATGACAGATATTCAATTTTTAAAAAGTTTGTGAAAAATAAAAAGTTTAAGCATATGGATGAGATTGAAAATAAGTATTTGGTTTTACCAATACATACAAGAATGAAAATTTCTGATGCAAAAAGAATATCATTTCTGATTAATAGATTTATTAAATAATAATTTTTTTAAAAACCTTTTATAGAGATAATATAATACCGAAAGCAGTTACCGCGGAAACTGCAACAATAGAAAGAGCTATATTGCTATTTCTCTCCTTTTTTTTCTCGTCATTTAATCTAGATAACAGGTCAGTAAGTTTGACTTTCCCTTGACTCAGATCTTGAGTTTGATCCTCTTGAGGTAAACTGTGGTTTTTAAATTTTATCTCAGAACTCATACTAAAAGAAATTACATCATGAAATTGAAATAAACTAAACGCTCAAAAGGTGCAAAATGGGTTTAAATTTTATGAATAACCCAAAATGGAAAGCTATTATCTCAATCTGACAATGCTTTTTCTGCTGGGGTATATGTTAAATTTAAAGCTTCTGCTACTCCTTTATAGGTAATTTTGCCTTTATATATGTTAAGTCCAGCCAAATAATTTTTGTTTTCGATTAATGTTTTCTTATAACCTTGATCTGCAATTTTAGTTAAAAGAGGTAAAGTAGCTTTATTTAAAGCCATAGTAGAGGTTCTAGGAACACCACCAGGCATGTTAGCAACACAATAATGAACAACTTCATCAACCAAATAAGTAGGATTAGCATGAGTTGTTGGTTTGCTAGTTTCTACACAACCACCTTGATCAATTGCAACATCAACTACCACGGATCCCCTTTTCATATTTTTTATCATTTCTTTTGTCACTAATTTTGGTGCTTCAGCGCCAGGGATTAGAACTCCCCCAACTAGGAGATCACATTCAGAAACAAGTTTTTTAAGATCTGTTTTATCGCTCTCTGTTGGAATAATTTTATCGCCAAACTTTTCGTGTAATTGTTTTAATCTTTCTTTTGATTTATCTACTATATAAACTTTTCCTTTCATTCCAGTCGCTATGATAGCTGCATTTTCACCAACTACACCTCCACCTAATATAACTATGTTTGCTGGTTCAACTCCTGGCGCACCGCCTAATAATAAACCTCTCCCTTTTTGATTTTTTTCAAGTGAATGTGCTCCCGCTTGTATTGACATTCTTCCAGCCACTGCACTCATAGGAGCAAGTAGCGGTAGTTTACCATTGTCATCTGTAACCGTCTCATAAGCAATACAAATTGATTTTGATTGAATTAATCCTTGCGTAAGTTCCTTTGCTGCGGCTAAATGTAAATAAGTAAATATTATCTGGTTTTCTCTAATCATTTTTACCTCATTAAGTTGAGGCTCTTTTACTTTTACAATGATTTCTGCTTGCTTAAAAATTTGCTCGGGATTATTTATAATCTCAGCTCCTGCATGAATATAGTTATCATTTGCAAACCCAGCTTCATAACCACCATTGCTCTCGATTAAAACTTTATGTCCCTTATTTGTAAGTAATTTTACGCTGTCAGGAGTAAGGCCTATTCTATGTTCTTGTAGTTTTATTTCTTTAGGAACTCCGATGATCATTTAGGACTTCATGTAATTTGAAATACCTGTTCTAAGCTTATCTATTATTTCATCTATATGTTTTTTTTCACAAATAAATTGCGGGGCTATAATTAAAGTATCTCCAGTATTTTTGAAATTTACACCTGCATCGTAACAATGTTTAAATGTTTGAAACCCAGCCTTTCCCGGTTTTTCATCCATTTTCATTTCTATCCCTCCCATCATCCCATAACCTCTAATACTTACAATTTTTTTTAAATCCTTAAGTGAATGAAGGCCGTCTTGAAAGTATGGCGACATCTCTTTTGCTCGTTTAAAAATATCTTCTTTATCAAAAATGTCTTGAACAGCTAATGCAGCAGCTACAGCTACAGGAATTCCAGAGTAAGTATAGCCATGAAACAATTCAGGAGTACCCTCCGGTGCAGATGAAGCATCTAAAACAGAGTCGTATATCTCTTCTTTCACTGCTACCACACCCATTGGTACAACTCCATTTGTTGTTGCTTTTGCCATTGTCATAATATCTGGTGTAACTTTCCATTCTTGAGCAGCAAAGGCTGATCCAGTTCTACCCCAACCTGTTATCACTTCATCAAAAATTAATAGTATACCGTGCTTATCACATATTTCTCTTAATCTTTTTAAATAACCTTTAGGTGGAACCAAAGTACCGGTTGACCCAGCAATAGGTTCAACAATACAAGCTGCAATATTTTCTCCACCAAAATTCATTGCTATTCTTTCTAAGTCTTCTGCCATTTCCACCCCAGTTTCGGGTTGACCTTTAACAAATTTATGCTCTGGTAAATGTGTGTGTCTCATATGCTGTACTCCTGGCATAAGTACACTTGCAAAAGTTTTTACATTATTGATCATTCCGCCAACAGTTGTGGCTCCTATGTTCATACCGTGATAACCTCTTTCTCTACCTACAAATCTAAATCTTTTTGAGTCCCCTTTTGAACGATGATATGCAATAGCAATTTTTATAGCAGTTTCTACTGCTGTGGATCCACAAATTGTGTAAAAAATTCTATTAATTCCTTCTGGAGTTTTTTTTGCTATTCTTGTTGCTAGCTCAAAAGAACCTCCATACCCTTGATTGAAAGGTTGACAATAATCTAGCTTATCTAATTGTTTTGAAACTGCTTCAGTAATTTCTTTTCTTCCATGGCCTAGCGGATTACAAAATAGTCCTGAACTAGCGTCAATCATTTTTTTTCCCTCGTGATTTGTTAAATAAACTCCTTTTGCATCGGTAATTAATCTTGGATTTTTTTTAAAACTTTTATTGTCTGTAAACGGCATCCAATGCTCGTTTAAAGAATTTGGAATATTTGTTCTATTAGATGAACTCATTGATTGAAGTAGTAGACAATTGTTAAATTAAATCAAGAAATATTGTATGCAATTTCAAGTTGTATTTAAAATAAGACCCATTTTAAATTTTCTTAGTGTTTACTTATGCTCAAAATTCATTTTAAATCTCACATATTAACAAACCATATGGGAGAAATATGAAAAAAATAATAAGTACAGTTCTTGGGATTTTGTTTGCGTTTTCTCTAAATGCTTCAGTGGCAAATGCTGCTGCTAAAGAAGTTAGAGTTGCGTACTTTTTGGAGTGGCCATCTCCAAATCTTGAGGACATGAATAAAAAAGCTTATGCAAAAGCTCTTGGTGTACCAGTTAAATGGACAAACTTTACTAACGGTGTAGCAATGACTGATGCAATGCTTGCAGGAGATATTGATATATCTTACTCACAAGGTTTAATGCCTTACATAAATGCAGTTAAGGCTAAAGCGCCAATCAGTTTAGTAGATGTTGCAATGGAATACGGAATGGGAGGAACAACATGTGTTACTTCTAATAAGTCTGGTATTACTAAAGCTAACGCTTCTGAACTTGAGG
>MDTA01164331.1_pt1 | contig 13999 bp, 26 predicted proteins | sample 811151 | NCBI WGS metagenome assembly MDTA01 (sample SAMN05326648, study PRJNA326480) | marine metagenome | isolation source: seawater | place: Indian Ocean: South | collected 2010 | reverse complement strand
TAATATTAAAGGACCAATTCCTTTACCAACAAAAATAGAGAGATACACTGTTTTAAGATCACCTCATATAGATAAAAAAAGTAGAGAACAATTTGAAACGAGAACTCATAAACGACTGATAGACATCGTTGAACCAACACCCCAAACAGTTGAAGCTTTAATGAAGTTAGACCTTGCTTCAGGAGTAAATATAGAAATTAAAATATAATTATGACATTAGGATTAGTAGGAAAAAAAATTGGAATGACCAGAGAGTTTTTTGACTCAGGAATTTCTGTCCCTGTAACTGTTGTTAAAATAGAAAAAGGTAGAGTGATTGATATTTATACCAAAGAAAAAAATGGATATTCAGCAGTTAAATTAGGGTTTGTGAAATTAAAAAATTCTAAACTTAGTAATCAAATGAAGGGTTTTTTTGCTAAAAAAAATACAGAACCAAAAAGAATTATTAAAGAATACAGAACCAATAAAACCGATGAATACAAAGCTGGAAATGAGATAGGCCTAGAATCATTCAAAGATGTTAAATTTATAGATGTAAGATCGCAAACTATTGGAAAAGGTTTTGCAGGGGTTATGAAAAGATATAATTTTGCTGGATTAAGAGCAACACATGGTGTTTCAGTGTCTCATAGATCTCATGGATCTACAGGTCAAAGGCAGGATCCTGGTAAAGTTTTTAAAGGAAAGAAAATGGCTGGGCATATGGGCGCAAAATTTAGGACTATTTTAAATTTAGAGATAATAAAATCTGATTTAGAAAATAGCTTAATTTATATTAAAGGTTCGATACCTGGATCAAAAAATTCAATAGTTTTTTTAAGAAAATCAAAAAAATTATTTACAAGAAAGACAACGTCAGAAAAATATTCACAATCAAGTAAAAAAATAGAAACAAAAGATGCCAAACAGCCCGTTAAAAAAGCTGCAGATAAAAAACCAGATGTCAAAAAAGAAATTTCTAAAAACAAGGAAAAAAAATAATTAAATGAGCATTAAAATTTTAAATATTGATGGAACGGCAAAATCAGAAACAATTAAGTTGTCAGATAAAATATTAAAACAAAAAGTAAACAATAGACTTTTGAAATATGTAATTGACTGGCAATTGAATAGATCAAAAAAGAGATTGGCAAAAACAAAACAAAGAAATGAAGTAATTGGATCTACAAAAAAAATCTATGCTCAAAAAGGAACAGGTGGTGCAAGACATGCAAGTAGAAAAGCGCCGATTTTTGTTGGTGGTGGTGTAGCACATGGTCCAAAAGGTGATAATTATAAAACAAAAAGTATAAATAAAAAAATCAGAAAGCTAGCATTAGCGCAAACTATTTCAAAGAAAAATACAAATAATGAACTTTATATTTTTGATGATGTAAAAAAAGAAATAAAAAAAACAAAAATATTCAATAATTTTTTAATCAAAAATAAATTATCAAATGTTTTAATAATATCTGACAAGGAAACTATTAAGAATATACATAAATCAGTTAGAAATATTCCAGATGTTAAACTCATAAACGATGTCGGTACCAATGTTTATGATCTAGTAAATTACAAGAACGTACTATTTACAAAAAGTTCAATAAAAAATGTCGAACAAAGGTTATCAAATGAAAAAAATTAATTATTTAGATTCCATAAAGTCACCATTAATTACAGAAAAAGCTACAGGTTTATCTGAACAGAACAAAGTTGTTTTTAAAGTGCATGATGGTGCATCAAAAAAATCAATTAAAATGAATATTGAAAAAATATTCAAAGTAAAAGTTATAAAAATTAATACAATTAATAAAAAATCAAAAATGAAAATGGTAAGAGGAAGAAAAGGATACAAAAAAGGATTTAAAAAAGCAGTTGTCACATTAAAAAAAGGTCAAACAATAGACCTAGCAATGGGAGTGTAATATATGAGTCTCAAAACTTTTAAACCATACACAAAATCTACTAGATCAACAATTTTAGTAGAGAGAAAAAATATTTGGAAAGGATCCCCAATCAAGTCATTAACTAAAGGAAAAATATCTTCTGGTGGTAGAAATAATTTAGGGAGAATTACATCTAGAGCAAAAGGTTCAGGCCACAAACAAAGATATAGAATTATAGATTTTTATAGAAATAAATTTGATTTAACAGCTAAAGTTGAAAGAGTTGAGTATGATCCAAACAGAACCTCGTACATAGCATTAATTACTTATACTGATAAAACGAAAAGTTATATAATTTGTCCTGCAAATCTCAAGCCTGGTGATGAAATAATATCTGGTAAAAATAAAGAGATTAAAACAGGAAATGCTATGCCTTTACAGGACATTCCCCCAGGAACATTAATTCACAATGTTGAATTAATACCTGGTAATGGTGGTAAATTAGCAAGATCTGCTGGATCGTCAGTTACATTATCTGGTTTTGACGGCGAATATTCAATTATAAAATTATCTTCTGGAGAGACAAGAAAAGTAAGATCAACTTGTTATGCAACTATTGGTACTGTATCTAATCCAGATCAAAAAAATATACAAATTGGTAAGGCTGGCAGAAATAGATGGAAAGGGAAAAGACCAATGGTTCGTGGAGTTGCAAAAAATCCAGTTGATCACCCGCATGGAGGTGGAGAAGGAAAAACTTCTGGAGGAAGAAATCCTGTTTCTCCTTGGGGACAATCTGCTAAAGGACTTAAGACCAGAAAACCAAAAAGAAGTGATCAATTTATAATATCAAGAAGAAAGAAAAGGAACAGAAGATGACACGAGGTATTTGGAAAGGACCATTTGTACATCCAAGTTTGCTAAAAAAAGTAGACAAACTTAAGGATAAAGGAAAAAAACAACCAATTAAAACATGGTCGAGAAATTCAACAATAATACCAGAGTTTGTAGGACAAAGTTTTTTAATTCATAACGGAAGAACTTTTATTCCAATTACAATTTCTGAAGAAATGGTTGGTCATAAATTAGGAGAGTTTTCTCCAACACGTAAGTTCTCAGGTCATACTCCTGCTGATAAAAAAGCAGCTGCAGATGGAGGAGCTACTGTCAAATCTGCACCAGGCGCTGCATCAAAAGCTGCACCAGGCGCTTCACCAAAAGCCGCACCAGGAGCAGCCCCTAAAACACCAGCTACTAAAGGAAAAGATGATGCAAAAAAATAATTTAGTAAAAGCAGTAAATAAAAATGTAAGATCAGGCGCAAGAAAAGCTAATTTACTTTTAAATTTTATTAAAGGAAAAAAAGCTGACATCGCAATGAGAGATCTTGAATTTACTAGGAAAAAAGTTGCTGTTGATATTAGAAAAACTGTGAAGTCAGCAGTTGCAAATGCTGAAAATAATTATCAATTTGACATTGACAATTTATATATAAAAGAGGCTTATGCTGGAAAATCAATAATAATGAAGAGGTTTAGACCAAGAGCCAAAGGAAGAGCAGCACCTATAAAAAAACCTTACAGTAGAATTACGATTATATTAGAGGAAAAGCAACAAACAGAAAAAAAAGGGGTTAAAAAATAATGGGTCAGAAAGTAAATCCAGTAGGTTTTAGATTAGGCATAAATAGATCATGGGACTCAATTTGGTTTGCCAAAAAAGGTGAATATGGAAAATATTTAATTGAAGATTATAAAATCAGGCAATTTATTAGAAAGAATATAACTAATGCTGGCGTTTCGGAAATTGTTATTGAGAGATCATCCAAAAAATGTGTGGTTTCAATACATACATCTAGACCAGGTTTTGTTATTGGAAAAAAAGGATCAGATATTGAAAAAATTAAAAATAAAATTTCTAAAATCACAAAAGATGAAGTTTCAGTTAATATTAAAGAAATTAAAAAGCCTGAACTAAACTCATATTTAGTAGCAGAAAATATAGCTCAACAATTAGAAAAAAGAGTTGCTTATAGAAGAGCAATGAAAAGGGCCATGCAAGCAACAATGAGACTTGGAGCAAAAGGAATAAAAGTTTGTGTTAGTGGAAGATTAGCTGGTAATGACATAGCCAGAACTGAATGGTTAAGAGAAGGAAGTATACCTTTGCATACACTTCGAGCAAATTTAGATTACGCTGAAGCAGAAGCATTGACTACTTATGGAATGATAGGTGTCAAAGTTTGGATATATAAAGGCGAAATATTTTTAAAGGATGTTGAAAAACAAAAAATTGAAAGGGTGAAGAATGCTGCAACCAACAAGAAGTAAATATAGAAAAGCTCATAAAGGAAGAATTCATGGCAAAGCTACAAGAGTATCCAAATTAAATTATGGAACCTTTGGTTTGAAAGCCACTCAACCTGAAAGAATAATTGGAAAACAAATTGAAGCAGCAAGGGTAGCTCTTACAAGGCATATGCAAAGGACTGGTAAAGTTTGGTCACGTATATTTCCAAATATACCAGTATCAAAAAAACCTACAGAGGTAAGAATGGGCAAAGGTAAAGGATCACCAGAATTTTGGGCGTGTAGAGTAAAACCAGGCAGAATTTTGTTTGAAGTTGATGGGGTTTCAGAAGAAGTAGCAAGAGAGGCTTTATATAAAGCTTCAGCTAAACTTCCGATTAAAACTAAATTTATAAAAAGATAATTATGAAAAAAAAAGAAATCAAAAAATTAACAAAAGATCAATCAATTCGAGAAATAGAAAAATTGAAAAAAGATCTATTTAACTTGCGTTTTAAAAAAATTAACGGTCAATTACAGAATGTATCGGAGTATTCTTCCATTAAAAAAAATATAGCTAGGTTATATAATAATATTACAGGTATAAAAAAATGACAAAAAGAGTTTTAAAAGGGAAAGTTGTAAGCAGCAAAGGAAACAAAACAATCGTAGTTGAAGTAAAGAGAAAATTTCAACATCCTTTTTATGGTAAAGTTATATCTAAATCAAAAAAATATCACGCTCATGATGAAAAGAACAAATTCAAAGAGGGCGATCTAGTTAAAATTATTGAAAGTAAACCAATTTCAAAACTAAAATCATGGCAGGTAATTGAATAATGATACAGGTACAAACAGAATTACTGGTAGCAGATAATACCGGAGCTAAAAGAGTAGAGTGCATAAAAGTCCTTGGTGGGTCTAAAAGAAGGTATGCATCTATCGGTGACTTAATTGTTGTTAGCGTTAAAGATGCTTTACCTAAAGGCAAAGTGAAAAAAGGATCTGTACATAAGGCGGTAGTAGTTAGGACAAGAAAAGAAATATTTAGAAAAGATGGTTCAAAAGTGCAATTTGATAGCAATTCAGTTGTATTGACTGATGAGAAAGGTGAGCCAATTGGTACGAGAATTTTTGGACCAGTGACTAGAGAACTGAGATCTAAAGGTCAAACAAAAATAATTTCTTTAGCTCCGGAGGTAATTTAATTATGTTTTTAAAAAAAGGAGAAAAAGTTAAGGTTTGCGTTGGAAAAGATAGGGGAAAAAGCGGAGAAATTATAGAAATAAATAGATCAAGAAATTTAGCAAAAGTAAAGGCTATAAATATGTTAAAAAAACACAAAAAAGCAACAAAAGAGAATAAGGGCGGAATAATAACTAAAGAGGGTTTTATTCACTTATCAAATTTAAAAAAAGTTGAAAATATTAAAGCAAAGGCTAAAAAATGACACCTAGGCTAAGGGAGAAATATAAAACTGAAATTATTAAAAACTTAATGTCAAAATTAAGTTTAAAAAATCCACATGCAGTTCCTAAAATAGAAAAAATAGTAGTTAATATGGGGCTTGGGGCGGATGCTTTAGACAAAAAAATTCTAGAAATTTGTGTTAAAGATATTTCTTTAATTACAGGTCAGCAACCCGTGGTAACAAAATTTAAAAAATCTATTTCAAATTTTAAATCAAGAAAAGGCGCAAACTCTGGTTTAAAAGTTACTCTAAGAAATGATAGAATGTATGAATTTATCGATAGACTTGTAAATATAGCACTTCCAAGAATAAAGGATTTTAAGGGGTTAAAAGACTCAAGCGTAGATAAATTTGGTAATTTTTCATTTGGAATAAAGGAACACATTATTTTTCCTGAAATTAATTTTGATAAAGTAGATAGAATAAGAGGATTAGATATTACAATAGTAACAACTAGTAATTCTCAATCAAACACAATATCACTTTTAAAAGAATTCAATTTTCCGATAATTGTAAATAATGAAAAGAAAATTAAAAAAATAAATAAAGTACCAAAAAAAGAAGATAAAAAGGAGGAAGAAAAAAATGGCCAAAACTAGTGCTGTTCAAAGAAATTTAAAGCGAATTAAACTTTCAAAAAGATTTTTTAATAAAAGGAAAAAATTAAAAGCTATTATAAGAAATAAAAAATTACCTCTTAACGAGAGATTTGCAGCACAATTAAAATTGTCAAAGCTTCCAAAAAATTCTGCAAAAATAAGAGTAAGAAATAGATGCGAAATTACTGGAAGACCCCATGGTGTTTATAGAAAATTAAGAATATCGAGGATTGCGCTTAGACGTATGGCATCGTCAGGTAAAATTCCTGGTATGACTAAATCAAGTTGGTAAAGGAGAAATATGACTTTTGTAGATCCAGTTGGAGACATGTTAACAAGAATAAGAAATGGTCAAATGAGACTACTTAATAAAATCAATATACCATTTTCAAATTTTAGAATTAAAATTTTAGATGTTCTTAAAAAAGAAGGGTACATCATAGACTTTAAAATTGATAAAGAAAATGAAAATAAAAAGTCAATAAAAGTAGACCTTAAATATTATGAAGGACAGCCAGTTATAAGAGAAATCACTAGAATATCAAAACCAGGTAGAAGAGTTTATTCTAGAGCGGACAGTATCCCTCGTGTACATAGCGGTTTAGGGTTAGCAATATTATCAACTAGTAAGGGTGTTATGTCGGATAGCGAAGCTATAAAAAACAATTTAGGTGGAGAAATAATCTGTAGGGTATTTTAATGTCAAAACTTGGAAAAAAAATTATTTTATTACCAAAAGACTCAACAATTAAAGTTGAGGCTGGAGCTTTATTAGTATCTGGACCAAAAGGGTCAAAAAAAATTCAATTTAATGAAAAATTATTTTCTTCTAAACTAAATGATAAAAATGAATTTCAAATTTTTCCAAATAAAAAAACAAAAACTTCTTCAGTATTATGGGGCACATATAGAAGTTTAGTTAATAATGCTGTAATTGGTGTTAGCTCAGGTCACGAAAAAAATTTAGAGTTAAATGGGGTAGGATTTAGAGCGAATTTAAAAGGAGAAGAATTAGTAATGAGCCTAGGTTTCAGCCATGAAGTTAAATATAAAGTACCTAAAGGAGTTGCAATAAAAGTGGAAAAACAAACAAAAATAAATATCACTGGTCCAGACAAGGAGCTTGTTTCCAAAACATCATCAGAAATAAAATCATTAAAACCAGTTGAACCATATAAGGCTAAAGGAATAAAAGAAAAGAATCAGTTTGTAATAAGAAAAGAAGGAAAAAAGAAATAATTATGAAAAATTTAAGCACTACGAAAAAACGTCTTAAAAGAAATAGATTGAAACTAAAAAGTGTTAATACTGACAGATTTAGGGTTACTGTATCTAAATCATTAAAAAATATTTCAGTACAAATAATTGATGACAAAATAAACAAAACAATTGTTTCTGCATCTTCTAATGAAAAAGAAATTAGAACTGAGAAGAAAAATAAAACAGAATTATCAAAATTTATCGGGGAAATTTTAGCTAAAAGAGCAGTTCAAAAAAAAATTAATAAAGTTTATTTTGATAGAGGATCGTACAAATATCATGGAAGAGTTAAGGCGCTAGCAGACTCTTTAAGAAAAAATGGATTAAACTTTTAATGAGAGACAATGATCATATAGAAAAGTTAGTTGCCATAAATAGAATTACAAAAGTTGTAAAAGGAGGTAGAAGATTTGGATTTGCAGCTTTAGTTGTTGTTGGTAATCAAAAAGGTTCAATTGGTATAGGAAAAGGAAAATCGAAACAAGTTCCTGACGCAATAAAAAAAGCAACCGAACTAGCAAGAAGAAATATGTTTAAAATACCGTTAAAAGACGGGAGAACTCTTCATCACGATATATATTCGAAAAGTGGATCAGGAAAAATTTTGATGAGAGCCGCTCCAACTGGAACAGGTATAATAGCAGGAGGACCAATGAGAGCAGTATGTGAAGCTTTGGGAATTCAGGATGTAGTAGCAAAATCCCTTGGATCAGCAAATCCACATAACGTTCTAAAAGCTCTTATGTCAGGATTAAAAAACCAAAGTTCTCCTAAATATTTATCCGCAATAAGGGGAAAGAAGATATCAGAAATAATTAAACAAAGAGAAAACTAAAAATGAAATTGAATAACCTTGTTAAAACTAACTATCCTAAAACCAGAGTTGGTAGAGGTATTGGCTCAGGTAAAGGAAAAACCTCTGGCAGAGGCGTGAAAGGGCAAAAGTCAAGATCAGGTGTTGCGATTAAAAGTTTTGAAGGCGGGCAAATGCCTTTATACAGGAGATTACCCAAAAGAGGATTTAAAAGTTTAAAAAAAAAGAGTGTCGCGATTCTAAATATTGCTGACATAGATATTCTTATCAAGAATAAGAAAATTAAAACTGGTGATGAAATAAATATTGTAAAGCTACTTGAAAAAAAATTGATATCCAAAAAATATAATAAGTTAAAAATACTAGGCAAAGGAGAGATAAAAGAAAAAATAAAAGTTTCAACTCATTTTATATCAAATTCAGCACGTGAAAAAATTGAAAAAGTTGGTGGATCAATAAATATTTCAAAAATAAAAACTTCATAAAATGGCTACAGAAGATACAATTCAAAAACCTACATCTCAATCATCTGATTTAAGAAATAGGATTTTTTTTACGATTTTTGTTTTATCTGTCTATCGATTAGGAACATATGTTCCTCTGGCAGGAATTGATCCAGTCGCGTTATCAGAAATAATGTCATCTAGTCAAAAAGGTTTGTTAGGAATGTTTAATGTTTTTTCCGGCGGTGCAGTTCAAAGAATGGCTATTTTTGCTTTGGGTATTATGCCATATATTTCAGCTTCCATAATAGTGCAATTGCTAACAGGCGTTTCTGATTATTTTAAAAGTCTCAAAGAGCAGGGAGAAACTGGAAGAAAAAAAATTACTCAAATCACCAGATATGGAACCGTTCTTATTGCTTGTCTTCAAGGTTACGGAGTTTCAGTTGGATTAGAAAACGCTGGTAACTTAGTTTTAAACCCTGGAGTAAGTTTTAAATTAATGACTATGCTTTCTCTTGTTGCCGGAACAACATTTTTAATGTGGCTCGGTGAACAAATTACATCTAGAGGAATCGGTAACGGAATATCATTAATAATTTTTTCTGGTATAGTAGCTGAAATTCCAAGAGCATTGGCTTCAACATTTGAACTTGGCAGAACTGGAGCTTTATCCGCGACAATGATTATTGGTATTTTTATCTTATTAATTATTACTGTAATGTTTATTGTTTTCATGGAAAGAGCCATGAGAAAAATATTAATTAATTACCCAAAAAGACAAATGGGGAATAAAGTTTATGGCGGTCAATCTTCACATTTGCCTCTAAAAATTAATACAGCTGGTGTTATACCTGCAATTTTTGCATCTGCTTTATTGTTGTTGCCAATAACTTTTTCAAATTTTGGATTATCAGAATCAGATTTTTTTATAAATTTTTCTTCACTATTTTCTCAAGGCAGACCTCTATACATGTTGTTATATGCTTCTGGAATAATTTTTTTCTGCTTTTTTTACACTTCAATAGTATTTAACCCAAAAGAAACCGCTGAAAATTTAAGAAAATATGGTGGATATGTTCCAGGTATTAGACCAGGAGATAGAACTGCTGAGTATATTGAAAGTATATTAGTTAAATTAACTACAATAGGAGCATGTTATCTAACTTTGGTTTGTTTGATGCCAGAATTTTTAATTGCAAAATATCCAATCCCTTTTTACTTGGGAGGTACATCAGTGTTAATTGTAGTAGTTGTTGCTATGGATACAGTAACACAGGTTCAAACAAGATTAATGAGCTCACAATATGAGTCGTTGATTAAAAAAGCCAAATTTAGCAAATAAAATTATGAATATAGTTATTTTTGGTCCTCCAGGCGCGGGTAAAGGAACTCAATCAAAATTCATTGTAAATAAATATAATTTATTTCAATTATCGACAGGAGATCTTTTGCGTAATGAAATAAAAAATAAAACTCCGTTAGGATCTCAAATTTCATCAATCATAAACTCTGGTGAACTAGTTTCAGATAAAATTGTTGGTAGTTTAATTGAAAAATTTGTTTCAAATGGTAGTTATAAAAATAAAATTATTTTTGATGGTTATCCAAGAACTTTAATTCAAGCAAAAAATTTAGACGATTTATTAAAAAAGTATAAACAAAAAATAAACATTGTATTAAAACTATCTGTAAGTCCAGAAACTATTAAAAAAAGAATTTTAGAGAGGCAAACTCAAGAAAATAGAGTTGACGATAATGAAGAAATAGCAATTAAAAGATATAAAACTTATATAAAATCATCTGAGCCAATAATAAATTATTACGAGCAATCTAATTTAGTCAAAGTTATAAACGGCGAGGCTGGAATATCAGAAATTAACAGTGAAATTAGCGGCTTAATTGACACTATCAAGGGTTGACTTTAAGGAATATGAACATATAAATACTAACTTAAAAATCAAAATATGGCTAGGATAGCAGGCGTAAATATTCCGCAAGATAAATTTGTTCACATTGCACTGACGTATATACATGGTATAGGCAATTATAACTCTAAGTTAATTTGCCAAAAGTTAAATATTTCTCCCAATAAAAAAGTTAATAATTTGACTGAAGACGAGGTTTTAAAAATTAGAGAGTACATTGATCAAAACTATAAAGTGGAAGGTGATCTCAGAAGAGAAATATCAATGAACATTAAAAGACTAGTTGATTTAGCCACATATAGAGGTTCTCGACACAAGAAAAAACTGCCTGTTAGGGGTCAAAGGACACATTGTAACGCACGTACTAGAAAAGGAAAAGCTATTGCAATTGCAGGTAAAAAACTTACACCACTTAAAAAATAAATGGTAAAGAAAACAGAAAATAAAACTGAGAAGAAAATCGAAAATAGTACTGAGGTAAAAGTACCAAAAAGTAAATTTTCTAAAAAAAATAAGGAGAAGAAAAATATATCATCTGGAATAGCATTTGTGAATTCAACTTTTAATAATACTATAATATCAATTGCAGATGAAAATGGGAATGTACTATCTTGGTCATCGGCTGGGTCTAAAGGTTTTAAGGGATCGAGAAAATCAACACCATATGCTGCTCAAGTTGCTGCAGATGATGCTGGTACTAAAGCATATGAAATGGGTCTAAGAACATTGTCGGTTCAAGTTAAAGGTCCTGGATCAGGTAGAGAAACAGCTTTAAGGGCATTGCAATCAAGAGGTTTTAAAATTATTTCAATTAAAGATGTCACGCCTATGCCTCACAACGGTACTAGGCCACCAAAAAAAAGGAGAGTTTAAATGGAGAATACAAATATTTTTGACAAAAACTGGAAAGCACTAACAAAACCAAATAAATTAGAAATTGAAAGTAACACTGACAAATCTGTAGCTAAAGTAGTTGCACAACCATTAGAAAAAGGTTTCGGTCAAACTATTGGAAATTCATTGAGAAGAATACTATTATCATCTATCCAAGGAGCTGCTGTCACCGCTATACAGATAGATGGAGTTCTTCACGAATTTTCATCAATCAAAGGTGTAAGAGAAGATGTGACTGATATAGTTTTAAATGTAAAAAATTTAGCTATTAAGCTTGGTTCGGACGGTCCAAAAAAATTAATTCTAGATGCTGAAGGACCCAAAGAAGTTAAGGCAAAAGATATAGCTTTAGTATCGGATGTAAAAATATTAAATCCAGAACAAACAATATGTAATTTGGATGAAAAAACTAAATTCCATATGGAACTTGTTGTTAATAGCGGCAGAGGGTACGTTCTTGCCCAAAAAAATAAATCAGAAGATACTCCTTTAGGCATGATAGCTATTGACTCTCTTTTTAGTCCAGTAAAAAAAGTTTCATTTAAAATCGATAGTACAAGAGCTGGTTCTGCACTTGATTATGATAAACTTGTTATGGAAGTTGAAACAAATGGTACAGTAGCTGCTGAGGATGCAATAGCATTTGCAGCACGAATATTTCAAGATCAACTTTCAATGTTTGTTAATTTTGAGGATCCAAAAGAGGTTCCAAAACCCACTACATCTTCTGAACCAGAATTTAATAAAAATTTACTAAAAAGAGTGGAGGAACTGGAGCTTTCAGTAAGGTCAATGAATTGTTTAAAGAATGACAATATAATTTATATCGGTGATCTTGTTCAAAAGACTGAACCAGAAATGTTAAGAACCCCCAACTTTGGAAGAAAATCACTTAATGAAATAAAAGAAGTTCTGAGTTCAATGTCCTTATATTTAGGTATGGAAATTCCTAATTGGCCGCCTGACAATATCGCAGAATTATCTAAGAAATTAGAAGAGAACACCTATTGATCTCATGAGACATAAATTTGGTTACAGAAAACTAAATAAGACAAGCGAACATAGAAAAGCATTGTTTAAAAATATGCTTAATTCGTTAATTAAATATGAACAAATATTTACAACGCTGCCAAAAGCAAAAGAACTGAAACCTAAAATTGACAAAGTAATAACAATAGGAAAAAATTCTAATTTAAGTAAAAAAAAATATCTTTTTTCAAAATTACAAGATAAAAAATCTGTAAAAAAAGTTTTTGACACTCTTTCGAAAAGATACGCAAATAGAAAAGGAGGTTATTCAAGGGTTTTAAGAGCAGGATTTAGAACAGGAGATGACGCGCCAATGGCAGTTATTGAATTAGTTGATAGAGATGAAAATGCAAAAAAAATTGATAAGCCTAAAAAAATTGATCAAACAAAAAAAGCTAAAGAAACACTTCCAAAAGTTACAACTAAATAATAAAGTAAATCATTAATGGTTAAAAAGTTTATAGTCGATAAAGACTATCATAATTCTCGATTTGACAGGTGGTTTAAACAAAATATAGGAAAAATTCCACAATCATTAATAGAAAAATTTATTCGAAAAAAAAAGATCAAGGTAAACAAAAAAAAGATAAAGACTTCTCATAGAGTTCAAAAAAATGATATTGTTGAATTATTCGGTCTAGATGAATTAAAACCTGTTCAAAAAATCCAATCATATAAATATAAACCATCAAATAAAGAAAAAAACGAATATGATAAATTTATTGTTGAAGATAATGATAATTTTATTGTAATAAATAAACCAAGCGGCATATCAGTTCAGTCTGGTACAAAATCTTTTAAAAATATTGTAGATATTTTAAAGAATACTAGATATTTCGAACACTCAAAACCTTACATTGTACATCGTCTCGATAAAGAAACTTCTGGTGTTATGATAATTGCAAAAAATAGAGAATATGCCCAATTATTTACATCTCTTTTTAGAATAAGAAAGATGTACAAAACTTATCTAGCTATAACATATGGCTCTATAACAAAAGACAAAAGTTTACTTCAAGATAATTTAATTACTTATGAAAAAAAAAGAAAAATTATTCAAAAAGCAATTTCACATTTAAAAGTTATCAAAAAGAATGATGAATACTCGTTTTTAGAACTAAAACCTATTACTGGAAGGAAGCATCAATTAAGAAAACAGCTCTATAATTTAGGTTGCCCTATTGTTGGAGACGATAAGTACTCACATAAAGAATTAAATAAAAAATCTAAAGTTCGCAATATAATGCTTCATTCATATAAAATTAAATTTATGATTAATAATATTAAGTATAATTTTGAAGCAAAATATGAAAAAGAATTTGAGAGTTTTATCAAAACTAAATTTTAAATTTTCGAAAGGTAATTAAAGAAAATATTTTTTAATTTTATAGTTGTGTTTGTAAATT
>MDTA01178228.1_pt1 | contig 14000 bp, 10 predicted proteins | sample 811151 | NCBI WGS metagenome assembly MDTA01 (sample SAMN05326648, study PRJNA326480) | marine metagenome | isolation source: seawater | place: Indian Ocean: South | collected 2010 | reverse complement strand
GCTGGTCCAATCCAATAGATATCTCGTCCGCGCGGGTCACGGTCCTGGATGATCGGCTCGGCTTTGTGCCGGGCGCCCAGGCGCGTGAATTGATACCCGCGTATCTGCTCCGGACTCCCTTCGGGTACGTTCACGTTCAGCAACGTGTTGGGGGGCATCGACAGTCGGTTCAGGTTAGCCGCTAGCTGCGCGGCCACCTGCGCCGCGGCCCGGTAGTCGCCCGGCGCCTCACTCACTAGCGACACGGCGATCGAGGGCAAGCCCAGGAAGCGCCCTTCCATGGCCGCTGCAACCGTGCCCGAATACAACACATCGTCGCCGAGATTCGCGCCAGCGTTGATGCCGGAGACAACCAGATCAGGCTCAAAGTCCAGGTAACCAGACAGCGCTAAATGCACACAATCTGTCGGGGTGCCATCCACGTAGACAAAGCCATTGTCAGCCGTACACGCTCGCAAAGGACGGCCGAGTGTCAGTGAATTGCTGGCACCGCTACGGTCGCGGTCCGGTGCCACAACGGTCACTTCACCCAACTCGCCCAAGGCAGTCGCCAGCGCGCGTATGCCGAGCGCCTGATATCCGTCGTCGTTACTGACCAGGATCCGCATCAGGATTCCGCTCCTCGAGGAAAGACAATCAAATGTTCCGCGTCGACGCGCACACGCACGCGTTCACCAACCAGATAGTCCATGTGGCTTGGAAACAAGGACAGCACTCGCGTCTGATCTTCCAGAGCCAGCGTATAAAGGATTTCCGACCCGCGGAAGTTGCGGTGCGCCACAGTACATTCCAGCGGGCCAGCGGGATCTGGTTGGATGTCATCGGGGCGCACGAGCAAGTCGACGGCGGCACCTTCGGGGATGGCGTACATGCGATTGCCGATGATCTCGCCAAGTGGCGAACTCACGCGATCTGGCGCTTCCGTCGTGCCTGGTAACAATACGCCCTCACCAACAAAATCCGCGACATAACGATTGATCGGCTCATGGTATAGCCGATAGGCCGTATCCCATTGCGCGATGGCGCCACCGTGCATGACGCCAATGCGGTCAGCCAGCGCAAATGCCTCGTCCTGATGATGAGTTACCAGGATCGCAGCGGTGGCCGTTGCCTTCAATGCGTCACTCACGGACTGACTCAACCGATCACGCAGGTCAACATCAAGATTCGAAAACGGCTCATCCAGCAACACCAGCCGCGGCGAAGGCGCCAGGGCACGTGCCAACGCAACTCTCTGCTGTTGTCCACCCGAGAACTCGTGCGGGTAACGCGATTCATACCCTGCAAGCCCCACCAGGCCCAGAAGTTCAATGACACGCTTCGCACGCGTCTCGCGGGCTTGCTTGATGATGCCAAACTCGACGTTTTCGACGACGCTTAAGTGAGGGAATAACGCATGGTCCTGGAACACCATCGACAGAGGACGACGTTCGGGAGCGACGGTGTGTTCAGGCGTCGCTACCGCTTCTCCGTCGAATACGATGCAACCAGCACTGATGTTGGAGAAACCAGCAATGGCGCGTAAAACTGTGGTCTTGCCGCATCCGCTCGGCCCTAACAGACAGGCGATTTCACCTTCGTTGACATGCAGATTCAAGCGATCGACAACCCGTGTGTCGCCGTAGTGCAACTGCACATCCTGCAGTTCAAGAAGAGCGCTCATCGGGCGGGAGGCTTGACTTACGCGCTCGTTTCGCGACGCCAGACGGAAGCCCCGCTGGCTTTATCCAGGGCGTCCAGGCGTGCCTCGTGCGCCACCAACTCGTCCGCATTCGCGCGCACCACCGACAGCACTCCTGGACGACCGACAAAGCGGCGACCATCGCTGGTGCCGCTCTGGCCGTGTATGCCCGCGTCTGCATCCAGCGCAAGAGCGGTCTGCCCACCGGTCATGGCCAGATAAACATCAGCCAGGATTTCGGCGTCTAACAGCGCCCCGTGCAAATCACGCTGCGAGTCATCGACGTAATAGCGCTTGCATAACGCATCCAGGCTATTGCGTTGGCCTGGGTGCATGCGCCGCGCCATCACCAAGGTATCCAACACGGTACAGCGCCGCTCAATGTTGTCGGCTACGCGATTCCAGCCACGTATCTCATAGTCAAGAAACGCCACGTCGAACGGTGCGTTGTGGATGACCAACTCCGCACCGTCAATAAAATCCAGGAACTCATCCGCGATATCGTTGAAGGTCGGTTTGTCGCGCAGGAATTCCGCAGTAATGCCGTGCACCTCCAGCGCCCCCGCATCAATTTCGCGTTGCGGGTTGAGGTATTGATGAAAATGCCGCCCGGTGAGTCGTCGGTTGACCAGTTCAACACCACCAATCTCGATCACACGGTGACCCTGCTCCGGCTCTAATCCTGTGGTTTCAGTATCGAGAACAACTTGACGCACTTAAGCACTCTCCCCTAGCGACTCGATAGCGGCACGCGCGATAGAGTCCACGCGTTCGTTTTCAACATGGCCACTGTGGCCCCGTACCCAATGCCACTTCACCTGGTGTGGCGCGAGGGCCAGTTCCAGGCGCTGCCACAGTTCTGCGTTTTTGACAGGCTCTTTCTTGGCGGTACGCCAACCGTTGCGCTTCCAGTTAGGCATCCATTTTGTGGCACCGTCCAACAGGTATTTTGAGTCGGTATAGAGCTCAACAGGACAAGGCCGCTTCAACGCCTCCAAAGCGGCGATGGCAGCCATCATCTCCATGCGGTTGTTGGTGGTATCAGGTTCCGCGCCGCTCAGTTCACGCTCGTGCTGCCCAAGTCTCAACAAGGCGCCCCAACCACCGGGCCCCGGATTGCCGGAACACGCGCCGTCGGTATATATCAGAACGGGGTTGTCGCTCACCGGCGGCCCTTGCCGTCTGAATCATGCGTACGTCGTGGGCGAGACGGAACGGCTACCAGCCGTGCCTGCCGGGCTGACGGCTCTACCAGGCCTACAGGTGCCAGTGCCGAACGCACGCGCCACCGCGAGACGATGGGTCGCACCCACAACACTTTCTTACGCGCGACCAGGACGTAGATGCCGCTGGCAAATGGGATCGCAGGCTGACCGCCCGGCAACTGCCACGATTCGCTTGCGCCTACAAACCAACCACTGGCGCGCCGCAACCATTCGTGACGGGCGTTTACCATCTCGAAGCCGAGCAGTGCCATCCAGTCCTGTACGCGACCGGCGCTTACCCAAGGCGCACTCCACGGCATCGAACGACGCCGCGACGCAGCTTTCGCAAGCCCCGTGAGACTCCACGGGTTGAAACCGCTTATCACCAGGTGGCCTTCCGGAACCAACACCCGGTGCGCCTCACGAATGACGGCATGGGGATCGGTGGAAAGCTCCAGGCTATGCGGCAATACGAGTGTATTGACACTGTCCGCCTGCAACGGCATCAGGTGTGCCTCACCCACCGCTGCGCCATCTGCCCCGCGCGCGTGCGACAATTGAAAGTCGTGTTTGAATTCGCCCGCGGGCGTCAGTTTCGCGGCATCCAGGACCTTGCCGTCAATGACGCGCTGATGCCCCCGCAGATCCCGCATGGCGCGACGTAATTCGGAATACTCAAAGCGCGCCAATGCACGGCCAGGCCAGCGGTTCAGCCAACGATTGAGTTCGATGTCTTGGGTACGCGTATCCATGGGGCGACATTATGTCATCAATTTATCGAGAATGCGCATAAAGTTTAAAATGTAAATCATTGAAGCATAAAGCCCTTATGCCATCCATTTCGCCTTGACCTAGCCTGAATTGACCCCTACCATCGTTGCAATGAAAAGTTCCCTGGGGAGGTTTACCGCCGTAGCCGTATGCGCTGCGGCGTTGGGCATGGCCGGCTGCAGCTCGCAGACTGGCTTCTCAGGCAATGGTCGCCTCTCCGACCTATTGGATGTCAGTAGCTGGACGCTGAACTCACGGCTCCCGGAAAATAACGACGACGGCGGCGCCACGGATATCGTGATGAGCACCGAGGAGCAGACGCCAGAACCGTTCCCGCCGCTTGTCACGGATCAAGCTCGGTCAAAACAATCGCCACAAACGATTGCGATCGATACAGCGCTCGCCTCGCTGCCACCAGTCATCGATCGCCACTTCGACGACCCTGCGCATAGTGGCGCGCCCACCGCTGAAGGCCCCGATAGCCACCCCGACATCTGGTCACGCATTCGGGCCAACATGACACTGCCCCCCGGGCCAACCGAGCACCTGAAATCGACGGTTGCGCGGATTGGCACCCATGAATCGCCGGTTGCGTGGATTGGCACCCATGAAAGGTACTTCAAGCAGGTTACCAAACGCGCCGAGCCTTATCTGTACCACATCGTCCAAGCCGTCGAAAAACGTGCGATGCCGAGTGAGATCGCGTTGCTGCCCATTATCGAAAGTGGCTACAAACCATTTGCGTACTCGCCCAGTCACGCGGCGGGGCTATGGCAGATCATTCCCGGTACAGGGCGTCACTTGGGGTTGCGCACCAGCTGGTGGTACGACGGGCGCCGCGATGTCCTGGATGGCACAGAGGCGGCGCTCGACTATCTGCAACTGGTAAACAATAACCTCGGAGGAGACTGGTTATTGTCCATAGCCGCCTACAACGGCGGCGAGGGCGCGGTCAGGCGCGCGCGCGCGAAAGCCAAAGCCAACGGGCGCGGCACAGACTTCTGGTCGATTCGTCCTTATCTTCCACGCGAGACCCAAGCGTATGTTCCACGCTTGCTCGCCGTAGCAGCCGCAGTACGAGCACCATCGCGTTTCAAACTGAGTCTGGCGGATATTCCGAACCAACCCTATTTCACCGTCGTCCCTCTGCAAGGCCAGCTTGACCTTGGTGTAGCCGCCCAAACGGCAGGGATCGAAATCAAGCAGATGCAACGCCTTAATCCGGGTTTCAAGCGCTGGGCGACCGACCCTGATGGTCCGCACCGGTTGTTGTTGCCAATCGAGAAGGTTGAGGCTTTCAAGGTTGCGCTCGCCAAACTCCCGGCTGAGCAACGCATCACTTGGCGTAGACACCAGGTACGTCAAGGTGAATCGCTCAGCATCATTGCGCAACGTTACGGTACGCGCACGGATGTACTGCGCAAAGTTAACCGGCTGCAGGACAACACCATTCGCACAGGCACAGACGTACTCGTGCCACAGAGCGTACAGGACGCAAAGAACTATGCGTTGGCGTTGCCGCCTGACACCCGCAAAACCTCGCCATGGCCATCAAGGCGTTCGCAACAAACAGCGAGTTCTGCCGCCGAGTTCACGAAGACCTACAAAACCAGGAAAGGCGATTCTCTGTGGGCCATCGCGAAACGTACTGGCACCAGCACGGGCGCCCTCGCCCGAGCCAACGGACTCACCCACAAATCCACGCTGTATGTTGGCCAGACACTGCGCGTACCAGGTCCACCCGCATCTACGAAGAAGATTGCCCGCTCCGGTAAGGTGCGCCACTACAAAGTCCGTAACGGTGATTCGTTATGGGACATTGCCAAGCGTGAGGGTGTTGGGATTGCGGACCTGCGAGCATGGAACCACATCAGGTCCGATGTACTGAAAGTTGGACAGGTCCTCAAGTTGTACCCACCGGGCGAAAGCTGAACGCCGACCTGCGAGTTATTGCCGCCCCGGATTCACGCGCCAACGTCTCGTGAAGTGCATCGGACGGGATCGCCACATAACCGAAAGGTAAATGGACCAGTCCTTTCACGTGATTGTTGAAAGCAGTTTGGATGTACTCAAAGGTGGCAAACGGCAGCCATTAACAACTTGACAATTGTTTTGGCGAGATGCGCTATCTCACCAAGCTCAAACCAACCGCCAGCATCACAGCTAACCGCGACATGACCGTCATGCCAGTAATGCAAACATGATGGAAGGAACTTCTGTGACCTGCCAGCTACGCTGCAAGAAATTCCTCCTAACCCCCCTGAGTGAGCGCTTGGCCCGCATGATTGGAGAACCGTCTCGCATGAGCGAGTGAACACCCGTGTCCATGGTTTACAATTCCCTCCGAGCGGAGATGGCCCGATGAGTGACGTCACCCAAGTTGTACTGATGAACGGCGAATGGGGGAAACGCCATCCTGGATAGCATCGAGCACGAAGCCACCATTCCACTCGACCGGGTTGACACCGGCTGCACGTGGAATGTGCATACAGCAAGACGAAGCCACACCGTAGAGGCGCGAGGCGTATGCTACGAATATAGCCTCGGGACCTGGATCAAAACATAAGGCGACAACTATGGGATTCATGCAAGGCAAACGCGCGCTCATCATGGGTGTTGCGAGTAATCGCTCTATCGCTTGGGGCGTAGCCAAGGCAATGCACAATCAAGGCGCGGAGCTTGCATTTACGTATCAGGGAGAACGCCTGGGCGAACGGGTCAAGAAGTTCGCTCAGGAAGTTGACTCGGATATCGTTGTGCCGTGCGATGTATCATCCGACGAAGACATTAGCAACGCTGCCGCGGCGGTTGCTGAACGCTGGGATGGCCTGGACGTAATCGTGCATGCGATCGCATTTGCGCCGCGCGAAGCCATTCAAGGTGACTTTATTGAGGTAGTCGATCGCGAGTCCTTCAAGATTGCGCACGACATCAGCAGCTACAGCCTGACTGGAGTCTGCCGTGCGTTCAAATCACACTTCAGGGACAACGGTTCGGTTGTTACCCTCACCTACCTCGGTGCACTTCGCGTAGTGCCCAACTACAACGTCATGGGGCTTGCCAAAGCGAGCCTTGAGGCCAACGTACGTTATCTGGCTGGCAGCTTAGGCGCGGATGGCGTCCGCGTAAACGGTATTTCCGCCGGCCCAATCAAAACTCTGGCAGCAGCGGGAATTTCAGATTTCCGTAAATTCCTGGACCAGGCGCAGCAGACCTCGCCACTCAAGCGAAACGTGACGATCGAGGAAGTTGGTAACACCGCGGCATTTCTGTGCTCCGATCTGGCATCGGGGATTACAGGCGAGATCGTCTACGTAGACGCCGGCTACAACATGATGGGTATGGCTTAACGGCAGTCCACCAGGGCCACGCTCAAGGCTCCAGGAAGCGAGCCTCCGTTTCCTTTTGCATGTCCGTCAATCTGCGCTGGACGAACTTATCGTCCGCGCGCTCGCAAATACCGTAGAAGCGGCGCTTGACCTCATTGACACTCCGACCGCACGGCCCGGCGGGCAACTCGTCGTCGACGATACTCGCCAATGTTTCGCCGTCGTACGTGCCAAACAGATAGAGACTAAATTCGTCGGCTTCTTCCCAGCGCACGGAATCAAATATCGCGAGCGCATCAAGCAACTCAGCGCGATTGCGCAACAACTCGCGCACAGCAGGTAAAGTCCTACCGGTTTGCAGGAAGTAGTGGTAGATGACTTCGATCGCAATATGTTCGTCGCGGTAGGTCTGGTCGGCGGGACCGATAAACAAGTTAGCGTCCGCGTCCAGAACGTACGGGTTGTCTTTAAAGCTCCCTTCAAACGTTCGACTGATGAAAGGGGAGTTTCCGAGCAGCTTGCGGTCTTTGACAACTCGCGAGGGAGTCATAGTGGTCTCGCAGCTAGGCGTCGCATGACCGCGGGCGGAAAGCTCCCCGGCGGGCAGTCACATGGAATGCCAGAGTGTGGTTCCAACACGCGAGTCCGCAGGCTAGAGACGCTCTTCGTGTACCACCACTTCGGAGGCATCGCGCAATGCATCCAGCAAATTCTGGAAGGCGAGACCACCGGTAGAACGGGTCATTCCAGCCTGGTACAGATTGCGGATGTTTTCGAGTTGCTTTTCGTCACCCGGCTCATCAACAACCTTTTCCAGGCTGACGATGACGTAATCGCCACCGGGTGCGGCGACACCGTCGACAACGGGCTTGTCGCCACTCGGACGCGGCATCTTGAATGCAAGTGAGCGTTCTTCCGCGCCGGGACCACGATCACGACGTTTTACATCTTCGTAGGTGGCCCATTCGGCTTTAGCTTCCGTCGCCACATCGGCCCGGGCCGCGCCACCGCGCAACTGCTTCACCAGTTCGTTGCCGAGTTTCTCAACCGCATCGCCAGCGCGATCGCGGCGCAAACGCTGCGCGACCTGTTCGCGTACTACATCCAATGGTTGTTCGGCGCTGGGTTTGTGCTCCAGCACCCGTAAAACCACGACGCCAGAACCATCCGCCAGGGTGACGGGCTCGCTGTTATTCCCGCCGCGCAACACTTCGTCTGTGAACGCGGCACGCATCACGGACGGGTCGGACAGTATGTCGTCGTCCGCGACACCAGCCCGGGTGATGAAGTCAGTGGTCTGAATGGGCAGGCCAAGCGTATCCGAGGCCACATCCAGATTGTCCGGCTGCTCGTAGGCGAGATTTTCAAGGCTGTCTGCCTGCCCGTAGAAAGCGCGCTCGGCTTCCTCTGCACGGAAGTCCGCTTCCAACTGCGGGCGTACTTCTTCGAAGGACTGCAAATCACCGCCGCGTTTTTCCTCCACCTTGATGATGTGGAAGCCGAACGGGCTGCGTACCGGCTCGCTCAGCTCGCCAGCCTGCATTGCGAACGCCGCGGCCTCGAACTCTGGTGTCATCCAGCCACGCTCAAAGAAGCCAAGGTCGCCCCCCTTGCTCGCAGAACCCTTGTCACCGGATTCGGCCTTGGCCAGGTCGGCAAAGTCTTCGCCGGCATCGAGTTTCGCACGTAACGCGCCGGCCCTTTCCTCGGCAGCTTTTTCAGCGGCTTCGTCTGCATCACGTGCCACCGTTACCAGAATGTGCCGGGCGCGCACTTCCTCTTTTGAGCGGAATGTTGCCTTACGCTCCTCGTAGTTGGAACGAAGCATGTCCTCGTCCAACTTCACGCCCCCCTCCAGCGCTTTTTTCGTCAATACGATATAAGCAAGCTGAACGGTTTCATTAGAGTTGAACTCGGCCTTGTTCAGCTCGTAGTAGGCTTCAACATCCACGGCGGGTACTTCGATATCCATGAAAGCGTCACGTGCAATCCTGAGCGCCTCATAGGTCCGGGTTTGCGTCTCCAGCAGCGCTGCTGACTGTGCTTCGCTGTCTGTTGCAAAAGCCGTATTGGACAATCCGGAGAAGAACTGTTCAGCCAGTAGCGTCCGGCGATAGTTGAATTCAAATCCGCCCGGGCTAAAACCCTGGTTGCGCACGAAGACGTCGTAGAGACGCGGGGAGAAAGCGCCGTTTTCCTGAAAAGCCGCCTGGCTCTGGATGGCTTGCGCCAGTTGCTGATCCGAGATGCGTAGACCGTATTGGGCGGCCGCCTGCACGATGACCTCATCTTGTACCAGCCTTTCGATCGTATCCAGTTTGAGCTGCTCTTCCACGACAGGATCATCAACGGCCACGCGCAGTTGTGCGCGGTTGCGCTGGTAGGCGTGCTGATAGCGTTGCAGGCCCAGTTCTTCGCCATTGATTTCCGCGACCGTGACGTTGGGATCAACGCCCAGGTACTCCTGCACACCCCATAGCGCAAAAGGAACACAAATCAGAACGACGATGACCCAGGCTATCCAGCCTTGGGCGTTATCTCGGATGAATTGCAGCATAAGACGACGAGCGCGGCGCGCCTCTCACTATCGTTTCCACACGCCTGGTGCGGCGCAAACAAAAAAGGGTGCGCCGTCACGACGCACCCTTCGTGTAAGTTGGCGGAGCGGACGGGACTCGAACCCGCGACCCCCGGCGTGACAGGCCGGTATTCTAACCAACTGAACTACCGCTCCGTTGTAAGCAAATGGTGGGTGCTGAGGGGATCGAACCCCCGACATTCGCCTTGTAAGGGCGACGCTCTCCCAGCTGAGCTAAGCACCCTCTTCCTGCTCGGCTACACGCGTGCGTAGCACGGACGAGGCTTCTCTTAGCACCTATTGCTAAATTCCCGCCCGAAGCCCGTATGAGTACGTACACTTCATCGGCGAAGCGCGGATTTATACAGTTCCAACGCTCTTTCTGTCAAGCGAATATCGCTACCTGCAGACAACAAAAACGCGCAGTCAACGAGATTAGTGTTTGGTAACTGCTCGACCAGACTTCGGTGGCTTGGCAGCATCGCTCGGCACCATCTCGGCATCCCCGCCTTCAAGCGGCGTGGGCATGCTGGTCAGTGCCAGTTCCAACACCTCATCGATCCAGTTGACGGTCTTGATTTCGAGGTTTCCTTTGATGTTGTCCGGCACCTCCGAAAGCTCTCGTTCGTTCTCTTCAGGAATGAGCACCAGACGGATGCCACCACGCAGGGCCGCCAGTAATTTCTCCTTGAGGCCGCCAATCGGCAGAACCTCACCCCGTAGCGTGATTTCTCCGGTCATGGCCACATCCGAGCGCACTGGAATCTTGGTCAGAGACGACACCAGCGCCGTACACATCCCCACGCCTGCGCTGGGACCATCCTTGGGCGTCGCCCCTTCCGGTACGTGGATATGCACGTCGCGGCTCTGGTGGAAGTCTTCTTCCAGTCCAAGCATTCCCGAGCGCGCCCGTACGACCGTCATCGCCGCCTGAATAGATTCCTGCATGACGTCGCCCAGCGAACCCGTGTTCACGAGCTTGCCCTTCCCGGGGATGACCGCTGCCTCGATCGTCAACAGGTCGCCGCCCACTTCGGTCCAGGCAAGGCCGGTAACCTGACCAACGCGGTCCTTCTCGTCTGCACGCCCAAACCTGAAGCGCTTAACTCCCAGGTACTTCTCCAACGACTTGGGCGTGACCTTGACGGTCTTCTTCGAGCCGCTGCTCACGTGCTCTTTGACCACCTTACGGCAGATTTTCGCCATCTCGCGCTCAAGACCGCGCACACCGGCTTCGCGGGTGTAGTAGCGAATCACGTCGCGCGTCGAGTTTTCCGACACAGACATCTCGTCATCACGCAGACCGTTGTTCTTCTTCTGCTTGGGGATCAGATAGCGCTGCGCGATGTTGACTTTCTCCGGCTCGGTATAACCGGACAGCCGGATGACTTCCATGCGATCCAACAGCGGCCCAGGAATATTCATAGTGTTGGCAGTTGCGACAAACATCACATCGGAGAGGTCGTAGTCCACCTCCAGGTAATGGTCGTTGAACGTATGGTTCTGTTCAGGGTCCAGAACTTCCAGCAGCGCGGAAGACGGGTCGCCCCGGAAATCCATCGACATCTTGTCGACTTCATCCAACAGGAACAGGGGATTTCGTACACCTACCTTGGACAGGTTTTGCACGATCTTTCCGGGCAGCGCGCCGATGTAGGTTCGACGATGACCGCGAATTTCCGCCTCGTCGCGCACACCGCCCAACGACATACGCACAAACTTACGGTTCACCGCCCGGGCAATCGACTGCCCCAGCGACGTCTTGCCAACACCCGGAGGTCCAACCAGGCACAGAATGGGGCCCTTCAGCTTGCGCACACGCTGTTGCACAGCGAGATATTCGACAATGCGTTCCTTGACCTTCTCAAGGCCATAATGATCCGCATCCAGCACTGCCTCGGCTTTGCCCAGGTCGTGACGAATCCGCGAGCGTTTCTTCCAGGGCACGCCCACCAGCCAGTCGATGTAGTTGCGAACGACAGTGGCTTCCGCGGACATGGGTGACATCATCTTGAGCTTGTTCAGCTCAGCCGTCGCCTTCTCTTCGGCCTCCTTGGTCATGCCAGCTTCGGCAATCTTGCGCGCCAGGTCTTCAACCTCATTGGGCGCGTCTTCCATGTCCCCCAATTCTTTCTGAATGGCCTTCATCTGCTCATTCAGATAGTACTCGCGCTGGCTCTTCTCCATTTGGCGTTTGACGCGGCCACGGATGCGTTTCTCAACCTGAAGGAGATCAATTTCCTCCTCGATACGTGCGACCAGATGTTCAATCCGTTCGCCAGTATCGGCCAACTCGAGAATGGATTGCTTCTGCGGGATCTTGATGGACAGGTGCGCGGCAATGGAATCCGCCAGGCGGCTGGCATCGTCAATGCTGTTGAGCGACGCCAGGATTTCAGGCGGCACCTTCTTGTTAAGCTTTACATACTGCTCAAACTGCGTCCGCAGCGACCGGGAAATCATCTCCGCGTCGCGCTCCGGCGCTGGCACATCGGCCATAGGCGCCACTTCCGCCGTAAAACATTCGTCCACCTCGGGATACCCAACGACTTCGGCCCGCTCAACACCTTCAACCAGCACTTTTACCGTGCCGTCGGGCAGTTTAAGCAACTGCAGAATGGTGGAGACGGTGCCGACCTCGTAGATATCGTCCACCCCCGGATCGTCGTCGGCCGCGTCTTTCTGCGCGACGAGAAAGATCTTCTTGTCGACTTCCATGGCCTTGTCGAGCGCGATGATCGATTTGGCGCGCCCCACGAACAGCGGAATCACCATGTGCGGAAACACCACTACATCGCGCAGCGGAAGAACCGGCATGATTACGCCTGTGTCGGGACTATGGTCACTTTCTGTCACGGGCCAACCTCAACTAGCGATTGCCAGCCGCCGTGCAGGCGGTTCGGCGAGTACCGTCTGGCTGTTGCCAGACGCGGACCGGCGGGGGCGTTCCCCGCGCCAATAAGGGGAAGGTGGAGGCAACACAGGTAAGCTTCAATACCCGTGTCGGCCACAAGCGAGGCGTCTCGGGGGATACTCCGTCACTTAGTGGCCGCGAGCTGCTTGTCGCCTTCATAGATCAGCAACGGCTCGGAGCCGCCACCAATCACAGCCTCGTCCACGACCACCTTGACGACGTTATCCATCGACGGCATGTCGTACATGGTCTCCAGCAGCTCGTGCTCGATGATAGACCTGAGCCCGCGTGCGCCAGTTTTGCGCTCCATGGCCTTTTTGGCGATAGCTATCAAGGCATCGTCGCGGAACTCAAGTTCGCAGCTCTCCATCTCGAACAGACGGCGATACTGCTTGATAAGCGCGTTTTTCGGCTCCGTCAAAATCTGGACCAACTGCTCCTCGTCCAGTTCTTCCAGCGTTGCCAATACCGGCAGACGACCAACAAACTCAGGTATAAGTCCGTAGTGGATCAGGTCTTCCGGTTCTACGTCCAGCAGTACCTCGCCCACTTTCTTCGTGTCGTCTTTGCTCTTGACGTCCGCACCAAAACCGATCCCACCGCTGGTGGACGAGCGGTTCTCGATGATCTTCGCCAGCCCGTCAAAGGCCCCACCGCAGATAAACAGGATGTTGGCCGTGTTGACCTGCAGAAATTCCTGCTGCGGGTGTTTACGGCCACCCTGCGGGGGCACCGAGGCAACCGTGCCCTCGATGAGCTTCAGCAACGCCTGTTGCACGCCTTCGCCGGAGACATCGCGCGTGATGGACGGATTGTCCGACTTGCGCGAAATCTTGTCGATTTCATCGATGTAGACGATACCGGTCTGTGCCTTCTCGACGTCGTAATCGCATTTCTGCAGCAACTTCTGGATGATGTTCTCGACATCTTCGCCGACGTACCCGGCTTCAGTCAGCGTCGTGGCATCGGCGATGGTGAATGGCACGTTCAGCAGACGCGCCAGCGTCTCTGCCAGAAGAGTTTTTCCGCAACCGGTTGGACCAATGAGAAGCACGTTGCTCTTTGACAGCTCAACCTCATCCGCTGCTGTGCCGGAATCCAGTCGCTTGTAGTGGTTGTAAACCGCGACGGACAGGACCTTTTTGGCGTGGTGCTGCCCAACAACGTAGTCATCGAGAATGCGGTTGATTTCCCGCGGCGTTGGCAAAGACGCATCCGCACCCGAAGCGGACTTCTCTTGGATCTCCTCGCGAATGATGTCGTTACACAGGTCGACACACTCATCGCAGATAAAAACGGACGGACCCGCGATGAGTTTGCGCACTTCGTGCTGACTCTTCCCACAGAAGGAGCAGTACAGCAGCCGGTCGCCGTCCGCACCCTTGCCTGGCTTATCACTCATATCGACACCTATTCATTTATCGACAGCCTATTCAACAACCGCCGGACGCTTGGATAGCACTTCGTCTACCAAGCCGTAGTTCATCGCCTCTTCTGCTTCCAGGAACCGGTCGCGCTCCGT
>MDTA01103047.1_pt1 | contig 14002 bp, 10 predicted proteins | sample 811151 | NCBI WGS metagenome assembly MDTA01 (sample SAMN05326648, study PRJNA326480) | marine metagenome | isolation source: seawater | place: Indian Ocean: South | collected 2010 | reverse complement strand
TTTAAGTATCTTTTCTAATATTTCTTTTTGTTGTGCAAGATGTTTGTTGGCATTTCCAGTCGCAGTAGTTGAAGAAGCTGATCTACCCACAAATTTGATGTTAATATCATTAAAATTTATCATTTCCAAAGTTCTTTCAATATAATTTCTTACAGTATTCCACCCACCCATATTTTTGGGTTCTTCTTGGCACCAAATAAACTCTGCATTTGTATATTTTTTTAATACTTTTGCTAAAGTTTTTGCTGGAAAAGGATATAATTGTTCTAAACGAACAAAAACAACATCGTTTCTTCTAGTCTTTTCCCTTTCCTCAATTAAATCATAATAAATTTTTCCAGAACAAATCACCACTTTTTTTATCTTTTGATCTTTCTTTAATGCAACTAAATTATTTTGTTTAATATATGCATCGTCCTCCAGGACTCTGTGAAAAGTACTTTTTGTAACTATTTCAGAGATTTTAGAGATACATCGCTTATGTCTTAACAAAGATTTAGGAGTCATAATTATCAATGGCTTTCTAAACTCTCTGTGCATTTGTCTTCTCAAGACGTGAAAATAATTTGAAGGAGTTGTGCAATTTACTATTTGAATATTTTCTCCTGCGCATAATTGTAAAAACCTTTCTATTCTCGCAGAAGAGTGTTCGGGTCCTTGGCCTTCATAACCATGGGGCAATAACATTACTAGACCGCTTGCTCTACCCCATTTGGATTCTGCGGAGGTAATAAATTGATCTATAATTACTTGAGCGCCATTAGCAAAATCACCAAATTGTGCTTCCCATAAAACTAGAGTTTCTGGTTCTGATAAAGAATAACCATACTCAAACCCAAGAACTGCAAGTTCTGATAGCAAACTGTCAATAACTTCAAATCTTTTTTGTTTTAGTTGAATATTATTTAAAGGTATATAACGATCATGATTATCTTGATTTCTTAAAACTGCATGCCTTTGGCTGAATGTGCCTCTGCCAGAGTCCTGTCCGGATAACCTAACTGAAAATCCTTCAACTAATAATGTGCCTATTGCTAGAGATTCTGCTGAAGACCAATCTATGAAGCCTTTTTGGAACATGCTTTTTTTTAGCTGAAAAACTTTTGTAAGCGTTTTGTGAGCATTAAAATTTTCTGGTATTTTAAATATTTCATTTCCAACTTTTGATAAAATTTTCTTTTCAACACCACTTTTACCTTTTTTATCTTTTCCTAAACCCGGTTTAAATCTAGACCATACTCCATCAAACCATTTTAAATCTGATTTGTAGTTTTTTGAGGATAAAAACTCATTTTCTAAATATTGTTTGAACTTAGTTCTATCGTTTTGTAATTTTTCACTATTGGTTAAACCTTCCTTAGCAAGTTTTTTTCCATATATTGTGAGTGTTGTTGGATGGCTCTTAATTTTTTTATACATGATGGGCTGTGTATAAGAGGGTTCATCTCCCTCATTATGTCCAAAACGTCTATAACAAACCATATCTATAACAACATCACGGTTGAATTTTTGTCTGTATTCAGTGGCAATTTTAGCACAATGTGTAACCGCCTCTGGATCGTCTCCGTTGACGTGAAAAATTGGAGCTTGAGCAGTTTTTGCAACGTCTGAAGGGTAAGGTGATGATCTTGCGAATCTTGGTGCAGTGGTAAAACCAATCTGATTATTAACAATTATATGAATAGTACCTCCGATATTATGACCAGGTAAACCAGACATGGCAAAACACTCAGCTACGATTCCTTGACCCGCAAAAGCTGCATCTCCATGTAACAAAACTGGGATTACTTTTTTTCTTTTTTTGTCATTATGAAAAAACTGTTTTGCTCTTACCTGTCCCAACACTACAGGATTAACTGCTTCCAAATGAGATGGATTATCAGTAAGACTTATGTGTACAACATTTCCATCAAATTCACGATTAGATGAAGCTCCCAAATGGTACTTTACGTCTCCCTCAAAGTCCTTGCTAGCATTGACTGATTTTCCAAAAAATTCACTAAAGATTGCCCTGTAAGGTTTACCCATAACATTAGCTAAAACATTTAACCTGCCCCTGTGTGGCATTCCAATTTTTATCTCCTTTGCTCCAAGATTTCCCCCTCTCTTAATAATCTGCTCTAAAGCAGGTATCAATGACTCTCCTCCGTCTAAACCAAACCTTTTGGTACCAACGAATTTTACGTGTAAATATTTTTCAAAACCCTCTGCTTCAATAATCTTATTTAATATTGCTTTTTTACCATTCTCAGTGAAACTAATATCTTTTTCTGGTCCCTCTATTCTATTTCTTATCCAAGCTTTTTCCTCTGGGTCGCTCATGTGCATAAACTCATATCCAATAGTAGAACAATAAGTCTTTTTTAAAATTTTTATTATCTGACTGAGGTCAGCATATTGAAGACCCAAAACTCCATCTAAAAATATTTTTCTTTTGTAATCTTTGTTTGTAAAACCATAAGTTTCTGGTTTTAATTCTGAGTGTTCTTTTTTTTCTTGTATAGATAAAGGGTCTAGATTTGAAATTAAATGGCCTCTTATTCTATAAGCTCTAATCAGCATTATTGCTCTGACAGAATCTTGTGATGCTTGTTTCGTAGAACCTAAACCTAAGTCTTCATAATTTATTTTTTCTTTAGTTTCATTCTTTTCAAGATTTATTCTATTAATTTTTCGACCTGGTGACCAGCTTGGACCATTTAAATCATTTAGAATTAATTTTTCACTCTCGCTTAACCCATCAAAAAACCTTTTCCAGCTTTCAGGTAAAGAATTCGGATCAGATAAATAGTCTGAGTAGAATTGATTTATAAATTCAGTATTTATTCCTGATAAAAATGATGTTTTTTTGTAAGTTATATTATTATCAGAAGAAGACATCAGTAATTTATTTTAACATAAATATTCAAAAATCAACTGTTTAGTTTATTAAATAGAGTTTTGCCAATATCTGCAGGTGATTTTGAGACTGTGATACCGGCTGATTTCATGATTTCTATTTTATCCTCTGCTCCTCCCTTGCCTCCAGATATTATAGCCCCGGCGTGTCCCATCCTTCTTCCTGGTGGGGCTGTAAGTCCAGCAATAAAACCTACTGTGGGTTTTTTAATTTTTTCCTTTTTTAAAAACTCCGCAGCTTCCTCCTCAGCTGATCCGCCTATTTCTCCAATCATAACAATTGATTTTGTTTCTTCATCACGTAAGAAAAGTTCTAAACAATCTATAAAGTTAGTACCATTTACAGGGTCACCTCCTATACCTATACAAGTTGATTGTCCCAAATTGTTTGCGGAAGTTTGAGCAACGGCCTCATATGTTAAAGTTCCAGATCGAGAGACAATTCCCACTGAACCTCTTTTATGAATACTTGCTGGCATGATACCAATTTTACATTCATCAGGAGTAATTATTCCAGGGCAGTTAGGTCCTATTAAACGCGAAGTACTTTTTTTTAAAATTTTTTTAACATTAAGCATATCTATAATTGGAATTCCTTCTGTAATACATACAATTAATTCCATCTTGGCTTCGATTGCTTCTATAATAGCTGCACCAGCAAATTTTGGAGGCACATAAATCATGGTAGCATTTGCTGATGTTTCATCCTTTGCCTCTTGAACAGTATTAAATACTGGTAAGTTTAAATGAGATTGTCCACCTTTTTTAGGAGTAATGCCACCAACTAGATTTGTGCCATATTTTAATGCTTGTTCAGAATGAAATGTTCCATGTTTACCTGTAAAACCTTGGCATATCACTTTTGTTTCTTTATTGACTAATACAGACATTTATTTTATTACTTCAACAATTTTTTTTGCTGCATCATTTAAATCAGATGCCGACAAAATTTTTAAATTTGATTTTTCTAAAATTTCTTTTCCCTCTCTATAATTTGTACCAGCTAACCTGACTACAAGTGGTACGGATAAATTAACCTGCTTTGCAGCCTCAATTACACCCTCAGCTAAAACATCACATCTCATTATGCCCCCAAAAATATTAATAAGTATACCTTTAACATTTTTATCTGCTAAAATTAATTTAAAAGCAGCAGTAACTTTTTCTTTTGATGCTCCTCCACCAACATCTAAAAAATTTGCGGGTTCTTTTCCATAAAGTTTAATTATATCCATTGTTGCCATGGCTAATCCAGCACCATTTACCATGCAGCCTATGGTGCCATTAAGTTTAATATAAGCCAAATCATATTTGCTAGCTTCAATTTCAGTTGGATCTTCTTCGTTCAGATCTCTCATTTTTAAAATGTCTGGTCTTCTAAAAATAGCGTTGTCGTCGAAGCTCATTTTTGCGTCTAAACAAAGAATTTTATTATTTTTTGTTATAATCAAAGGATTAATTTCTATTAAATTTGCGTCTTTCTCTATTAATATTTTATATAATGATTTAATTAATTTAGTACCTTCAGCTTTTTGCTCATTATTAAGATTAAAAATTTTTAAAACTTTATTTGTTTCATCTTCATTAGGACCCTCTTTTTTAAAATCGATTTTATTAGTAATTATCTTCTCTGGAGTTTCAGCTGCTACTTTTTCTATGTCCATACCTCCCTCAGTGCTGCTGATAAATGCTATTTTTGAGCTTTCTCTATCAACTAAGCAGGATAAGTAAAACTCCTTTTTAATCTCAGAAGCCTCCTCTATATAAAGTCTTTTTACTTTTTTTCCTTCCGGCCCCGTTTGATGAGTTACCAAAGTTTTTCCCATAATGCTTTTTGCAACGGCTTCTAATTCAGAAATACTTTTTACAAGTTTTACTCCTCCTGCTTTTCCTCGACCACCAGCATGAATTTGAGCTTTAACAACATATTGACTACCTTTTAAACTAGATATTTTTTCTTTTATTTCACTCAGTGAAAATATTACTACCCCATTTGATGTTGGAACTTCATAATTTTTTAAAATTTCTTTTGCTTGATGCTCATGTATATTCATAAAATATATATATATAAGAATTATCTAAATTAATATAATAATTAAAAATGTTTATAAAAAAATATCCTTTATCAAATTATTTAGATTTTTTTACATTTATTATTTTATTAATTACAGGTTTTTTAACCTATAAAGATTATGGAATTGGGATAGATGACAAATTCCACAGGCTTAATGGGTTTTATTGGTTAAATTATTTATTATCTTTTACTAATTTTGAAGATTTAAAAAAAATAGTTGAGATTAAACTTTTATCATTTTCTGATTTTACTCTACCCTCAATAGAATATTATAATAGTTACAGCATAATTTTTGATGTACCCGCAGCATTATTAGAAATTTTTTTCAATAAAAATACACCTAAAGATTTTTACGAGTTTAAACATTTATTAAACTTCTTATTTTTTTACATAGGATGCTATTTTTTTTACTTAATTTTAAATAAACGTTTTAATAGATTTATTTCATTAGCAGGAACAATATTATTTATCTTGTCGCCTAGAATATATGGTGAAAGTTTTTATAATATGAAAGACATTATCTATTTAACATTCATGAGTGCAGCATATTACTTTTGCCTAAAAAGTTTTTTATCTATGAATTTTAGAAATATGTTTTTTTTGGCTTTATTTTCAGGCTTGTGTATTCAATTACGTATATTTGGATTGCTAATTCCCTTATCATTTATTTCTTTTTATCTACTGTCTATTCTTGCGAGATCAAAAGATATTAAGGAAGTTAATAAGATTATTTTTTTCGTAGTTCTTACTATTTCATTAACATATGTTCTTTGGCCATATTTGTGGGAAAATCCATTAATTAGTTTTTTAAAAATATTTCAAAATATAATTCCTAATGTTTATATTCTTTTTAATGGTAGCTATATTAACAACGAATACTTGCCATATAGTTACCTACCACTTTGGATTTTTATAACAACACCTGTTATGCATCTGATTTTATTTTTTCTTGGTACTTATTTTATATTAAAGAGATTTTTTAAAAGACTTATAAATATTGAAGAAAAATCTATTACTTATGATTTATGGAAAGGTAAAAAAGAAAAATTTGACTCTTTCTTGCTTCTTAATTTTATACTTTTATTTGGTTTAGTAATATTGCTAAATTTAAAATTAATTAATGCTTGGAAGCATTTATACTTTTTTAATTTCTTTATAGTTTATTTTGGTGTTTTTTATATTAATATTATTTATATAAAATATTTTAAATCAAAAAACTTTAAATATTTAATCATTTTTTTTAGTATAATGCTAATTTTTATTAGCTATAGAATGATTTATTATCATCCATATCAAGGTCTCTATTTTAATTTTCTAGTATCAGATAAATTTAAAAATAAATTTGATAGAGATTTTACAGCGTTATCTGCAAGAAATTTCTTTGATAAAATTTTATTAATTGAAAAAGATACAAAACTAATAAAAATTGCTAACGCTTCGTGGACACCTTTACATAGAACACTAGAAATTTATAGAAAAGATGAAAGAGAGAAAATAAAACTTGTAAATCAAAATTATAAAGACGCTAACTATATTTACACAAACCATATCTCAGAGGTTGATAAAACAGTAAATGATAAATATAATATTCCTAAAAATTTTAGAAAATTTTACGATTTTACAGTAGATGGGATCGTAATTTACAGTGTCTACAAGAGAGGAAAAAATTGAAAATATTTGTTTATAAATGTCTAACTGCTGCAATAATATTTCTTGTTTTGTTTCAATTAACAATAGGTATTGCGATTAAACAAATAGAAAAAAAATTAAATCTTGCAACTTCTGAGGAAAACTTATTTAAAATCAAAAATAAAATTAGAAAAGAATTGGACTCAGCAGTCAAAAAAGATAATTATTTAAATGATGAAGATGCGTTACTTATAAAAAAATTTTTAAATAAAATAAAATCTGAATTAGAATAACAAAATCTAACTTGAAAAATTACCTTTTCTTATTACCCGTATTTAATGATTGGAAATCTTTAAATCTACTTTTAAAAAAAATAAACGAAGAAATTGGAGAAAAATCAAAGTATTCACATATATTAATAATCAATGATAATTCTTCTGAAAAAATTAATGTTGAAAATAACCTGGTTAAAAATTTTAAAAGTTTTAAAGTAATTAGTCTAAAAAAAAACTTAGGCAGCCAGAGATGTATTGCAGTAGGCTTAAAATATCTACAGAAAGAAAATAAAGATTATATAATTACAATTCTTGATTCTGATGGCGAAGATGATCCGTCAAAGATTAATGAAATGATTGATATGGCTATCAATGCCCCAGATTTTATAATTACATCTAATAGAACAAACAGAAAAGAAAATTTTTTTTTTAAGTTACTATATTCTTTGCACAAAATTGTTACATTTTTACTTTCGGCAAAATGGATAAGTTTTGGTAATTTTAGTTCATTTGACTCAAGGAATTTAAAAATGATTTTGAAAAATAACAACACTTGGCTTGCATACTCTAGTGCTATAGCTCTTAATTGCAGAATTAAAAGATTATACGCAAAGAGAAAACAAAGATATTTTGGTAAATCCAAAGTAAATTTTTCAAGTTTAGCTTTACACTCATTGAGAATTATTAGTGTACTTTATAAAAGAGTTTTAATATTTTCATTTATTTATATAACTACTATTATTTATTTAAATTATCTAGATAAAAGTTTCATAGTCTTTCTTTTTGTTTTCTTTTTTATAATTTTCAATATATTAATTTTGACTGTAAGAGTTTTAATGAATATAAAAAATTTAAATTTTTGGGATGATTATATTAAAGAAATAAAACAAATTAATAATTATTAAATTATGAAAAATGGAAAAATATCCTGAAGTAGCCACAGAAAGATTTGATAAAGCGAATTTTCACATAAATTACTGTCTAAGTTTTTTTAAAAAATTTATGAAAGGTAATATTTTAGAAGTTGGTGCAGGTTGTGGAAGTTTTACAAAGTTTTATCATGAAAAATATCAATCCATTACTTTAACAGAATTAGACAAAAAAAATTTTCTTGATCTTAAAAATAGATTTAATGGAAAAAAGAATATTTTAATTTCAAATAGCCCTGTTGAATATTTGGAAAAAAAATTCGATACGATTATGTATTTGCACGTTTTAGAGCATATTTCAGATGATATTCATGAATTAAAAAGCGCTATGGATAAATTAAATAATAATGGATATTTGGTAATAATGGTGCCTGCGCATCAAAATATTTATAGTAATTTAGATAAAGCTGTAGGCCATTACAGGCGATACGAAAAAGAATTTTTCAAAAAAGATTTATTTGGTTTGAAAAGAATAAGATTTATTTCTTTAGACTCTGTCGGATACCTTTTATATTTTTTAAATAGAATTTTTTTTAAAAAGGAGGTCTATCCTTCAAATTTAAAAATTTTTTTATGGGATAAAATCTTTACTCCTTTAACCATGGTACTAGATATTTTTTTTATGTATAAATTTGGTAAATGTTTTGTTGCAGTTTATAAAAAGGTTTAAAATATGTTTAGGTAATTAGATTTTTTTTATTAACACAGATGTAAAAATCGGGTACCTTATTTTTTTCCCAAGCTCTTTAAACTTAAGTTTTTTAATATAGAATTTTTTTGATCTATAATTATCAGTTTCACAAGTGATATATTTGCGCTTTTTAAATTTTAAGGTTTTTAAAATATATTTCATAAATTTTTTACCAGCTCCTTTTGATTGATATTTTTTATTTATTGCTAAAAGATTCAAATTTACTGACTTTGAAATTTTCATTCTATTCTCAACGGAAATTAAATAATTTTCAATTCCTATCTTAAATAAGAATAGATTAAAAATTGTTGAAACTCTGAATTTTAAAAGAAGATCAAAAAGGATTTTAAATTGGAAATTTTCAAAACTTGAAGTTAAAAATTTTGGTTGATCAGCAACTATCGCGTAACCTATTATTTTTTTATTTATTACTAAAAACAAATCTAATTCTTTGGACTCAATTACGCATCTAAGATATAAGCTGATATTTTCATAATTTAATTTGGCAAGGATAGAGCTTGCATTTTCTGTTTTTATAATCTTTATCAATTGTTTAAGAAAATTTTTGTTTAATTTACTTTTAATTTTTTTAAATCTAATCTTATTCATAATTTTTCAAATACTCGCAATTCAAAATATTGAAATGCCTTAAATATTTGCTTGAATGGTTTATTTTTAAACAATTATCTGGCAAGTAATTAAAAATTACTAAATTTAAAAAATCCATATCAATTTCTTTTTCTGTATAAAATACATAAATACTTTCAATCTTATTTTCATTTATATTTTTTTTAAAAAAATTTTTATATTTCTCGTAAAATTCTGATCCTTTTTGTGGATATGAAATTTTATCAAAAGTCCTACTTGGTGAGTATAGTTTTTCATTTAAGAGAGCAGAGTAGAAGGAATAATTCGAAATCAAAATTTTATTTCTTTTATCATTTTGCAATTTATCATAAAAATTTTCAATTTCATTTATTTCATCATTTGCATTTTTAAAATTTGGGCTAATCCATCTCAAACCTTTAAAAAAGTCCTTTTTGAAATTGATCTCTACTCCGCTCTCTAAATTTGTATCAACAAGTTCATGGAATTTCCTATCAATATTAAATCTTTCATGAAATTTGAATGTTGAGAAAAAACATATTAGAAGAAATAAAATCTCAAAATATAATTTTTTTTTTATTTTAGTTGCTTGAACTACCGATAGTAAAAAAGCGCATAATATTGGGATAATAAAAAATATAAATATTTGATTTTTTGTAAAAATTTGATGGTAAATTAACGCTACTGAAAATATTAAGATTACTAAGAATAAATGAAATTCTTTAATAGAGAAGTTCTTTTCTTGAAAAATTTTTTTACTTAATAAAATAATTATTGAAAATAAAAATAAATAGATGAACTTAAAATCCAAAAATACGTTATTAAAATTGAGATGATAGTTTGTATATCTGTCTTGGGCAATACTAGCGGGAAATACAACTAATTGAAAAAAAAAATCATTTAAGTTTATATTTACCATTTCAAGAAAGATAATCAGAATGGTTAAAAATGAAATAATTCCCAATATAGAAAACTTAATCGGATTAAAACTTTTTATTTTATAACTATAATAGGCTAAAAAAAAAGTAATACCAATTATTGTATAGGCAGCAGGGACTTGTTTACACAAAAATGCTAGTCCAAAAGATATAACTGCAAAAAATAAGTATGAATTATTATTAGTTTTTATATAAAATATTAATAGGTAAATAGAAATGACTGAAAAAAAGGCTGAGTGTAAATCTAAGAATGGAGTACCACTAACCGGATAAGCCAAAACACTTATACATATTGATAATAAAAATGCTTTGAATTCACCGATTTCAAGATACTTGAATGTTTTAAAAGAAAAAATAGCAATTATTAGATTAAAGAGAGATGAGTGAATAACGTAAGAATTCCAATTTAACCCAAATATTTTAAAAAAAATAGATTGAATAAAGTCAACCAAAAATCCATGAACAATCCAAAAATCTTTTATTGGAATTTCTTTTTGAATAATTCTCGCAGCCGAGTCAAAATGTACAAATGTATCTATAGGAAATACGCCTCGTGATGCAACCCAGTAATTAATATAAAAGGAAAAAATAGCTATGATAAAATAATAAAAATGAGTAATTAATTTTTTATAATGAGCGCTGTTCATTTAATCTTTTAAAAAAATTATTCATATTATAGCTTATAAAAGCTATATAATTTTGATTTATCTTAGGATGATTTGGAAAGCAAATAATTCTATCTTGGTAATTATTTGAAGAAATTTTGATTTTATTTCCAAAAATTTTATCACAATCAGCATACTGTATAATTTTCGTTTCAATACCTCTATCTAGTAAATAATTAATTAGCTTAAGCTTTAAATATTTATTTTTAACAATTATAGGGTACTCATTGAAATTTTGAAAGTTTTTTTCTTTAATTTTAATAATATCAAAGTTTTTATTTTTAATTTTTCCGAATAATTTTTCGTAGTATAAATTATTTTTTTTTCTAGCGTGATATTCCTGCTTAAATTTTTTTAAATCAATTAATTGTTGTAAAATTATTTTTTCAGAAAATTGTGACATTTTCGTGTAAAAATTTTTATTATGTTGTCCTTTTTTAAATTTTATAGTTGGATACATCATTGAAAATAAAAATTTATTTTTTGTTTTATGTGACCAGCTAATAATATTTATAAAAATATATTTATACAAAAAATCTATAGATAAAATTTTTAAAATAATATAAGTCATGCATTGTTTGATATATTTAATTTTTGGAAATTTGATAAATCTTTTCATTTGATGATTTGAGTATTCATAAAATAGCTTATCATTTGTAGAAACACTGCCTCCATACATTCCTGAAATATTTTTCATAATGTTGAAGCTATGTAACGAAAAATCACCAAAACTACCCGAAAAAAATTTTTTATTTCCTCTTTTTCTATAATTTCCAAAATAAATTGCGTTATCTTCAATTAAGCAAATTTTTTTTTGCTTACATATCTTTCTTATCTTAATAATTTCTTCTGAGCTATTAAATATATTTGTTACTACAACTGCAATTGTTTGTTTGTTTATTCTTTTTTTTAAGTCGTTTTCAGAAATAAAAATATTCTTATTTAATTTCGGAAATATTGGTTTAAGATTTAAATTTTTACATACATTTATCATTTCCGCAAGATTGTAAGAATTTATAATAATTTCCTTTTTTTTAGGATATTTTTTTTTTAAAAAGCTAAGAACCAGATAAAAACCAACTCTTAATTGACCTGTAAGAATCGTAAATTTTTTTTGAGTATAACGATTGAGTATTTTTTTAATCTTATTTTTAGAATTTTTTGAATTTTTCAAAAATGAAAAAAAAAAATATTTAATAGGTAAGTATATATAAATTCTGAAAAATTTCATTTTGATAATAATCTACCCATTCTTCTAGCATTTGCTATGACAATGCCTAAAGGATACTTGTTTGTTTTAAAATCAAATATCGACCCATCAATTATATAGATATTTTTTTCATTCAGTAATTGACAGTTGTTATTTACCGCAAGTTTACCTTTATTTTTGAAAGGGATACTGCCAAAATAATGATAATCTGCACCTGAACCAGGATAATGAGTTTTGTATATAGGCAGAATAATTTTATTTGATAGCAGAAATTTAAAAATTCTTTTACTCATGGACTTAAGAAAATTTTTTGCTTTTTTTTCTTTACTGTAAATCAAATAGTGATCTTTCTCTTTTTTAAGAAACATATTACTTTGTGAGGAGTCCAATAAAATATTAGAAAAAATCAATCTATCCTTAAAAAAATTTATTAAGTGTTTAAAAGGCATCAAAAAAGGGAAACCCTCTATTAGAGACTCAGTAATATATTTATTACCCGGCCTGATATCAGCTACAAAACTTTTATGCTTTGATTTGCTTACTACCTGTAATAGAGATGGTGTAAAGCGTAATCTGCTATAAATTGGTTTTTTTGAAATGAACAATCCAAATAATCTTGGATGATGTTTAATTTTTACCTCAGTTTTAATGTTAAGATATTTCATTAAAATCTTTGTCGTAGTTATAGCGCCAGTAGCTAAAACAATTTTTTTACAGTATATCACTTTTTTCTTATAACCGTTTCTAAGATTAAGTTTGATAAGATTTTTATTTTTAGAAATTTCGTCCACATAATAATTATGGAATATTATATTTTCTTTATTCTGAATTTTTTTCAAGAAATTTTTAGGTATGAGCTTTTTTTTGTTCTCCTGAATATTATTCAAATCAGTTTTTTTACTCTTTTCATTCATAAAGGCTAAAATAGGCTTTTCACACCTAAAATCTTTATCCTTGTGATGTAAAAGATTTTCCAAAAATTTTGATATGTTATAATTTTTTTTATAAATTAATCTTTTATTACTGTAAAAATTTCCTAATAATTGAAATTTTTTAAGAAATTTGACAAATTCATTTTCAATGATTTTGAAATTTTTTTTTTTAAGTGCTTTTTGATCTTTATAAAAGCGATTATCTAACTGTAAGCCCCAATAATTAGATAAACCTCCTGAGACTAAAGCTCCTAAAGCATTGCACGATTTATCTAGTTTAATCTTATTTGAAAAAAAAAAATTATTAACTATTATTTCTTTATCCTTCATTTGAGATGGTAAATAATGCAAATTATTTTTTTTGGAAAAGTCTAAGTTGTTTGAGAAATTAGGTGAAATAACATGTATTTTTCTTTTTTTTGAAAGATACGTGTCTATAAAATTTAAACTTGATAGACCGCTGCCGACTATTGCTAAATCAATAATATTTTTTTGATCAAGCTTCATTAGTTAAAGATTTGAGTCTATCTTCTTTGCAGCTTGATACAAGTCTTTTACAGAATTAACTGAACTATTGAAGGCTTCTTTCTCTTCTTTTGATAGATTAAGCTCTATTACCTTTTCAACACCCCTTTTGCCAATTATTACTGGAACGCCAGCATAAATGCCTTTTGTGCCATATTCTCCATTGAGATAAGCGGCACAGGGAAGCTCTTTTTTAAGGTCATTTAAGTAACTTTCAGCCATTTCGACTCCCGAAGCTGCTGGTGCATAAAAAGCTGAACCTGTTTTTAAGTGTTTAACAATTTCGGCGCCTCCATTTTTTGTTCTTTCAACTAATTGATGTAACTTTTCTTTTGAGATTTTGCCTTTTTTAACTAAATCTAAAATATTTTTACCTTCGACCTTTGTTGAACCTAACATAGCGACCATAGTGTCACCATGACCACCAAGAACAAACGATTTAATTTTTTGAACTGGCACATTTAACTCTTGTGAAAGAAAATAGATAAATCTTGAGGAGTCTAAAATTCCAGCCATTCCCACAACCATATTTGAGGGCATTCCAGAATACTTTTGAAGAGCCATCACAATAACATCTAATGGGTTAGTGATACAGATAGTAAAGGCCTTGGGGGAGGTTTGTTTAATTCC